>ENA-OSJC01002698-OSJC01002698.1-marine-metagenome-genome-assembly--contig:-NODE-2698-length-13152-cov-8.383633_pt1 | contig 13152 bp, 9 predicted proteins | sample MGYA00237885_ERZ534234 | MGnify/ENA primary metagenome ERZ534234 (study PRJEB26413, sample SAMN06343907) | marine metagenome | isolation source: coastal waters | place: Atlantic Ocean: West Antarctic... | reverse complement strand
AGAATACACAAGGAGGGTATGGATATGTTAGCGGAACTAGCCATTGCGAATGCTGCCTTTCAAGTTATTAAACAGACCCTATCTAATGGTAAAGAGATAGCAGATGCTGGATCGGCTGTAACTAAATACTTTAGTGCAAGTCAATCTATACAGCAGAAAGCTGCCATTGGTACTGGTGATGTACTAGGTGCTTACCAAGCAAAGCAAGTAATAGAACGTCAGGAAAAAGAACTAGAATGGATGCTAAACAAACAGTCTATTCAAGGCTACTATAAGTACTGCCAATTCAGAGATGAGTTTTTTAAGAAGCAAAAAGCAGAAGCAGCAAAACAAAGAGTAAGAAACAAAAAGATAAAGAGTAATGTAGAGACAGGTTTTTTAGTAACACTATTAACTATACTTTTTCTAGCGGCATTTGTCGGTGTGTTGATTTATATAAAAGGGACTTTGTAAAATGGCTGAACATAAGTTAACACAACAAGAGAAGAATGAGATAGCTGAACTAGCTGCTGATAAAGCCTATGATCGCTTCTATCTTGCTGTAGGTAAATCTGTAACTAAGAAACTCATGTGGATAATCGGTGCAGGTGCTGCAGCTATTTGGCTATTCATGGAAGGTGATATGTTTAAGTGACTATATGCAAAATATGTGGATCACATGATGTTGAATCAGGACATAAGGTGTGTAGAAATTGTTCCAAGGGGAAGTGATACATGAGCTTTAAACTAGGTAAGAACAGTATTAATAATTTGGCAGGTGTAGATGGAAGACTTATTGCAATTGCGGATCTCGCCATTGAACTTACTAATATTGATTTCGGTATTCCTAGCACTGGTGGCTTACGAACCGAAGCAGACCAAGCCAAGTTGTTTGCAGATGGAGTGTCCAAAGCAGATGGGGTGAACAACAAGTCGTATCATCAGTCTGGTAAAGCAATGGATGTGTATGCCTACGTTGATGGTAAAGCTTCATGGGATAAGTTACACCTAGCTGTTATAGCATCTGCAATGTTACAGGCATCAGCCCAGTTAGGCTATAAGCTTAAGTGGGGAGGCTTATGGAAGTCATGGCAGGATTACCCCCACTTTGAGATCAAGGATTAATTATGGGCTGGTTAAGTTTCTTAAACCCAATTGCAGGTCTAGGCAAGACTTATCTTGAAGGTAAGAACAATGTTGCTAAGGCTAAGTCAGCAGCCGCTATCATAGGCATTGAAGCAGATGCAGATGTTAAGGTTGCAAGTGCTAAGGCAGCACACAAGTTAGCAGACAATGGACAGACTCAAGACTACAACCTTGACTACATTGCTATGCAGCAGATGGACAAGAGTTATGTTGATGACATAATGATTGCTCTACTATTAGTACCAATAGCAGCATCTTTCTTAGGCTACCAAGCAGAGATAACAGCAGCATTTAAATCCTTTGCATCTATGCCAGAGTGGTATCAGTACCTAATTATTGGTATCTACGTAGTTAAGTTTGGCTTACGTGGGTTACTTACAAAACTAGTATCAGGGCAGTTAGGTGGTATTAAACTAAAATAGTGTTGACATATCTTAATCTATATGCTACCCTAGTGAAACCCCCACCCCCCGTGATACATATAGAATATATACTATAAGGTTACCACACTCTCAGTGTCTACTTCCCTTCCTAATCAATACAATCAATAAGAGAGTCTATATATATGCCTCAACAACAATTTACAGGTTACAGTGATGATCAGAAGAAGCGTATAGCTTCTAAGCTGGGGCATACAGGTGACATGGAGCAGTTTGAAGATTACTTAAATGGCAATCCTAATGCTATGAGTAAGTTTAATTCTTTGAATGGTGCTGTTACTAAACGCTATGCAGTGGGTGGTGCGGTTACACCTCCAGAAGGTATAGTCACTACTGCTGACTCTACACTAGGCCAAACAACTTTGAATCAAAGCTTACAGCCAAGGCTACCTACAGGTTCTGTTGCACAAGTGTCTGCTACTGGAACTACCCCTGATCAAAATGTTAGTACTATAGGTACTTCTATATCCCCTACTTCCCCTACTGCTGCCGCTACCAATGCGGTTTCTACACAGGCTGTAGCACCCACCACTGCTGGAACTAGTACTGCTACTACAGCAACTACAGCACCTGCTGTGGTTACTTCACTGGCTGATGTCAATGCGGCTAAAGGAACTATTGCTGAGAATGCAAAGATAGCTGCGGCACAACAGGTGGGTACATCAGTAAGCACCTTAGATGCTGCACAAGGAACTGCTGTTCAAGTAGAGGGCGCACCCACACGTACTCTTGAAGGTGGCGAGTTAGTTAATCCTGTTGCAGATGCAGCTAAGGCAGCAGCCTTTACTGAAACTATTACAGCAGCACAAGCAGATCCATCTTCACGGGCTACTGTACAAGGGCAGCTTGCTACCTTGATGACCTCCTTTGATGAAGGTAGTACACCAGCGTGGGCAGCAGGGGCTATGCGTAACGTGACTGCACAGATGGCTGCCCGTGGTATTGGTTCATCTAGTATGGCAGGTCAGGCACTCATACAAGCAGCCTTAGAGTCTTCATTGCCTATCGCTACTGCTGATGCACAGACGTATGCCTCCTTTGACATGACTAACCTTAATAATAGACAACAGAGATCCATGCTGGCTGCACAACAACGTGCAGAGTTTATGGGCATTGAATTTGACCAAGCATTTCAGTCACGGGTTAGAAATTCAGAGAAGGTAAGTGCTGTAGCTAACATGCAGTTTACCGCAGACCAGCAGATTGCTATGGAGAATGCTAACATAGCTAACACAACTAACTTGGCTAACTTAACTAACAGTCAAGCAATGGTTATGGCAGAAGCAGCAGCATTGTCACAAGTAGACATAACTAATTTAAACAATAGACAGCAAGCACAAGTACAAAATGCAAGGTCATTCCTAGATATGGATATGGCTAACCTAGCAAATGAACAACAGACTATTGTGTATAAGTCCCAAGCTCGTATTAATAGTATGCTTAGTGATGCTGCGGCAGAGAATGCTAGTCAGCAGTTTAACGCTAAGTCAGAGAATCAGACAGATCAGTTCTTTGCTAATCTACAAGCAGACGTAGCCAAGGCTAACGCCATGCAAACTACAGCTATATCTCAGTTCAATGCAGGTGAGGTTAATGCAATTAGCAAGTTCAATGCAGAGGTTAAGAATAAACGAGAGCAGTTCAATGCACAGAATAGCTTAGTTATTAATCAGTCCAATGCACAATGGCGTAGACAGATTGCTACAGCAGACACTGCCGCTATAAATAGAGCCAATGAGGTAAATGCAAAGGCTCTACTAGATATAAGTAATACAGCTTACAATAATCTATGGCAAGAACATAGGGATGAAATGGATTGGGTATACACTACAAGTGACAATGAAAGAGATCGTATAGCCAAACTAGCTATTACAGTATTAGAAGGTGAGCAAGCAGCAACTGCCGCAGGTATAGCTGCTGATGCTAAGTCTTCTGGAGATTTAGGAAGCTCTATTGTTACGCTACTTACCACAGGATTAGGTGGTACTGTACTTGGTGGTTGGCTTGGAAATGACACACCAGCAGTCAGAAAACCTGCATAATATAGGAGATACATTTTGAAAATAGCAGCACAGGCATCACGTAGATTAGAGCCATTACTTAAGAAGGATAGAGTTGTTATCCCAGATACAGGTTTAATGGGTGGCAGAAAAACGAAACAACAAGAAGACGAGGATACAGTACAGAACCGAGTAGCTGGTTATGTCAGTAGACTACGTAATAAGAGGCTTTAAAAATGGATCAACAACTATTCGATGCCCCCATTCCTGGTCAGTCATTAACAGGTGAGGTGGGAGCATACCCTTGGGAACAGCCCCCCCAATATAATACAGTGGAAGAAGTATTAGATTACTACTTGCCTAAACTTTCAGACATGGAATCTAGTATAGAACTATATGAAAGTATTGACGAGGGAGTACCTATTACTGCTGCTGTAGATTTACTTCTTACTGTGGGTAACATGCAGGGTTCACATACATTAGATGTGTCCACCTTAGCTGCTCCTGTGCTAGTTGAGTTCATGACTAACGTAAGTGACAAATTAGGTATTAAGTATAAAGTTGGTACAGAGAAACAATCTACTATCAGTAAGAAACAGATTAGCAAAGCAATGGAAGACATTGGTTCTAGTTACATGGACACCGAAGTAGAAGAAAAAGAAGAGCCTATAGAAGCTGTAGAGGCTGCACCAGAACAAGGATTAATGGCTCGGAGGGAAGTGTAATGGGATTTAATTTTAGTGCCTTTGTTGGCGGTGCTGCAAAAGGATTGGCAGATGTAGTTACAGAACAACGTAAAGACTTTGATAGTCGTACAGATAAGTACTTGGACTTTAGCATCTCCCGTGGGTTAGATGTTATGGACGAGCGTAAGAAAGAACGCAAAGATTTAATGTTCCTTGGTCGTAACCTCAAGCAACGGGGACTGTCTGATGATCAAGTTAGTTTAGTACTAGATACTGGTCTTGCTGATGGGCAAGCTTTCTTGAAGTCTGTACAAGATAAAGAAAGTAAGACAGGGAAATCAGTAGACATTAATGCATTAGTAGGTGTAACTGGCGATAAGCCTACAGGAATGGCATGGGAAGACTACTTGGACAAAGCAATCATGGGTACATATGCCACGGGAGATCCCTACAAGTCTATGCCTGTAGTTAAAGACACTAGCATACTTGGTGGTATGTTTAGTGGGGGAGATGAAGCACGTAAGCAAGCAATACATAGTCGTGCAAATCTAGCAGGAGGATCTACGGGTCAGGATGTTGGTAATATTCTAGCTGCATCTAACAATGAAGTTCAGTATGACCGAGATGTAGTGGCTCAAGGCTTTGTACGCATGGCAGGTGACGTTGTTGCAATATCTAATTTGCAAAGTGCTGTTGTCAGTAGGGAAAATACTACAGCAAACACAGCCTCTTTAAGGCAAGCAACATCACAAGGTTCAACTGAATTTGAATGGAAACAAAAAGACGAGGCCATTGCGGATTTAGAAAGAAAAGCTAAATCTATAGGGCTTAAATATCAGTTAAGAAATAACGGCAAAGACTTAAAGGCGCAACTAGACTACAACCTTCAAATACTAGCAGCAAACGCTAGGGATGCAGGTTCACCTACTAGCTACCAAGAGCAGCAAATTTTCATAGCTAATGCAATTAGTAAGGAATCAAATTCTTTAGACCCCAATATTGGTGAAATAGCTAGGCTAGAATCTGAATTATTATCTTCTCAGACAAATGCTGCCATCTATTTTGGAGCGCAGAGAAGTGATGGTGCTAGTAAAGGTGTTACACATTCTACACTAAGGCAGCTATACAATGATCTTGTTGTTAAAGAGATTGAAAAAACATATCCAGCAGGGAAGGATTCCATCTTTAAGAGGACAATTAACGCTGATGGTAGTCGCCAACTAAAACTTAATGACAAAGCCACTGATGATCATATAGCAGTATTTGAAAATGCTAAAGTGACAGCGTATAGCACATGGAATGCGCTTATGTCAAAGCAGGGAATAGATACTATGGCTTATCAACTGCTTAAAGGTGCGCTTGACCCTGTTGATAGACCAGACGAGCTAGTAGGTGAAACAACTTCTGTCCCTAAAAATGAAACTAGAGAAGAAAAGATGGCTAGGTTGCAATCCGAGATGGATGAACTTATAGCGCAAGAAGCTGCTGATGCGGATTCAGAGAATGACTCTACGGGATTTCAACAGAGTACTAGTGCAGTAGTTACCCCCAATGCTGATGCTACTACTACTGATGCTACTGCTGCTACTGCTGCTACTGCTGTTGTAGTTAAAGAAGAGGTTAAGCCAGAGGAAGTAACTAAGGTTGTTCCTATAGACCTGACCCCTGTAGAACTAGGCAAGGCGTATAATGCTGGTGAACTAAAGCCTGATATTTATTACACGACTACAAATAGAAATGGCACAACAAGCACTAGATTAGGCAGTGAAATAATGTCTGACTTAGCAAAGATAACAGGGACAAAAGTAAAACCCAAACTCACTGCACAGGATAAGCGAGGGTTCTTAGGGGAAGGCATAGAAGATACGGTAGTTCCTGCTATAACTAAGGTAGGAAAAGCAGCAGTAAATAAGATTTCAGGATTGTTTAATATTGATCCCATAACTTCTGCCGCCGAAAGTAAGTTAGCACCTTATGTGTATAAAAAGCCGATAGAGGAAGCCGCCTTTAACTCAGGTAACAGAACCGCTAAATCTAGTATCATACGTAATTCAACAAAAGCAAAGATTGATATATTCCAAGAGGGCAGGGCTAAAGAAGCTGCTAACCTTCTAGCGGTGCTTTTGAAGTTTGATGTAACAGACTTACGTGATGATACTCAAGACAAACATGAGGCAAACATTGCAGACTTACGTGCGTTCATAGCTAAGAGTAAAAAATAATGGCGAGTAACTTAATTCAAAGTCCCTTAGAGGACGAGGATGCCCTATACACTAGCTTTACTGGGGACGAACCTGTACTTGAAGAGGATAAAATTGCTGAAGAAGTAGTTGAAGAAGTAGTTGAAGAAGAGGGTGCCTTATACACCAGCTTTACTGGGGATATACCTGTAGATGAAGATGCACTATATACTAGTTTTACTGATGGGGTAGAGAAAGATGATGCCCTATATACTAGCCCACCTCCCACAGAAATAGGTGAGGACTTCTTAGGCGAAACTGCCAGAGACAAGTTAGAAAAGGTTGATGTTATAACCAACAAGTTCTTTGAGTTACCTGCTGTTCAGAATAGTATCCAAGAATATCTTGTAGGCAGAGATGGTAAGTCTGGTGCTAGACAAGCTGACGAATCAGAAGAGGACTACGCAGAAAGATACTTCACTCACATGAGGTGGCTAGAGACTAACCTATACTCTACAGGTACAGGTATTTCATGGCTAGGTCAGGCTAAGGGAGAGAAAGGGGAAGCGGCTAAAGATAACTTTGCTGCCCTATACACTGCCTATAAAGAGATGCCTGGGGCTTTCTCTGAAGGTGGAGGTGATGCTTGGAGTGCTGTACAAGACTACATCTATGCTTCTGTACTAGACCCCACTAACGTGGCTACCATAGGTGCTGGACTAGGCTTAAAGATTGTTGGTGGTCGTATGGTAGGACAGATACTTCTACGTGATGCTATCAAAGCTAACGCAGGTAAGCTGGCACTGTCTGGTGCTACTGATACTTTGGTAGGTGCTATTCAAGAGGGTGCCTTACAGACAGTACAGCAACGTGCTGACATGATAGAAGAGAAAGATTGGCGCATGATTGCTGCTATGGGTGTTCTTAGTGGTGGTTTAGGCTCCGCATTTAACGTGGCTAGTCTAAAGCAGGGTGCTAATAATGTAGACTATCAGACTAACCTCAAGAGGGAGCTATCCGCTAAGAGAGTAGAACAGAATAGTAATTCGGCTACTGTAGACATACAAGCACAGATAGCAGCCGAGTCTTTTGCAGAGGGTATGACTAGCAGAAAGACTGTATTTGATCCCGTGAGAGCAAAGGCATTGCTAGAAGGAGATACGCCTTCTGGTAAAATGGCAGAAGCTATATTAAAAACCTCCGTAAGTAAAGAGGTACTTCAAATGGCAGGTAAGCTAATGGAAGTAGTACCTAGTTATAGGCCAATGGAGCATGAAAAAATAGCGGATGCTTTGCTAGATGTCGTAGCTAATGTAATGAATAAAGATGCTATAGAGGGGATAGAACCACTATTAGAAAACTCTGTTGTAGTTGTTAAAGACCTAAAGAGACTAGTAGACGAGATGGAAGTAACCTTTAAAGAAGTAGGTATTACTACGGAGGAATTTGCTCAGATGACCCGTAAATCCGTGGAGCGTGGGGCGAGTTATATGCAAATTAATAGTGCTATTGGCGGTAATGTAAATAGAGCTAAGAACTTAACTCCAGAAGAGATGAAAATGCTTGATCCTAAATTTGCGGAGGACATGGATAACTGGTCTTGGTTTAAAGTATTACTTGAGGGCGCAAAGAACTGGGACAGGAACCGAAGAGCCATTATGACTTCTATGCCTGTTACTACTGTACGTAACGTAGCTAGTGCCACTGGATACATAGGCTTAGAGACAGGACAAAGGTTGATAGTAGAAAGTATATCAGGTATAGGCAGGGCTTCTAAGGCTGCTGCCGTTGGTAATTTCTCTATTAAAGGTACAGCAGATGGTGTTAAGGATGTAGTTAAAAACTCCTTTAGTCTCCTTGGTAAAACAATAATGTATGGAGATAGCAAAGCATTATCTGAGGCTATACTCGCACCTCACCCAAAGCTACAACACATACTACTACGAACCACTAACGAAGCAGGTACAAGCCAACTAGCTACAGGTGTACGTGCGCTTAACAGTCTTAACATTGCACAAGACCAGTTCATGCGCTCTGGTGTATTCGTGGATAGTATAGAACGGCAGCTTAAGTTAATTGGATTGGATTCAAAGGCTATACTGGCGGCTAACAAGCAGATACCTGCCCCTGTAGTTAAGAGGGCTATTGATGATGCGTTGGTAGCTACCTTCTCTGCACCTGCACAAAGTACTATAGCTAAAACTACTCTGGCGTTTGTAGAGAACCTACCCTTTGTTGCTACTTCTGAGTTTCCTTTTGTTAGGTTTATGATGAACGCTGTAAACTTTCAGTATAAGTATAGCCCACTAAATATTTTTAGCACAGCTAACAGGTACAAGGATTATAAGAAGCTATTACTAGCAGACAATCCAGCATCTGAGCGTTTAAAGAAAGAAGCCGCAGACGAGTTTGGTAGAACTGTAGTTGGTACTGCCGCATTGTACGCAGCAGTTAAGTACCGAAAGGAGAACCAAGATACTAGCCCACTATTAATGCGTAATGAAAATGGATCTACTACAAATGTAGCAGCCCTGTTTCCTCTTCCTGGCTATTTAGTTGTGGCAGATTTGCTAGTTAAGTTTGAAGAGGGGCGTATGGAAGAGTTTAGCATGTCAGATTTTGGTCAGGGTATTGTCGGACTACAAAAAGCCCCCTTTTCTGGATCTGCTAGAATGTTCTCTGAACTATCCGATATGGGCATAGATCAAATGTCCACAGAAGACATGGGAGATATGGTAGGAAAGTGGGTAGGTTCCATATTCGGTCAGTACATGACCCCTGCTAAAGTTGTTCAAGATATAATGAGTGCTTTCGATGATGAAGAATCTAAGGTACGTGATCCTAATGTACAGACAGGCGAGGGCTTCTTGGATAGGGCTGTTACAAGAACTATAAATGAAATACAAAGAGGCGTTCCATACTGGTCACAGAGTCTACCTACAAAGGCTGACATAACTAGAGGTGGAGATCAGTTGAGTGACTTTGCAATTACTCCACAGCTTATGGGTGTTCAACCCACATCTATACCCACTCAAGTAGAGAATGAATTAGAGAAGTATGGATTTAAGATATGGCAGATGGGGGCTAACACAGGAGATAAGCAGTATGATGGTATTGTAAACAAGTATCTTAGTGGCCCATTGAATGAATTGATTACTAACCTACTTAATTCTGGAGTGTATCAAAATCGTAGCACAGCAGATAAAAAGAAACAACTAGACAAACAAATAACCAAGGCTAAAACTATTGCAAAAGCTTTTGCCACGTATGAAGCGGAAGAGACTAGGGGAGACAGGGGGTTCTCCGCAGTTGAACGGGCTGCTTGGAAAAAAGTGTCTCAGAGGGACAGAGGTATAGCCAATGAAAAATGGCTCATGATTAAAGCACAAAGCCCTTCTCTTATACCGAAGAATGGAAATGCTTCATCTACTATAGAAGAGGATAGGATATTTTCTATAGGTGTCAAGATTGCTAGAGGATTAAAGTAATGGATAGGGAAGACATATACAACGCAGAGATGAAGCCCTACGCTGAAAGCCTTAAGAAAGAAGGTTGGGGTATTGGTCTGGATGATGTAGTAGCTGGTGCAGATGTTGTAGCAGATACAGTGTCGGGTTTCTTTGGCCCTGCCATAAGTGGTGCTATGTCTCTAGTAGATCAAGCGGTGTCTGATGATAGCCTTGAAGACCTAAAGAAAAGAAAAGATCAGTATGGTGATTGGCTTAACTATGAGCCTCGTACTGAGAAGGGTGCGGCTGCTGGTGAGTACATACTTGGCAAGGTAGGTGAAGGTATAGGTGCAGGTATAGACTTCTATAAAGAAAACAGAACAGAGAACATGGCACTAGTGCAGGACATCATAGTTCAAGCGGCAAAGAATGGCTATGATACCTTGTCTGACGAAGCAAAGTTTACGTTAGAGAATGTGCTGGATGCTAGTGAACTTATACCTCTTATGAAAGCTAAGAAGATAGCCAGTATAGGTACTCCTAATACAGATGTAGATGCCATAACCCCTGAGGCACTGAGTAGTATTCTAAACTCTGCCGAGAGTAACATGCAGCTTGCCACAGCAGGTGCCAAAGCGGTTGATGCCCCATCACCAGCAGCTACTATGCAGAAAGTTGTTGATGAACCACCTGTTAGGTCTGCTACACCCACACCAGAAGTCCTAGACGCAGAGGTAGACGAGCGTTTACAGCAAGTAATCAAACAAGACCCAACCATTAGAAATCTATCTGACTACGAGGGTGGCATACATGATGGGTTCATAGCACCTGATAAATCTTTATCCCACCTAATGCGTAACAAAGAAGCAGAGTTCCAAGTGTTAAAATTTATGGCACAGAAGAACGATGATTTAAAAGATATTCCCACTATTGTTTTAGAGACAGCATTAACTAAGTTCAAACGTCCTAAGGTTACTGCGGATAACATTGATGATGCTTATAGATATTATAAATTAATAAAGGATCGTGCCGTAGTAGGTAGGTATAACGCATCAAGAAAAGACTATAGTGATAAGACAGGTAGCCTTAGAGGTTACGAGGAAACACTAGAAGGTCGTACCTTGTATCCCATACATAAGTTTTCAGATGCTCAGGGCAACATAGACCTAGAGAACCCACGGCTTAAAGCAAGTAAGGAACCATCAGATTTTGACGAGTGGAGTCCTGACAATCCCAACCACACAGATCGGGTAGGTTTAGTGGAGGATGTGCTTGAAGAATTTGGTGGGTACTATCGTAGCATGGACTTGAATGACCCTAGTGCAGCAGCAGAGATGGCAGCATTATTAAAGAGTGAAGCCAAAGCGTATAAAAGGATGCAGAAGAAGTATGCCAATAGACCTGACGTAGAAATACTTAAAGGGGAAAAGGATTGGTCTGTAAATCAAAAGAATAAAGCGGCTGATAAAACTAGGGAAGGTGGTGATAGAAAGCTGCTAAACACACAGGATTACTATGAGTCTAAAGTAGATGATGAAGGTGTATTTTATGGTACGCCTCACCAAGAATTGGGAATAGGGGCTAGTTCTTTTACTGACAGCCCTAACTTCTTAGGCTATCAAGAAGCATTCGGTGGAAGGAATCCTGCTAACGTATACTATGATACTATGAATGCGGCTGACTACCACTACTCCTCTAGCAATATGCCAGCAAAAGTATACGATGATACAGGGCTAGACAATGCTACAACCTCAGGATTAAGAGAGGGAGCAAAAGCTAGGTACTTTGACTTGGGTGTCACAGGTGGTGAAGGCTATCGTGCTACAAGGCTACCCCAAAGTATGCACCTTGAAGGTGAGTCAGCTATCACAGAAGCAAACAAGATGAACTTAAAGAATGTAAGTGATAATCCTGAGATGCTAAAGCAATATGCTGATACAGTGGATGATCAGTTTAGATTCTCAGGTACGGAGTCAGTAAATAAGTATGGGTTAAAGGATAGTAGAACTGATAGTATGCTGAATCCTAGTATGAAGACATCCAGAAATAATGAAATGTTTAACCCCGATGAAGACAGGGGCTATGCTGGCTTAGAACCCCTAAGTATTAAGGGTGGTGATAATACTAAGATGATAAGGATGATAAACCTTAAGGATCACTTTAATGTAGATTGGGAAGTGGACGATACACAGACACGTATGCGTAAGATTACTCAGGCTATTAATGATGTAGGAAAAAATCATGGATTGCAGACAGCTAGGGTAGATGCACCTAACCCCACTCGCAGTAAACCTTTGCCACCTCAAATGGCTAATGCTGCTTACAAAGAATGGAAACTTGCACTGCAAGAAGTTGCAGGTACTATAAAGAACAACAAAGGTAGAGGATCAAGAGGTGCTTATATTGGTATGCTGGATCAGTTAACAGGGGGTAGTTTACCTAGAAGTGACGCTAATGTGTCCGTAGCTTTAGAGTATTTGGCAGAGTCACTGCCTCCAGCAAAGGCAGACCTCATAAATAAACTAGCGGTTAAACTAAAGGATCTGAAACTAGCCAAGCCAGGCCGACACGCTAGCAATAAAACAGCAGTTAACTATAAAGAGAATAGACTACCTGCCGCCAATGCAATCAAGGAACTGACACCTAAGTTTGATGTTGGTGGTTTAGTACCTAAAGAGAAATCCATTTGGGATATTGTTTAATTAATAAGGAAAGTAATTATGCCAGTAGTCGTACCATTAATAGTAGCAGCAGCACCCGTAGTAGCCCGATACATTGCCTCAAAAGGAATTGCTATGGCTATTAAGAAGTTCACTAAGAGATCCATAACAGCAGCGAAGCAGATGATAAAGAATGAGAAGAGGGCACTTCAGAAACCTAATGAAGGCCAGAAGACTAATTATGAAATAGGTAGGCACACACAAACCTCTGGTCGTATGAAAAACACGGGTCGCAAAGAAGCGGCTGTGGTTGGCGGTGCATTATATGTTGCAGATAAAATTGCAAATAGGAAGAAGCCTGTTAAGGTAGGCCCACCAACCAAAGGTAAGTCAGAGAAACCTACTTCTCCTGTTAATAAAGGAATGTCTCCTTTTGAAAAAGCATTTGCAGCAGCGAGGGTCAAAAAGGTCAAAACATTTTCTTATAAAGGGGACGTTTACAATACCAAATTAAAAACTAAGGTTAAACCTACGAAGAAGTAAACTCCACCCAAAGAAAAGCCCCAAAGCTCTTGACAGCAATGGGGCTTTTTACTGTCTAATCCTTGACAG
>ENA-OSJC01002696-OSJC01002696.1-marine-metagenome-genome-assembly--contig:-NODE-2696-length-13161-cov-3.691073_pt1 | contig 13161 bp, 17 predicted proteins | sample MGYA00237885_ERZ534234 | MGnify/ENA primary metagenome ERZ534234 (study PRJEB26413, sample SAMN06343907) | marine metagenome | isolation source: coastal waters | place: Atlantic Ocean: West Antarctic... | reverse complement strand
AAGTATAATACTATTAATAATAGGGGTTCTATTTGGTCTAATAATATTAAGAATTTATCGTCTTTCAGAATTGAATCCTGATTAATTTTTTAATTTAGAAGCTTAAAATCTGACCTTCTTCCGCAAGATTAAATCCTTTTTTCAAAACTTCTTTTTGGGCAGCACTTCCTTCAATTAGCAAAGGGTTGGTATGGTTTAAGTGGATAAAATGTGCTTTTTGTTTGTCAGCATCAGATAGTTTAGAAAACAACTCCATACTTTCCTCAACAAAAGGATGAGGGATTTCACTCATATTTCTTTTCAGCTCTCCATTTTTGTAAAAGGTCGCATCCAAAAAAGCATAATCTACCTTTTTAATAAGTTCAGTTATATTCGTTTCCCACTTTTCCCATTTGTCAATATCTGGAATAAAAATTAAGGATTTGTTATTTATGGTAATTTCATAACCAACGGTTTCAGAAAATTCATCTCTATGTGGAACCAAAAATGGTTTTATTTTTATTCTTTTATTCAAACTCAAAGTAGAATCTGATTTTAGTGCATTAATATTGATGTTTTCTAATTTCACTAATTGGCTCCATGGTCCATTTTCTTCCAAGAAAGTTTTCATTTTAGGCATTGCAAAAACTGGCAAATTATCAGTTCCCATTACTTCTCTACCAAAATGCAATAAACCTGTATAATGCCCCATGTGTGCATGAGTTAATAAAATGCCATCTAGTTTTTCAGTTCCTGTTTTTTGCTTTAAGAGTTGCAATTGCTCTTTTATATTTGGGGTAGCGTCAATAATCCATTGCTCTTTACTTATTGGGTCAACTATGGCTAGGCAAGAAGTAGTCCTTTGTAGTTCAGAATTGCCCCAGGCTTGTTTGCAACATTCTTGTTTGCAATTTATTTGTGGATAGCCAGCATCTTGGGCTATTCCTAAAACCATAACAAAAGGAGTTGTTGGTGTGTTTTCTGCTGGCTGATTGCAAGCAAAAGAAAATCCAATAATTAAGTAAATTAGCTTTCTCATTTTATAATTTTTTCAAAACAATAGTATTTTTCTTTGTCGGGTTTTAAATCTATTGTGCCCAGTTCGCTATATCCGATCCTTCTGTAAAACTCCATGGCTTTTAGGTTTCCAGAATAAGTATCAAGTCGTATAGATTTCAAACCTTTTTCAATCACTAAATTTTCAGTAAACAACATTAAATATTTTCCAATCTTTTTATTCCAGAACTCTTCTTTAACGCCCAATCGGTGGACTACCAAAAAAGAATCAGATTTATCTTCCCAATCAAGAGTTAAATAGGTGTTGTCTTGATTTTGGTCTATATTTACTCCTCCAATAATAGTTCCATCTATTTCCGCAACATAATAAGTGCCAACATTTAAATCTTCACTGATTATCTCAGTGTTAGGGTAGGTGTCATCCCATTGATTGATTCCATTTTCAAGCATTCCAGTAACACACGATTTGTACATCTTCATGATGTTTTTTAAATCTGTTTTATTTGCTTTCCTGATTATCATTGCACTAGTAAGTTACATCCTCTTACATCCGAATTATCAAATCTTCCTAATACCGAAAAAGAGTTGTCATCAAATTGTTTGCCTAAATCCTGAGTAGCTATAAATGGACAGGAATAAATATTTGCCAAATCAATTACATTTATTCCTCCAGTTTTATTATTTCCGATAATAGATAAAGGATCATTTACATCACGGATGAGTATTTTCATCCAATGGGGGGAATTAAAAATATTTTTCCCTTTGGAATAGCCTTGCGAAAGAAGTTCTGTCATTCCGTATTCCGAATGTATATTTTCAGTTAAAAATGCTTCTTGCAACAGCTGATGTATTTCTTCCTTTAATAGTTCTTTTCTTTTCCCTTTCATACCGCCTGTTTCCATAATTATGGTGTGTTTTAGGTGTTGAGGATATTGTGCTGCCAAGTCAAGCAAAGCATAAGTTACGCCAAACAAAATTACTTTCTGCCCTTTGCCTTCCAATTCTTTTATAGTTTCGGAAAGTTCTCCAAGGTTATTCAGGTAAAACCCACTTTTTGGGTGCTTACTTTGTGTGATTAAATCATTAACCATATAAATAAGTGATGAACCTTCTCTCTCTTGATAATTTGGAAGTAAGGCTAAAATGCAGTAATCATTTATCTCTCCATAAAATTGCTGAAAGGTTTTTCTATAAGATTTTTCATAAAGAGATAGGTCACTAACCAAGTGTTTGCTCTGCTCTCCTGTTGTTCCGCTACTTAAGAATACTTCTTCTACTGCTTTTCCTTGGCAGATAATCTGTTCTTGTTTGAAAAAATCTATAGGTAAAAATGGTATTTCGTAAATATTTGTGGGTATTTTCCCTTTTAATATTAATGCAGCATATGGAGCATAGATTGGGTTATTCTCCATTTGATAATGGAATAATTCCAATGCTAATGACTCAAATTTTGCTTTATCATTACATCTGAAAATTTTATTTATTAATGCTTCCAATTTATATTGCTCTTAAGAATTCAAAAATACTATTTTTGCATCAAAATAATTTTATGAAAACATTAAAGATTACAAAAATAATTATCTTTCTTTTTGCTATTGTATTTAGCGCTTGTCAGCCTAAAGTCAAATCTGAAAAGAAATCAGTAATAGAGCCTTCAGTATTTTTTAAAAATATCCAAACTGGAGCGACTGTAGACTCTGCTTTTCTTATACAAATGGGAGTAGAAGGTATGGGTGTAGAGATAGCAGGTGAGAAAAATGATTTGATGGGGCATCATCATATCATTATAAATTCTGATTTTATTATTGATGGAGATATTGTTCCTACTGATAAGAAGCACATTCATTTTGGTGCCGGACAAACTGAATACCAATTAGATTTGAAACCAGGAAAGTATTCTTTAACATTACAATTTGCCAATGGATTTCATCAATCTTATGGTGAGAAAATGAGTAAAACAATTAATGTAACGGTTAAATAATAACTATTTAGTTATACTTTAATAAATTTGGTAAATCATCTTTCTTAATGTGGCTTATTGATCTATTGGAATTACAGAAAATGACTCTATACAATTTTCTACAACACTTATGTCAAATTCAAGAGGGTTACAGCAAACTTCACAGTCTTCGATAAAGCTCTGTTTATCAACAGATGGATCAATCATTTTTAATTGGTTTTCCCAACAATGTGGACAGTCAAAATAATATTCAATCATATGTTCTGTGTTGGTGTTTTTAAAAGTCTAATTGAACTCTCATCATTAGAGCATTTTCTAAAGTAATTTCCCCTAATTCATTCACCATTTCTCCTTTTACATAATTGAACATAACTCTTGTATTAGGATTTAAATGCCAATTCACTCCTAAGGTTATGTCTTCTAATGAGCCATTTTTCTGTGTGTTAATTGCTGAAAATCTTGCTGCTAATTCAAATGCTCCCCAACCATTTTCACCATAATTATTCTTTGGATTTAGCCTGCCAAATCCTGATAAAGAATTTTTATATGATCTACTTTCTCCTGTTAGGAAGTATGAAACTTGACCATAATAAGAAATTATCTCATGATTAATAATAGAGCTTCTTTCTATTTCAGGAATTGAATTAATGGTTGTTTGTAATGCCTCCATCTGCAAGCATATAGGTCCGTTTACGTAAGACATTTCAGCAGAAAATATATTTACATGATTAACTTTTTCTTTATTAACAGATATTAATTTATTTCCTAAATGATTTTCTGCTCTTGATGAAAAATTATAGCTTTTGTTATTACTTTTTCTTTTACTATTAGCAACCCCTAAATGCAATAATTTATTTCCATCATTGATGGCTAGATAAGTAGCTCTTGAAGTAATGTTTATATTGTTATCTGCAATTTTATCATTCCCGAAATCATCACTTTGTCTAAAAATTCCAGTTTGAAGAGATATTTTTTTCCCAATAGTTGTGTGGTACATTGCACCTGTATTTCTCTCTGGACTCATTGCAATAGGCAATCCTCTTTCCATAAAGGTTATGTACTTGCTGGATGTTAAAGCCTCTAATCGTAAAGGCTCTTTAAAGTGCCCTACTCTTAGGTTTCCTTGTATTGGTAATTTATTTAGCTCAATCCATACATCTTTAAAAGAAATCTTTCCCCCAGAAAAATCCAATTGTAGTTTATATTTTACTGTGCCATACATTTTTCCTGAACTGTAAAGCCTTACTCTTCTGAATTCTGATCCAGTATATTCAAATTCTTCAGCTCCCCAAGTAGCCATGTCGTACATGATTCTTCCACCAAATTTAACTTCCTTTTCAGTATTTTGTGCATTTGTAAATATCGTACTTAGCAATACTGTTAATATGCTTAAAATTATTTTCTTCATTTTCTTCATGTTTTTATTTTCCAGTAATAGCTTCAGAAATATTAAAAACATGATCTCCCACTTTTTCTAAGGAATGGATAAGGTTATTGTAAATCATACCCGTTTGGATTTTACCTTCTCCTTTTTCAATATTTTGCAAGTATTTTTTTCTTAACTGATTTCTCATTTTATTAATTGCTAATTCAGCTTCATCAGCATCAGCTATTAGAACTTGTGAGTAACTAGAATTCAAATTTTTGTTCATTATTACCATAGCTTTTTGTACTTCACTAATCATTACCTCAAGGCTTGTTCTTAGCTCTGGTGTGAAATAAGCTTTTTGCTCTCTCTTCCTTTCAATAGTAATTGATAGCTGATAGCAGATATCACCAATGCGTTCCATGTCATTGATTATTGAAATCATGCTCCTTACTTTTATTGAAGCAGAATCACTCATTTCTCCTTGAGATGCTTTAGCTAAATAATCAGCAATTTCCACCTCCATTCTATCTGTAATGTCTTCATATTTACGGATACGCGCCATTAGGCTATTGAATTTCTTGATATCAGTTTCTTTTAATAATTCAGGAATCATATCAAATAATCTAGTTGTGATATTTCCAAACTTAGCAACTTCTTTGTTTGCTTCTAATACTGAAAGTTCAGCAGTTTGCATAGGACCTGTTCCAATATGTTCTAAGTGGAATTCTTCATCCATTTCTCCTTTTGAAGGTTGCATTTTAATTACAATTCTACTAATTAAAGGAACAAAACCTACTAGGAATAACATGTTTAAGATGTTAAATGTAGTATGGAAAATTGAAAGTCCTAGAGGAATAGCGACTGGATTTTCCATGTCAAAGTTTAGTGGCGAAAGACCCATGTTATTAATCATGTAAGTGTCAATATTTGCAATAAATATTTGGAAAGCAAATAACATCCAGACTACCCCAAATACATTAAAGATAAGGTGCGCTCTTGCAGCTCTTTTAGCATGTACATTACCTACCATAGCAGCAAGGTTAGCGGTAATTGTTGTTCCTATATTTTCACCCAATACCATAGCTGCTGCTAGTTCAAAAGGAATATACCCTTCATAGCACATTACTAGCGTAAGTGCCATGGCAGCTGATGAGGATTGAACTACTAAAGTTAAAATGGTACCAACTCCAATAAATAGTAATGTGGAGAAAATACCCATATCGGCATAACTAGCAAGAAAACCTAAAAACTCTGGATTTTCCTTGAGGTTAGGTACGGCATGTTTTAATTCGTCAAGTCCCATGAATAATAAAGCAAAACCAATCAATACTTCCGCCCATGATTTTATGCTTGATTTGGATGAAAACATCATTGGGAAACCAATTGCTATAATTGGAAGTGCAATAGCTGAAATTTTCACTTTGAATCCTAGTAATGAAATGAGCCAAGCTGTAATTGTAGTCCCGACATTAGCTCCCATAATTACACCAATTGACTCTACTAAAGTTAGCAAGCCTGCATTTACAAAACTTACAATCATTACTGTAGTTGCTGATGATGATTGTAAAAGAGCAGTAATCATAAAGCCTGTTGCAACTCCTAAGAAACGATTAGAGGTCATCTTACTTAATATACTCCTCATTTTGCTTCCTGCAACTTTCTGTATTCCGTCACTCATTACCTTCATTCCGTAAATGAAGAAGCCAAGCGCCCCTACTAGTTTAAATAATTCAAAAATTCCAAATCCCATTTTTAATCTGTTTAATTAATTTGTCGCAAAAATAGTTTAAGCAAAAGGATGCAATGTTAAGCGAATGTTAAGAATTTGTTAAGGCGGTCAGAAGATACAAAATAAGTTTAAATTTGCCAAAACATTTTGAATGAACTATCGGATATTATTAGTTGATGACGAGCCAGATATTTTGGAAATTGTTAGTTATAACCTGAAAAAAGAAGGTTATAAAGTTAGTACTGCGAATGATGGAGTGCAGGCAATTGAGCAGGCTATAAAATGTAAGCCCCACCTAATTGTCATGGATGTGATGATGCCTAATATGGATGGGATAGAAGCCTGTGAAAAAATTAGAGAGATTCCCGAACTTAGTAAAACCATTATTACTTTTTTAACCGCAAGGGGAGAGGATTACTCTCAGATTGCGGGCTTGGAAGCAGGGGCGGACGACTACATTACAAAACCTGTAAAGCCAAAAATTTTATTGAGTAAAATTAAATCACTTTTAAGAAGATTAGAGGGCATAACAGAGCAAGAAAAGACGACTGTCAAGGGTGTCTTTATTGATACCAATAAATACAAAGTAGTAAAAGAAGGTGTAGAAATTAAATTTGCTAGAAAGGAATTTGAACTCTTGCAATTATTATTTTCTGAGGTAGGTAAAGTTTTTACACGTAAAACAATAATGGAAAAAGTATGGGGAATGGATGTAGTAATTGGTGATAGAACCATAGATGTCCATATCCGCAAGTTGCGTGAGAAACTTGGTGATGATATGATTGAAACTATTAAAGGGGTTGGTTACCGCCTAAGTGAATAATGAAAATAAAAAGCTCTTATAGTATAAGTATATTGATTGCCGTGTTTGCTTCTATTGCTGTGCTGGTTTTTAATATTGAAACAAATGGTGTTAAACTATTATTATTCTTTATTTGTGTTACTTTATTTTCTTATTTTCTGATAAGAAAATACATTCAAAATCGAATAGAAATCCTGTATAGAACTATTCAAAATCAAAAGTTAGATATTACTAATTCTTTTGACTTGGAAACATCAGAACAAGATGTTAAGAAGTGGCTGAGCGAAAGAAGTGCCGAGATAGAACACTTAAAGGATACAGAACAATTCAGAAGAGATTTTTTAGGAAATGTTTCTCATGAGTTAAAAACTCCAATTTTCAATATTCAGGGCTATATTCTAACTTTATTAGAGGGTGCTTTGGAGGATAAAGAAATAAACAGAAAATATTTGTTGCGCACCGAAAAAAGTGTGGAGCGTATGATTTCTATAGTTGAGGATTTAGAGAGCATTTCTCATTTAGAAACTAATGTAGAGGAAATTAAATTTGGACAATTTGATATTGTAGCTACATGCAGTGCTGTTTTGGATGCTTTGGAGGATAAAGCAAAACAGAATGCTATAAGTATTATTTTTGACAAGCAGTATGCGCCAATTTTGGTGCAGGCAGATGAACAAAAAATTAGTCAAGTACTTACTAACCTTTTGGTTAATTCCATAAAATATGGAAATCAAAATGGGATAACAAAAGTGCATTTCTTTGATATGAATGATGTGTTGCTTGTTGAAGTTTCTGATGACGGAATAGGAATTGAAGAGCCGCATTTAGCCCGCTTATGCGAACGATTTTACAGAGTGGATGATAGTCGATCTCGTGAAAAAGGAGGTACTGGTTTAGGTTTGTCTATTGTAAAACATATCATAGAATCGCATCAGCAGACTTTGAATATAAGAAGTACGGTTGGAGTAGGTTCTACTTTTTCATTCACTCTCAAAAAGGCGGAATAGAGAAGGCCAATCAGTTTTTGAATTTATTTTTGAATTAAATCCTGTGTAGTTTTTACTTTCCGCTATTGCTATTTCAAAATTGAAGTCACTTTGGTTTTGAGTATAACAAATACCTGAATCTTTAAAATTATGAGCTAGATACTCTTGTTCTGTTTGGCCTGGAGTGGGAATAAATATTGCTTTTTTTTCTAGTTTAGCTAAATCCATAACGGTAGAATAACCTGACCTACAAATAATGAGTTCGGACTGACTAATGGCCGTATTTAAATCTTTTGCATCTAAGTGAGATTTTATTGTTAAGTTGCCTATTTGATTAATTGTGTTGATCTCTGGTTTTCCTAAAACAATTAAGGATTTTTCTTTTCTGTTTTGTAAGGCTTTTACAAGACCATTTTCTAAAATAGATCTTTGAGGTTCTGGTCCTGAAACAATTGCAAGAAAATCATATTTTTTCTTTATTTCTTTTTTTTCAAAACGAGATTGAATTCCTATGTAGTGAGTATTGTTTGGTAAAGCATCTGGCTTAGATAAGTTGCCTGCTAAATTAATTTTTTCATCATCCATCACCCAGCAGGCGTTATACTTATTTATGTATTGGTAATTGAAATTACGTATGCTATCCGAAAAAGAAGGTGTTTGTATTTCTAATTGATGCGTAATGAAAATACAAGGCACTTTAGATGAATATAGGCCAAAACGATTGTCAGAAATTACACTATCAATTCTATATTCTTTAATAATTTCTTTAAGCGCAGTATTTTCTTTTTTTATATTCCATAATAGTTTTGGAATTTGCAAAATCATACTAAAACTCATGGAAAAATACTTTGAATATTTTATATTGTATCCTTCAAAGCGAATCATTTCTAATTTTGGAAATTCAGTACTTAATAAATGCAATGGACGTGAGTCAGCTGCCAGTATTACTTCAAAACCACTCCTTATCAAAGCATTTATAATAGGAATGCACCTAGTAGCATGTCCTATCCCCCAATCTAGTGGAGCTACTAGAATACGTTTTTTTACTTTCACAAGCCGAAAATACTTAAAACAAAGTATTTTTACGCCAAAATTATAATTTTGGCAAAAAATAAGTTAAAAAAGTTTGCTCAGACAGAAGGTTATCCCCATGTTCACCAACCTGAATTAAATGTGTTGGAGCAGGGGTATCCGATGAAGGGTAATTGGAGAAAGGAATTCTTTAAAAACGAGAACCCTTTGATCTTGGAGTTGGGATGTGGAATGGGTGAATATAGTGTCGGGCTAGCTGAAAAATTTCCTGATAAGAACTTCTTAGGAGTAGACATAAAGGGAGCTAGAATTTGGCAAGGAGCAACTGATGCTTTAAAGAAGGGATTGAGTAATGTTGCGTTTTTACGCATACGTATTGATTGGATAGAAGCTTGTTTCGCAGAAGAAGAAGTGGATGAGATTTGGATTACTTTTCCTGATCCACAATTAAAAAAAAGAAAGGAAGGCAAACGACTAACTCATCCTGATTTTCTAAAAAGGTATAGTAATCTTATAAAAAGGGAAGGTCATATACATTTAAAGACGGATAGCCAGTTTTTACATGGATTTACTTTAGGTGTAATTTCAGCTCAAGGTCATATTCTTGAGGACAGCACCCATGATTTGTATAACTCACCAGTTAAAAGAGAGCACATGGAAATTAAAACTCATTACGAACAAATTTATTTAAACAAAGGTTTGCCAATTACTTATTTGAGGTTTAGGCTAAAGTAGTTTGTTTTGGAGCAACTTTACTTAAATTATACAATCATTCAGCTTATAAATAGTTTTGTTTTTCTTGCTACTAGTAGGTTTTTTTTATTTAAAATCTTCCTATCAATTCGTTAGTTTATTTTTCGAGTATCTTAGTTGTCTAATTTCTAGCTATTTTTGAAAAATATTGAGTAAATTTTCCGTACTTTTGTAGAATGAAAAAAAGCGGAAGACCTTCTAAAATCCCAAAGAGACTTAAAGATGGCTATTACATGTCAATTACCTTAAGCAATACAAGTAAAGCTATTAGATTAATGCGAGAAACGCATGAGCAAATGAAAGACGCTGAAAAGCAATATAAGGATCGTAATTTCAAATATCTTGGTCAAGTTAAAGATCATTATTGGATTGATGGAGACAATAAAGGGTCAAAAACAAATTAAATGAATTATTAATTTGAAAATGAAGCTAACTAAGGAGGTTGTAATTGCAGCATTAGAGAATGTTTTTTTACCCAATGAAGAGCAAAATATTGTAGAGAGTGGAGCAATCAAAAACATACAGCTATTTGATTCAGATGTTGAACTTGATGTTGAAATTAAGAACCCTACTTTACAGTATAAAAAGAAAGTAGAGGTTGATTGATTCACTACTAAGCTTATCATATATTCCTTCTTGACTAGCTTCTTCTGTCCCTTCAAAAATTTTGCTAGAGGTATTGTTTTGATAATTTAGAGATACCTCCATTTGGTATTTTTGCAATACTCCATTAGCAGTTCCTCCTGCAATTGGATTACTTCCCCCTCCTGAACAACATCCTTGTGAAAAAGCTAAATTTTGAACAAATAAGACAGAAATAGCCAATACAATTAAACGCATATTGATTATTTATTTAAAGTAAATTTAAGGCTTGTTGTTTTTGAGTCTGTTGTCATCTGTAAAAAATAAAATCCTTTGCTTAGGTTACTTACATCTATTTTAGTATTTGTAGTATTGCTAGTTTTTTTGCTTAAGACATTTTCCCCCAACATATTAATTACATCAAAATGAACAGGTGTTTTGCTATTGTATTCAGCATTAATTGTCCCATTTGTAGGGTTCGGGTATGCTGTTAATTTTAAATCATAATCTATTTGCTCATCTATTGCGACTGTAGTGGTAAGTGCAAGTGTTATTGCCTCTTCTACTTCAGTCTGAGTAATTTTATTATCGTTTTTATTGTAATATATTGTGTGAGTATTTTTGCCTAGAACAACTACTTTGGGCATTCCTGTTGTTCCATAATCATTCATATCTAATAATGCGTCAGAAAAAATAGCATCAGTTGTAATATTCCAATTTGCTGCCCATCCTGATAAGTAAGAACATGTATTGTTTCCAAAATCATCGGCTAAATAATATTTCACTCTTCCTGGGTGGCTTGTTGAAAAGCTTTGTGCTGCATCAGCAGCGTAACCGGCATAAGTTGCACATGGATTACAAGGCATTACCCATGCAATTACAATTACTTCATCATTATCCAATTCGTCAAATAAAGTATGTGATATTCCATTACAATCATCAGTAGTAAAATTAGTAGCAGTAGTTTGTGCGTAGCCAAATCCTAAAGTAGTTAGAATTGCTGTAATAATCATTAGTATATTTTTCATAGGTATAATTTTATTGTTCTCTTTCGTATTTGCAACAGTGGTGTAGATTGTTATATACTTCATCAGTTGCTTTGTGTTTTTCAGTGTCATAGCCAATGCTAGCTATTGTCTGTTGTATCTTATCCATATTGGTAATGGATGGATTAAATTTTACTTTCATCTTTCTACTTACAACATTCCATTTTACTGTTTTTACACCTTCAATCTCTTTTGCAGCAGTCTCAATTTTTGTTTTACACATGTCACAATTTCCCCAAACTTGAAATTTTGCTTTCTCCCACTTGGGTGTTTGAGAAAATGCTGTTAAGCAAAATAAGGTAAGGCAAGTTAAAGTAAGTAATTTTTTAATTTTCATGATCATATAAATATAAATATAAAACAAAGGTACTAAATATAATTACGCTTTTGTAGAATGAAAAAATAGAATCTTATTTACTCAAGAAAGTAATTCTTCTTACTTTTGTGAAATGAGAAATAAGATACTATTATTAGGTTCAGGAGAGTTAGGAAGGGAGTTAGTAATTGCTATGCAAAGATTAGGGCAATATGTTATTGCTGTGGATAATTATGAAAACGCTCCTGCTATGCAAGTGGCGCATGAGTTTGAAGTTATTAATATGCTGGATGGCAGTGAATTAGATAGAGTAGTCGCTAAATACAAGCCTGATTTTATTGTCCCTGAAGTAGAAAGTATTAGAACTGAGCGGTTTTATGAATATGAAAAGCAAGGCTTTACGGTAATCCCATCCGCAAAAGCGGCAAATTTCACTATGAACCGTAAAGCAATTCGTGATATGGCTGCTATTGATCTAGGCGTAAAAACCGCTAAATATAAATACGCTACTTCTTTTGAGGAGCTAAAAAAAGGCGTAGAATTTGCAGGAACACCTTGTGTAGTGAAACCACTAATGTCAAGTTCAGGAAAAGGACAATCGGTAATTAGAACAGTAGCCGATATTGAAAAAGCTTGGAATTATGCATTAGAGGGTTCAAGAGGTGATTTGATGGAAGTAATTGTTGAAGCTTTTATTGATTTTGATTATGAAATAACACTTTTAACACTTACACAGAATAATGGTAATACACTTTTTTGCCCACCAATTGGGCACAGGCAAGAAAGAGGTGATTATCAAGAAAGTTGGCAGCCAATGACTATGGATACTATTCATTTAAAGGAAGCAGAAGAAATAGCCAATAAAGTGACTAAATCCCTTGGTGGTAGCGGTATTTGGGGAGTTGAATTTTTTATTGGCAAACAAGGAGTTTATTTTTCTGAACTATCTCCAAGACCTCATGATACAGGAATGGTAACTTTAGCAGGAACGCAAAACTTTACAGAGTTTGAATTACATGCTCGTGCAATATTGGGCATTCCAGTTATTGATATTTCACTAATTAGCAATGGTGCCTCAGCTGTAGTTTTAGCTAGTAAAGAAAATAATAATTTTCCAACTTTTAATGGGTTAAATGAAGCTAGTAAATTCCCGAATACATCATTTACTATTTTTGGAAAACCAGCCACACGACCTTATAGAAGAATGGCTGTTGCTTTAGCATATGGGAAAGAAGATACATCATATTTAGTTGAGAGAGCCAAAGAGGTGGCTGCTAAAATACAGGTAAATTAATTTTGCAAACTAGCCTCTCCAAAGTAAAATTCTAAAACTTTTAATTTAAATATATAATTGTATTTTGTTTTTATCATTTCTGATTGAGCTGCTTCATTCCTTTGTCCAGCTTGTAAAAAATTAAAAGTATTCATTCCTCCATTATCAAATCTTTCTTTGGCATATTCATAAGCTAATTTACGAGCAGCTACTGTTTTTTCAGCTGCTTGGTAGGCTTTTAAAGAACCTTTTGCATCATTATAGGCTTGGTTAATGGTGTTTCTCAAATCCAATTTTACCTGTTCTAAAGCATAGTT
>ENA-OSJC01002692-OSJC01002692.1-marine-metagenome-genome-assembly--contig:-NODE-2692-length-13175-cov-5.315697_pt1 | contig 13175 bp, 2 predicted proteins | sample MGYA00237885_ERZ534234 | MGnify/ENA primary metagenome ERZ534234 (study PRJEB26413, sample SAMN06343907) | marine metagenome | isolation source: coastal waters | place: Atlantic Ocean: West Antarctic... | reverse complement strand
TTAACGATGATGAAGTTTCCGAAGAATCTTAAACTTATAGCTGGTACAACAGGGTTTACTGTGTTAATTATCGCAATATTAGCCCTGTCCGTAGTAGCTATACCTATTCTTGCAGTCATATTCATTATGTTTGTAGTGTACTTTATTGTACGGTTAATGCTATATGATGTTAATGATAAAGATAAAGATGATGAATATTATGATTAACTAAAACCTTCTCCAGATAATATTTCTAATCCTGGTGGAATTATTACTTCTTCAAATATCTTTTCAAAACCGCCTAATGTAGGCATAAAGTTACCTGTAAGCAAGTTAGAGTCTAGAATAGTTTCAACATCTATTCCTAAAAGTCCTTGTGTTGCAAATAACAAGCCTACGTTTAGTGGCTTTTCTTTAATTAAATTAATACCTGCACGTTGAATTCTTAACCAATACTTAACAAATAGTATTGCACCCATATCGTTACCGTAAGCTACAAACCTGTTTAAAGGTTGATCATAGTTTACAAACGTTTCTACCATAGTCTTCCAGGCTTGGTCTTCATTAATACCTTTAACTTCTACTTGATGTTTATATAAAGCGTATCGAGCAATAAAGTCGCTCATTTGTAAAAATTGCATTGAAGCTTTAAATACAGCTGTATGTTCACCTAAATATGCATGATTTGCTATATCAAATACTTTTCCACTTACTAATTTATTACCTGTTTCTTTAATTCTGTTAAAAGCTTTGTTTCTGTAAGTAAATTCATTTTGATTAATATCTTCAGTAATTGAAGTAAACAAACCTGCATCTACAAACCCTGATACAGGGTTTTCATTTACTTTATTTAATAGAATTTCTCTTTTCTTTTTGGTTCTTGAATCATTTTCTAATGCAGGGTTTCCTAAAATTTCAATATCTAATAACTTAAGAGCTTTAGAATCATTTTTATATTTATTAAGCTCAACTATTCCTTCTCTCCATTTTTTAATTAGATAAACGGGGTCACCTGTATATAAGAGTGAAGTTACAAAGTTACTTGCAAAGTTAACTGCTGGAACAATAGGAATCTTAATTACAACGTTAACAACTGCTAAAGACACCATTTCTTTAACTAATTTTTCAGTTACTTTAGCGTATCTTTTACTTTTTGGTTTGTTGTTAAAAAATTTAATATTAGAAACAGATGGATTTACATATCCAAACACTGTGTCTAAATATCCTCTTTCTACCCAAAACTCTTCTTTTCTTGTTGTTTTATTAATTGTTGCAAATTGAGATATTTGAAATTTAGCTTGTTTAGGTAAAGGTTGAAAGTATTCAGTTTGATACTTTTCATCTAAAATGTTTATAAATTTACTAGGATTATTTTTTTGATTATCTTTACCGTATTGATACAATAGCTTTATAGCTTCATTATTAATGTCTTCTGATTTAATTTTATCTTGTAATTGGCTAAACATAGTTGGTAACACTTCGTCAAAAGATAATTCTTGTTTTAAGTGTTTTTCAGCCATAGCATGATTTACAGTAATTCTGTAATCAACAATTTCTAAGTTTTCGTTAATAACAGGTATTGCTGTATATTTATTTGATAACAAGCCTTTGGCTTCTTTTTTTGTTTGTGCGTTTTTGAATTTGTTTAAATTATCCATAATCGCATTAGAAGTTGCTTGGTTTCTGCCAAAAATTTCTTTAAGAGATGTACCCTTAAATTGTTTTGACGTCATTGAAACAATACCTTTGGTTCTAGTTAACTCTGGATTATTTTTTATAACCCATAAAGCCCATGGTTCTGCACCTACTCCGTCAACTTTTGCAACAAATTCATAACCTCTTCTTACCATTTCTGCATTAGTTTCTTTAGTATCTGGTTCAACTGTTAATTGTATATCTGGATCAGTTACTGTTGCAATGTAGCCTTTAGACATTAACGTTGGATTGTTGTTAAATCCTTCTTTTAAAGATTCTTTTTTAAATGATATATGTAAATTTACAAGACCATGTATGCCGTTGTGTGTTGAGTCTGCAGCAAACTCACGGTCTATTACTGGCACAACAGTGTCTTTAGCATACTTCAAGTCAGAACTACGTAAAGCTAAAAGACTAACGTAAATATCTAAGTCACGTATTTCATCGTCTCTTTTACTTTTGTCATAAGCTCTTTTGCTTTTGTTACCTTTAGCATAAATATTAGAAGCATTTAACATTTGGTTATGACTATTGTTTTTGCCTGTCACCATATATTTAGCTAACTCATCAGTTTGAATTTTGTAATACTGATTTTTGTTAATTTTTAATCTGTTACTATAATCTGTTAATAGTTTATCTAATGCAGTGTCATCTCTTATAAGTTCAATTACTTGTTCTGTAGTGAATTCACCACTTTGCACTAATACTGATAAATCAGTTTTTAAAAATATTTTAGTTAAACTTTCTTTTTCAGGATTAGTTAAAGAATCATAGTCTTTAAACACTCTTTGTAAAGCTTCTTTCGTTAATTCCTTGTACTGTCTACGATTAGAATCAATTTCATTATGTGACCTATATAGTAATTTAATAAAATCTTGGTCAACTCCGCCAAATAAATCTGCTTTAATTGAGCTTAAGTTTTTTAAAGTATCAGGTTTAAAATTACGAAAAATAACATTTAGTTTTTCTTGAACTTTAGGGTGATTATCAACAAAGTCTTTGTAAGATGACCCAAAATAAGCTATTAACTTAGTGTCATACAAAACATCATATAAAAAGCCTTTTAATTTACCATCTTTAGTAATTTTATCTACTGCTGCAATATAAGCATCACTTCCTTTTTTAATTGCACCTGAGGCAACATCTGCAGCAAATTTACGAATAAGAGCATTACCTGAGTCTACTACTCCAGTAACTTTATCTAACTTAAGTGCTCTAGATAATTCATCTCGTTTAGATTGATTTACAGCAACAATATCTTTTGTTAGCTCAAATATTTCTTGTTCTAAGCTTGCTGGCTTTGTTTTACCTTTTAAAACATTACCTATTCTTTCAACAATTTCTGTAAATAAATTTAAAATTTTCTCAACAACACCTTCGTTTGTTTCTTTACTCCATAAAGGCATTGTTTTTGATTCCATCTTAGTAAGCTTCTCAACCATAAACTTATTAGTTAGAGAATATGCTAAGAATTCATCTAAAACAGCGTTTGCTGGAACTTTATCTCCAAATAGATATGCATATTGTGCCTGGGCTGCTTCTATTTCTGTTTGTTTGTCAGTTAAATATATAATCTCACCATTAGCATCCTTACGTAAGAACAGTTCGTAAGGTCTTGCTTCTTTTTCTATTTCAGTTTTAACTTCATTGCGAATTCTTTCAAGTTTTTGTCTTAATCTTGAGTCTTTCTTTAATGCAAATCTAGTTAGTATGTGTAGCAACTCATGCACGTAAACCTCTTGTGCAGTTTGTTCTGAATAAGAATCAGGCTTAAATTTATTAAAATTAACATCTACAGAAGTTTCTCCAATATTAGCTTCACCGTGAGCTTTAAGAGAACTCTCATTTAGCGTTACAGTTGTATCATCCAGTAAAACCCCTGCTTTACCTATAATCTCTGTTAAAACACGTTCTAAATGGCTTTCTTGTACTTGTTGATCACCTTTATTAAGATAAGCGTCTCTGCTACTTAATCCAAGTGTATTAAAAATTGAAACTAAATTGTCTCTTAATGAATTTGTTTTATAAACTTCTTTTAAATTTTTATCAACAACACTATCTATAGAATCAAGTGTATCTTCACGACCAATCCCTAATATATCATTTATATCTTCAGCGTATTTAATCTTAGGTATTTTATCTGTATTATCAAATAAATCCCCTTGACTCTTTTGGTCATCTTCTTTTAAAGATTCAATGCTTTCTATAGAAAGATTGATAGCTTCTTCTAATAAAACGCCCTCTTTTAAGTTTAGTAAATTATTTATAGCTGTAACTATCTTGCTCCAAAGTGATTTATTTGTAATAGTAGTAGTAATTTCTTTACGTTTTAAGTAACTTTGTGCATTAACTGAAGTTAAAGTTTGAGTCAAAAACTCAGCTAAAGCTTCAAAATCATACAAACCTTCTGAATTTCCAAAACCTGCAGCCATATTTTTACGAGCATTTATTTGTGACATTTCCCAGCCTTCTATTCCACCATACAATAAATATTCTATAGATTCTTTTTCTGGTTCACTTATGTCACCTCTTTCAGTCAAATCAAGTTCATACTCTTGTTTAATAAGTTCACGCATTTCCCACATATCTCTAACAGCAGAGTTTTGTCTTGTAGTACGGTCTTTTGAGTCTTTACGTAATATATCTTGACTTGCTGCATGTATAAGTTCATGCAATAACACAGTTGTATTATCAGACGGGTTTATTAAAATTAAATCAGGTCTTAAAGCTTCATAACTTTTTTGGTTAAAAGACCTTTTCACTCTAGTTTTTTTATAAGCAACACCATTATCATATCTATCAAAATCGCTACTTATTTTGATTTTGTCGTCTAATAAAGGTATTAATAATTTAGCTAGTTTTCTTACGTAAAGTGTTTCACCTTCAGCTTCAGAAAGCTTAATAGCTGCATCTTTTGCACCTTTAAATCCATCAATAGTTTCTTGTTTAAGACTATTCCCTGCAAGTCCAGTTTTTACTTTTATTCTAAGAAAACCTAATAACTTTTCTGCTTGTGTTCGAGATCTAAGGTCTACATGTTCTGCTATAGATTCAAAAGGTAAATACATTTGCCCAACATTCCAAGTTTCTATAGCACCATACTGTTCTATCAATGCAGCAAGATTATCTTTTCTACTTTGAATACGTTCTACTAAACTTTGACGAAGACCTTGAATACTAAGTCCATCTTGTTCTTTTTTTAATTTAGTACGTTTTTCATTTAACCCTAATATTTGATTTTTGTATGCTTCTCGTATACCTGTTAACTTAATTGATAACTGTTTTCTTGAGTTTAATTTTTTAACTCTTTCAGTTTTATCTTGTAAATCTTCTTCTATTTTTAAAAGTTCAGCAGTAATCTGCGCACCTCTAAAAGAGTTAATTTTTAAATCAGCACTAATTGCATTTAGGTCTATACCAAATTCTTTAGCATTTACTAATAATTTATCATATTGCTCTAAAGCATTCTCAAGCATTACATGATTAAGGTTTCTATCTAAAAAACTTTTGTTATAACCTAAAGCATTTGCAACTGCATCTTTAATTGGTGAAATTACAGCATCATATATAGGTAACACTTTAGCTGCACTATTTTGTTTTTGATCTAATAAATCACCTAAAACAACAGAATCCATGTTTTGAATCATGTTAATTATTGCAGCTACCCCAGGTCTTGAAAAGTCACTAGTGGAATTACTAGTTCCAATAGTTCTTTCATTTTCTTCTTTTATAAATTTCCAATTCTTATCAGTTTTTGAGAATATTTGATTTTTAAAAGGTTTAGTTCCTACTTCTACTCGTCCTGCAATAGCATCTACTTGTCTAATTAACTGAATTAGTTCTTGTTCATTAGCACTGTCATTCCAAGGGCTATTCATTCTAGGCATAAGCTTATCAGCAAGCTGAGCTGCTATATGCATTCTAATTGCTGTAGTAGTAGTTCTACCTGCCGGGAAATCAGCTGTTTGTTTTTCAAACTCGCTATAAAAAACAAAAAACTCAGCTTCTATTACTTTAGTAAGAATATCTCTTGATTCTTTAATAGGTTTTAATAAAACTTCTAAAGCTTTACCAAATATTTTATTTTCACCTTGATACAAGTCTGTAAAGTATGCTTCAAACTTTTTTTGTACTGATGGTTTAAAAGTAAATGTATATAATTTATTTGCTTTTAATTGGTCTACAAGTCCTACTTTTATATTTAAACTTTCTTCAAGAGCATTTTGAATTTCTGCAATTGCAGCTATTGCTTCTTTTTTCTCTATCTTATTACCTTTGTTATATATAGTTTGTTGTTTAGCTAAACTGTCGTACAAATCAGGAACTATTTTTCCTATCATTGCATTTAGTACTTTAGTTACACCTGCACCATAGTTACTAATCATTACCGGACTTTTAGCTAAATCTCTAGCAAACTTTGTTAAAGCATTATTTTTTCCTAAGAGTTCTCCATGCAATATATTTATAGCATTTTGTTTTCCAAGGTCTAATTCTGTAACAGCTTCAACAATTTTTCTGGAAAAAGCTTGATAAACATCATCTCTTCCACTTTTAATAAATTTTTCATATGTGTTAACATCATCATTTTGATCAACAAAGATACCTATTCTTTCTAATGCTTCTTTGAGTTCGTCAGGAGTACCATCTAAAAATTGTAATAAACCGATTGCATAACCGTTGGTTATGCCATCTGTTTCAACACCAATAGTAGTGCTAAAATCATTGCTTTCATCATATACACGTAAAGCTGCAATAGCTTCAAGTAGATGTGTGCTTGCACCATCTACAAGATTAACTGTTACTCCATCTCGTATAACTTTTTGTTTGATTAACAGTTCTATATCACTTCCAAGAAACAAGGTATTGTCAGTAACTAATGATTTAACAACTTTGTTATTTATAATTTGTTCAAATATTTCTAAAGCTTCTTCTAATGTTTTAATGTTGTATCCAAACGCTTGGACAATTGCTAATTTAAACATTGCTCTATCAGAATCTGTTGTTACTACTGATTCAGAACCTACTGGGTTAAACAGAGCTCTCATTATCTTACTACGTTGTGGATTAATAGTACTACTGTTAATACGTAATCTATGTTGTGTTTGAGCTTTATATCTAAAGTAAAAGCCTTTTAAGCCTTTAGTATCTTTATTTTGATAGTAATCTATTACATATTCAATGTCTTTTAATTTTTCGTCATTAGCAGACTCTATAGCATCTCTATTTTCAGTATGTTGTTCATTAATATTTTTATAACCGATTAAAGCTTTCATTGCTTCAGTTATAACTATTTTTCCTTCTGCATCTCTAATTAAATTACCATCTTTATCAAAATTCATTAAAGAGTTAAATAAGTCTAATTCAACGGTCTTACCTATCCACTGTACGTTTTGTAGATTTTTTATAAGATTTTTAATTTTTTTACCAAGAACAAAAAAACTATTATCAGTTTTTTCTTGTACATTTTTTGGTGGAACAAATGATATGTCACTTGTATTACTGTCAGCACCTTTAATCTTTTTTAGATTATCAGCGTTATCTTTAAATATTTTTAATATATCAGAATCTTTTATCTGGATAGTATTCCATTGTATAAATTGTTCTGAGCCTGTTTCTTCAGCTTTTTTACTTAATTCACTTATGTAACTAAGACCTGGATTATCAAATTGATTTGTAGGATAACTTCCTTTTCTTAATCTAAATAACTTACCTTCTTTAGTATTAACTCTCCTGGAAGTTTGTATTGCTAACAAACCTAAAGAAACTGCAGCATTACTTCTAAAACCAGAATCTCTAATTATTACATCTGTAAAGCTAGAATCTTCTGCTATTTTTTCTATATTTATTAAAAATTGTTTTTCAGTATCTTTTTCTGCTTGTAAATTTAACAAATCAAGTATTTCAAGACCTATATCTTTAGATGCATTTTTAGTAAAAATACCTGCATTAGTCCATGTATTAATCTCAGCTTTACCTAATCGATCAGTTTGTTTACCATCACCATACAATAAATCTGCTATTTCAAATTGAGGTCTAAAGTTACTTTTTCCTACATTTACTGCAGCGTAATGCATTGTACTAAGCATCATAGCAAATATAACTTCATCTGGCATATTGCCATTTTTATCTAAAAATAATTTTTGAGCTTCTTTTGCCAATAAGCCTTGTTCAATATCAGGACTTGTACCGTCTTGTTTAACGTAGAAACCTTCATTAGTTTTTTCAAATGCAACTTTAAATTCTTCAAATTGACTAACTAAAGCTTTTGCATAATCACTTTTAGGGTCTATTCCAACTTTTTCAAGTAATACTAAAATAGATTCTTTGTTTAGATTTTTATTTTCATTTTTAGAAAAAAACGAATCACGCTCAATATCTTTAATTCTAAATAAGTCAGTTACACGAAGTAACGCTTTTCTTAATTTTACAAAACTATTTCCAAATTTTGTTAAAAAATGATTGCTTGCTTTTTCATTAAGTTCATTGTTTAATAAATTATCTAATTCTAATTGGTGATTTTTAATTCGTATATCAAGAGAGTTTATTTCATTTTGAATTTCCCCTCTGTTAAGTGGTGCTCTATTAACACCTTCTGTAACTTTAATTTTTAAAAGTTTTATAAATTCATTTCTTTTAGTAGTTAACTCATCTATTAACTTTTGATGACGAGCTTGATAAGCTTTTAATCTTTTATTACGTTCAACTTTAACTTTTTTATCTTTAGGCTTACCTATGTCTTCTGTTGAAGTGTCTTTATTAATTAATTCGTCTTCTTCTAGAATAATATCTTCTAATTCTGCAACTGTAGGTTCTTTAACTACAGGTTTAACAACTTCTTCTTTAGGTTTAGGTTTAGTAGTAGCCGTAGGTTTAGTCTTAGGCTTAGCTTTAGGTTTATTTACATTATCAAGACTTCCAGTAGTTTCCTGACCTTTAGCAATGATTTCATCTATCTTTTTTTGATTTGCAATAATTTGGTCATTAAGTTTTTTATTTTTAACTTTACTATCTACGTTACTTAAAACACTAGCAATTACTACTTTTATACTTTTAGCATATTCTATTTCTGCAGATAGTAAATTTATTAACTGAGTGCTTTTTTCATTAACGTACCAATAGTTTGTAAGGTCACTATCAGGTAAGCTTTTACGATTAGGATAAACTTCATACGTATCTTTATTTACATAAGCATCGCCTTTATTCTTACGCTTATTAAATATTGCTTGAGCTTTTTTAAAAGCTTTAAATTTAAGTTCTAAACCTAATACAAAATCATCAAATTGACTTTCAACAAATTCATCATTTTTAGCATCTTTTAAATAAGTTTCAAGTCCTTTGAACTTATCTTTAGTACCTTTCATAATCTCGTTATGAACGTCTTTTATGCTTTTCTTTGCATTTTTTAATTGTTTTTTAATTACTTCAAATTTTTCTTTAACAGTTGTACGTTCTTTCTTTTGAGCTGAATTTATACTACCTAAAATGCTACTATCAGGGCCATTATTAAGAATATCAATATCTAAAGAATCTGTAGGAATATCTGTTTCTGCGGAAGTTTTAGGCTTATCTTTTTCTTGTTTTAGTTGTTCAACAATATTTTCTTTTATTGTTTGAGCACTAGCAATTTGAAGATCAAGACTTTTTAAAGCATCAGGGTCATTAGTTTTAGCTTTATCAGCTAATAAAGAAGTTATTACAGAATTAACTCTTTGGTATTGCTCTGTTAATGCTGTTTTTATATTTTCTAAATCTTGTTCTGAAGTGTTTTCGTTGTTTTTTGTATTCTTATACTCATCAACAGTATCAAGAGCATTAACTAAAGTTTCTTCAAGTTCTTTGTCTGTCTTTGTTTTAACTCTTTTGTTTTTAAACTTAAAACTACCTAAAGCACTTTCAATGTTTTTAACTTCAACTTTAGGTAAAGATAGACGTTGTCCTGAGTTATCTTTAGAAAGACTATCTATTTGTATTCCTAATTGATTACGAGTACGTTCTAATTTTTTACGTTGTCCCTCTGAAATATTAGGTTCTTTTAGTTTTGCATTAATTTTTTTAATTCTGTTTATAGAAGTATTAATGTTATCTCTAATAACTCTAGTTCCTACTTTAGCAACTCTTCTAGCTTTACTTTCAATTTTTGCTTGTTTATTAGCCGCAACTTGTTCAACTTTAGCAATTTGTTTAGCTTGCTCTGCTTCATAACGTTCTGTTCTTTGAGGAAATTTTTCTTTTAATCTTTCAAAACGTTTATTAATTTTTTCTATTTGTGCAGTAAGTTTATTTTGTATAACAGTATTTTTTACTTGTTGTTCTTCTCTAGACTTGCCAGTATTAAGGTCATCTAAAGCCTTATCTATTGTTTTTCGAGCTGTTATTACAGCATCGTTACGTTTGCCTACAGGTAGAGCTTTTTGTTCAATTTCAAGCTTATTTAAAGCATCTGCTAAAAATACAGCTTTACTAACAGTAGATTTGTTTTTAAACGTATCACTTAACTCTATACCTAACTCTTTAGCTTGGCTTTCAATAGTAGCAATTCTTGCTGTAAGTACTTTTTCAGTTTCTACATCACCTTTACCTTGTGCAGCTTCATCCCTAGCATTATTAGCTTCAGTTCGTACTTCTGAAAGATTTCTTTGTAATGCAGCTTTGTCACCACCAATTCTGTTATTAATTTCACTAACTGTAGATGTAGTACCACTAAAAGTTGCACCTGGTACTAACCCAGCTACTATTGAGTTAAGTAATCCTAATTGAAATTCTTTACTTTTATAATCAGGTAAATGACCATCTTTAATTAAATCTTGTGCTACTTCTTCTACAATAAACTGTAATCCTTCAGTACTACCTTCAGTTAATCCTCCAGATAAGAGTTCTTTACCTATATTTTTAAGATTTTGTCCTGCACTATTTTTAAGTAATGAAGACTTAAGCGTCTTAGATCCGGCTTTACCCATCCCTAACTTACGCATTAACTTAAGTGGGTAAAATGCTTCTAATGCTCCTGCTATAGTACCACCTAGCAATGAGCCTGCTATTCCTTTAAAATCTCTATTTTCACCTTCTTCAGTTACATTTCCATAAATGCTACCTGTTTCCATACCCATAGCAGAACCATACGCACCAATACTTCTACCTCTATTAGTAGCTTTAGCAATAATTCTTTGAGCACCTTTACTTAATACTCTATCAGCTGCAAATTTTTTAACTGCACCTTTAGCAGCAGTTTTAGCAAGTAAACCACCTATGCCTCCTGTACCTATCATTAAAGCAATAGATGGCATAGCTTCACCTATTAGCGCACCTAGTTTAGATAATACTTGAGTAGGATTAGACCAATCTATATCCTCAATTCCTGGTAACCCTGCGCCATTAGCTTGAGCTTCATCTATATTACGTAAATATTGATCTAAGAACCATGTTCCTATTTTGTCATTACCTGTTGCATCTGCAAGCAATGCAGCAAAACCATAACCAGTAGCTTGTACATTATCTATACCACTACTAATACTTTTACCCATGCTATCCCAAAAACCATCACCAATACTTTTATTGTATGTACGTTGAGCGTCAGATAAAGCAATAATGCCATCACTATAAGTTTTTCTATTGTATTTACTATAGAACATTGCATTATTTTCAGGCGTATTCATTACTTCATTAATGATTTTGCCTGTTTTAGGATTACGTACAGTAATTAGAGGTCTACCAAAGTAACCTACGCCATCCTGACGGATGTCTGCAGTTACAGAATCACTGTTAGGGTCTTGTCTTTCGTATAATAACTTCTTAAGAGCTTGAGCTTGTTCAGCTCCTGCTTCATTAAGCATTCTTTGGGATACCATATGAGCTGGTATTCCGTGTAGTTTTCCATAAGCAGTACGATGCAGGTTAAATTTCTTACTACGTTTACTACCATTTTTAGGGTCTACGCTACCTAAATAAGGAATTAATGCACCATCTCCATCATATTTAGCTGTTTCAAATGTATCAAAGCTAAATCCTTTAGCATTACCATCACCAGAACTTAGTCTTCCAAAGTCATATAAAGTATCACCATCAAAATTTTCACCAAGGTTAACAGTTCGAGATGCGTAATCTGAATCAGTAAAGTCAGTTTGTTTTTCTTGAGCTTTAAGACCTAATTCAACTTTTTTTTGTTCTACTAACTCAAGTATATTAGACTTAGTTTTAAGTTGATTTATTTCTGTTTCAAGGTTAGCTTTATCAGAGTTTTTTTCGTTTAAAAACTGACTAAAATAGTTATTTTCAATTGCCATTTATTTATTAGCATTTTTATTTAACATAATTTTTAAATGATCCAATAAGGCATAATCAAAATCACTTGCACCAGGTCTATCTAATGATTGCATATAACCTTCTAAATCTTCTTTTGCCATTGTAGAAAATATTCTTGTAGCATTAGGTTTTGCTTGACTAAATACTTGTTCATCATACAATGTACCTAAATTTGCACCACTAACTTTTTCTTCTTCTGTTAATTTTCCAAATAGTTCTGACATTGTTTTGTTATCTAACTTGTTACTATTGTATTTTATATTTCTATTGTAAATAGTTGTAAACAAATCATTAGCTTCACTTTTACTTATTTTTGGATTATTTTCTGTAAATTTATTAAAATATAAATTTTTATTAACTTGTCTTACTGAATCTGTTTCAAAATATTTATTTTCTATAAGCTCTGCAATTGCAGCATGACTTTTATCTGAATCATCTAATTCGTATTTACCACCATCTCTATCTTGAAATATAAATTGATCTTTTAATTTTCTATCTTCAAATGTAATAAGTTCATCATTAGCTAATTGATTAAACATTTCAGCAGTTATATTTAAATCTTTAGCATACTTACTATTTAAAAAACTAGCTCTTGATGCAACAAAATGTTCATCATCATCAGAATCATAACCACCACCCCATCCAGTAATGTTATCGTTTTTAGGATAATTTGTTGCAAAAATTCCATTACCACCAACAGGATTATCACCAAAACCTGCACTACCAATACCGCTTGTAGGTTTTTTGTATGTTGTATTAGTATTTTTAAGGCCTTGTAACGCCATTTGATTTTCAGCTAACAATTCAGCAGCTGCTTGGTCTACTACTGTTTTAGACGCTAATTTTTGATTGTACATATCTAATTCTCTATCAGGAGCACCTAATTCAAAATTAGTAGCATTAACACTCTTCATATTTAACCATGAATCATTTGCTGCACCAATCATAGCATCACGTTCTTCTTGAGAACCTGCAGCCATTAAATCAGCTACAAACGCATTAGTTTCTGATGTTTCTTTATCAGTTGCAAATTGAGTAATATTTTCGCCAACAGTACCTAAACCTTCACCTATCCCTTTAGCAGCTTGATTTGCTGCACTTAAAATACCTGAGGGATTAGAAGGTGCTATATTCTTCCAAGTTACTGCAGCCATAGTGCTCTCCTATTAATCTAAACGTAGTTTGTGCCTGTAGGTTTGCCA
>ENA-OSJC01002691-OSJC01002691.1-marine-metagenome-genome-assembly--contig:-NODE-2691-length-13176-cov-11.114665_pt1 | contig 13176 bp, 20 predicted proteins | sample MGYA00237885_ERZ534234 | MGnify/ENA primary metagenome ERZ534234 (study PRJEB26413, sample SAMN06343907) | marine metagenome | isolation source: coastal waters | place: Atlantic Ocean: West Antarctic... | reverse complement strand
TATACATGACCATAAGGAAGATGAGTCATTTCAAATAGTAAGTAAGGGTGCTTTCCTAGATTGGCTGAATGACTACGTTGATGCTGATAGGTATACATTTGCTAATACCTATGAAAACTTAACAAATAAAGTAAAGGAGAAAGTATAATGAAAGAACAGTTAGACAATAGCTTAGATGCTTTTCTTGAAGAGGTAATTAGCATGAGAAGTTATAATAAAAAAGAGTATTCTTGTGGTAGTCTTGAGGGTGCTTTTAGAGAAGTCGTAGCAAATTGGAATGGAGATGGTGGAAGTCCAATAAGAAACTTACCAAAGGAGATAGTGTAATGGATTTAATAGAACTAGATAAACAAATCAAAGAGCATAAGATTATAGAAGCTATCAAAGATGGTATAGCAGATGGCTTATTGCATGGCGAAAGAGATGACACTAAGACACATCATTACTATAAGATAGGCTATGACTATGGTTGTGTTATGTTTGATATGTTAGGTACAGATGTATGCAGAACTAAAATAAATGATAAGGAGATATAACAATGAAGATACATAGAGTAGTACAAATGCTAGGAGCTACAACTAGCACAGGTAAATTAGCAGATGATATGTATGACTTGGGTCACAAGGATTACTATTCAGAAGCAGAAGATAGGTACATACCTATATCACATATGGACTTTCAGCATATGGTCAGAGCATTTGTTAAACAGAATGATGAAGATGTTAGGACTGATACACAAGAGGGTAAGTCTGCTGAACTAATCACACAGAATCAAGATTTAGTTAATGCTAACAAGAACTTAGGTAATAGAATAGATGTGATACTAAAAGAGAATGAGGAAGTGCATCTAGAAACCCAACGTCTTGTTCAACAACTTGAGCATGATGAACATCAAGTGGGTAAGTGTGAGGAACTAACAAAAGTAAATGCTGAGTTAAGGTTTCAGATAGAACAGGTGGACAGAAATCAAACTGTATCTAAGGAAGCCTACGACATAGCATGGGATAACAATAAGTATTGGCAGAAAAAGTATGACGAACTTAATGTAAAGTATATACATGATGGTGTATGGAAAGAAAGGTATGAAGCAGAGGTAAAAAACTCAGAGTATTGGAAAGCTCAATATAGAATAGCCAATGACCTACTACAACCTAAAGGGTGTGGCTATATGTTCAGCGAGATACCTAACGATACAGATGGACAAGAGTTTGTTGACACCATGAAGCAGTACTTCAATAAGAAGTCATACAAGATGAGGGTCAGAGGTCAGCACATCAAGCCTGAGTTAAAGGGAACAGGTGCTACCTATTGGGGTCAGAGTAAAGATGAGTCAACACACATGAGAATATATATAGATGCTAAGTAGTATAACTAATCCTAATATGTTAGTACCTTATTATCTCATGCACTCTTATATATACTATGAGATGAATGACCCTATAATAAGTGACTACGAATATGATGAGATATGCAATCAACTAAAAGATAAATGGGATAGCATAACTCATTATCACAAACACTTAATAGATGTTAGTGCATTAGGAGCAGGAACAGGATATCAACTTAAGTATAACAAACGTATTGCAAATGCATCAATAATGTTGTACAACAATCATAATGAAAAGGAGAATAAGAATGGCAGAGATTAATTTAACAAGCACAGAAATGTTAGTACCCTTATCGCCTGAGCTAACTAAACTATGGCAGGTAAGAAATGGACTTCAGTTACTGTATGGTAATGAGGACTTAAAGGACTATGAAAATTTAATTCGTAGATTAATTAAACAAGTAGATGAGTTACTAGAGGAGATATAGTATGCCTAAGAAAAAAATAGAAGTTAATAAGATACTGAACTTAACTAAGCATCAAGCTAAACAATTACTACAAATGCTTGAGGACTTACGTAGTATCAATGCAAACACAGACGATAAGTGTCCAATAGATTATGAGCAGATATGTAAGTTAGATGGCATGGAACATCAGCTTGCTAATATTGTAGGTGCTGCAGTTGAATGTGAACATGGACATTATAACAGATGGAGTGGAGCATATGAATATAAATAATCTTATAGACAAGTACTATTTGTCTAATGATTTCAGTATGTTAGCTGATAAAACTAAACATGATTATCAATATTGTGTAGGGATTTTATTGGCAACTGATGTTGATGGCAAAAGTATGTCAGGAATAAGGCTTACTAAAATGACAGGTGCGACAGCACGAAGAGCCTATGAAGAGTGGCTCAGTCGTGGCATCTATTTAGCTAATGCAGTCACAGCAGTAGCACGTAAGGTGTATTCATTTGGAATGGAGATGGGGTATGCTGAGACAAATCCCTTCTCTACTTTCAAGAGGAAGACTCCTCATGCAAGGAATACTGTATGGACAAAGGAGCAGTTAGTTCAGTTCTTAGACGTAGCTTACTCAGAGTTTAAGTATAGGAACATAGGATTGATAGTGCAAATGGCATACGAATGGTGTCAAAGGGTAGGTGATATGCGAATGTTACAGTTTACTACCATAGATTTTGACAAGAGTGTACTAAATTTGCAGCAGTCTAAGAGAAGAAGTGTAGTACACCTACCTATTTCTCTTGACTTATTGGAAATGCTTAAGCAACAGAAGGAAGAATATGATTTTCAACCCTATGTTGCACCCTATCCTACTGCAAAGCGAGGTGTCTATGCTCCCTATACCATACAAAGACTATCAAAAGTGGCGAGAACAGTCATGGACTTAGCAAAGTTACCTAGTGACCTACGTATTTCTGACTTGAGAAGGACAGGTACTACAGAAATGGTGGAAGCAGGGGTATCTATGGGTCAGATTATGTCTGTGACAGGTCATGCTAACCCACAATCTGTTAAACCTTACATGAAAAATACGTATGCTAGTGCAGAAAGTGCATTGACACTACGAAATAAGCATGGTAAAAGCAGTTAATGCCAACAAGGAGAGTGATACATGGATATAAATAGGTACATAGGCGAATTAGATGTAGGTATAGGCGATAGTAAGCGACTTAACTGCCCTAATTGTAATGGATACAAGACATTTACTGTAACAAATAACATGGGTCAGATGCTATGGAACTGTTACAAGTCCACTTGTCAGCTATCAGGTACAAAACGTATGCCTTTATCAGCCCATGATATCAAGATGCGTACTAAAAACATGGCAAGGGATAGCAAACCATTCGTTATGCCTGAGTATATTGTACCATATGAACGTGAAAGTTTCTATGGTATACCTAATGATAGCCTTATGTATGATGTCAAGGAACATAGAGTTGTGTTTCCTGTCATACATGAGGGCAGAATTGTAGATGCCAATGGTAGGTCGTTGGGAAAACGAATACCTAAATGGAAAAGATATGGAAAAAGTGACTTGCCTTTTGTCTCAGGACATGGTAGGGTCGCAGTAGTTGTTGAGGATTGTGTGAGTGCTTCAGTTGTAGGTAGTGAAGTATATGTTGGGGTAGCAGTATTGGGTACGTCATTAACCGAATCACATAAGAAGTATCTCTCACGATTCTCGACAGCAATAATAGCACTAGACCCTGATGCACTACCCAAGATACTATCATTCGCTAAGGAACTAAGAGCCTATGTGAGAGATGTTAGAGTGCTACGATTGCAAGATGACTTGAAGTATAGAAAGGAAGATGATATAAATAACTTAATACTATTAACCCCAGAGGAGAACCAATATGGAACTATCATTACTACGTAGCTTGATGAACCAAGAGTTTTACACCGACCATCGTGGGTCTAAATGTCCTGATAGATTATTTAGTAAGGATGCTCGTAAGTTAAAACACACGATTGATTATGCTATGAAGAAGTATAAGCGAGACATAACACCTGATGAAGTGGAAGCCTTGTTCATGGCTAACAATCCATCTATGACTACTGCACAGAAGCTAGGGTATAGTTCCTTGTTTAACACAGTTAAGCGAGAGCAACCTATGGGTAGTGACGTAGCACAAGATGTGTTGTCCAAACTATTCCAACAGATTATAGGTGAGGATATAGCCAACTTAGGATTTGATTATGTCAATGGTACAGAGAGAAGTCTTAGACCACTACGTGACTTACTAGAGAAGTACAATGATAACTTCTTACCTGAAGTCAAGATAGAATGGGATGACATTTCGTTTGATACTATCATGGCTAAACAGTCACAACAAACTAAGTGGGCATTTAATATACCTGAACTACTACGTAAGGTAGGTGGTGTTAACTCAGGGTACTTGATAGAGGTAGGAGCTAGACCTAACACAGGTAAGACTAGCTTCCATGCTTCTATGTTGGTAGGTCCGGGTGGTTTTGCTCAGCAAGGTGCTAAGTGTACTGTACTATGTAATGAAGAGTCTTATGACAGAGTTGCCTATAGATATATACAAGCATCAACAGGCTATAACAATCAGCAACTCCTCGACAATGGAGCAGAAGCTAAGAAGTTATATACAGAGATTACTAAGAACGTAACTGTCAAGGATGTTAGTGGTGAGGATATGTCTTGGGTTGAGACTATGTGTAAGACAGAGAGACCTGACGTAGTTGTGTTGGATATGGGAGATAAGTTTGCTTCAGGTAGTTATAGTAGACCTGATGAGCAGTTGAAAGCAAATGCAATATATGCTAGGCAGATAGCCAAGACTTATAATTGTGCTGTCTTCTATATGTCACAGTTAAACGCTGAAGCCGAAGGAAGACAGGTACTGAACCAAGCCATGATGGAAGGTTCAAGGACAGGTAAGGCAGCTGAAGCTGACCTTATGTTATTAATAGGGCAACCTGCTCAAGTAGAGGGTATTACAGATGAACAACCTACCTTACGACATCTCAATGTGGTTAAGAATAAAATCACAGGATGGCATGGTATGATTCATTGTAACTTAAACCCTTACACAGCAAGGTTCTCAGCATAAAGGAGTAAGACATGAAGCTTACATTAGATGTAGAAAATACTGTCACTAAACGTGATGGCAAGATGTATCTCGACCCATTCGAGCCTGACAATAGACTTGTTATGGTAGGATGTTTGACAGATGCAGGAGAAGAATATTTATATAGAGATAACTTTGATGGTGTGCAAGCACTGTTAGACCAAGCTACTATATTGATAGGACATAACATAGCATACGACTTGATGTGGCTATGGGAATGTGGATTCAAATATGATGGTCCTGTTTTTGATACGATGTTGGCAGAGTATGTTGTACAACGTGGACAGAAGCAACCACTATCTTTGGAAGCTTGTGCCAATAGGTATGAGTTAGACACTAAGAAGCAAGACACCTTGAAAGAATACTTCAAGCAGGGTGTAGGTGTAGATGAGATACCACCTGAAGAACTGTCTGACTATCTATCAGCAGACTTACATGCTACTCAGCAGTTGTCTGATGTATTATATACTAAGCTTCTGACAACAGATGCCAAGCTAATGGAGTGTGTGGTACTAACGAATAGAGTATGTATTACTCTTGCACATATCTATCAGACAGGGTTTGCTGTTGATGAGACTAAGCTAGAAGAGGTTAGGTTTCAGTTCGAGACTGAGAAGCAAGAGACTGAGAAACGTATACAGATACAGATTAGAAATCTTATGGGTGATACACCTATCAATCTTAATAGTCCTGAGCAAATGTCTTGGGTTATCTACAGTAGAAAGCCACACGACAAAGCTATGTGGGCTAATGGTTTTACTCCTTACATGGATAAGCCATCTTTCAATGCGACAGTATCTAGACAATCTAGTATTGTGTTCAGAACAAAAGCTGTATCATGCAAAGAATGTTATGGTACAGGACAGGTAAGAAAGGTAAGAAAGAATGGAGTACTCTACAGCAATACAAATAAGTGTACACCTTGTTCTGCTAGTGGCTATATTTTTAACACCACTCAGATAGTTGCAGGGTTAAAGTTCAAAGCACCGAGTGCCAAGTGGATATCTGCTAATGGTTTTGGTGTAAGTAAAGCGAACTTAGATATACTTAAGAGCATGGCAAAACGTGCCAACATGACAGATGCTGTCAATTTCTTGACTGATGTGTCTCGTTTGTCTGCCCTTGATACATACCTAAGTTCCTTTGTAGAGGGTATCAAAGCACACATTAAATCTGATGGTAAGCTCCATGTGAGACTATTACAACACAGGACTTCAACAGGTAGGTTTAGTGGTGCTGACCCTAATATGCAGAATATGCCTAGAGGTGGTACGTTTCCTGTCAAGAAGGTATTCGTATCACGTTGGAAGGGTGGCAAGATACTTGAAGCTGACTTTGCACAGCTAGAGTTTCGAGCTGCGGCATATTTATCACAAGATAAGGTAGCAATGGATGAAGTCTCTACTGGTTTCGATGTTCACTCATATACGTCTAAGGTTATTACTGATGCAGGTCAACCGACTTCTAGGCAGGATGCGAAAGCACACACTTTTGCACCACTCTATGGAGCAACAGGCTTTGGCAGAAGCAAAGCTGAAGCAGAGTACTATGAACACTTCACGCAAAAGTATACAGGAATCAAAGCATGGCATGGCAGATTGGCTAAAGAAGCTTTAGAGACAGGTATGATAACGACACCATCAGGCAGAGAGTTTTCTTTTCCTGATGTACAAAGACGAAGGAATGGCACAGTGAGTTACTTCACACAGATAAAGAATTATCCTGTACAAAGTTTCGCTACTGCTGACATTGTTCCCATTGTGTTAATCCACATGGAGAACTTGTTGAGTACCTACAAGTCTTGTATTGTTAATTCAGTACACGATTCTGTGGTCATTGACATCCACCCTGAAGAGGTAAAGCAGGTGCTATATCTCATCACACAACTCAATGGTAGCCTTAAAGATATCATTGAGAATCAGTTCAATATACAGTTCAATGTACCCTTATTATTAGAAGCAAAAATAGGTGATAATTGGCTTGACACTGTAGACGTAAACTGATATAACTAAAAAACATTTGACTCACAGGAAGGAGCAATACAATATGACAGAGAATAATATAACGACAGTTGATACAAGCAACTATGAAGCAATGGCAAAGGCAATGGGGATAGCAGGTGAAGGTACTAGGTCTTCTGACTCACAGAAGTCTCAGCAACTACCACGTTTTAGGATAAGCCACTCACCAATCATGGGTGAAACCAAGATGAATGGCAAGTCAGTAAACGTAGAGGTTGTTGAAGGTGGTACGTATAAACTTGAGATACCTGATGGTGAAACATTCTACAGTAAGACTGCTAGGATACGACCATTTATGCAGAGGTATATGTACAAGAGGTTCGTTAAGAATATGAACGCTAAGATGGGTGAACCTATGGGCATCTATCATAAGACTGTAATGGCAGACACATTGAATGTAGACTTGAAAGATAATCAAGGTGGGTTCAACTGTGGTAAACCAGCAGGGTACATACAAGACTTCAAGGCACTACCTGAGAAGACACAAGACTTAATCAAACAGATTAAGAGAGTGCGTGTTGTCTTTGGTTTGGTTGATTTACTTGAGCCTACTAATGCAAAGGGAGAGAGTATCTCTTTTGAGTCTACACCATTCATATGGGAGATAGATAATAGAGATGCGTTTAAGACTCTAGGTTTACCCTTTACTAAGTTGGCTCAGTTAAAGAGACTTCCTATTCAGCATACTATTGACCTAGCTACAGAGGAACGTAAGTTACCTAATGGTAATGTGTTCTATCTACCAACTAGTACATTAGACATAGCAAATAAAGTTGACCTGTCAGAAGCAGACCAAGCTACATTCGGAGACTTCATGTCTTGGATACAAAATTACAATCAGTACATTGTAAAGGAGTGGGATGCAAATATGGGTGGCAATGCTAGTGCTGACATGAAAGATATAGTCAATGACTTTATCGAAGTGGATGCAAGCTAATGAACCATCGTGCTGAATTGGCGATACATAAGTTGCTAGAAGATGTCCTTGCTTCCAAGAAGCAGATGTCAATGGAGACTATTGAGGGTGTAGCATCTGATATAAAGGATGCTATGGTTCGTCAGTTCGGAACTAAAAATGACAGGAGGGAGTTTAGATTACGTATGTCTAACATAGGTAAGCCTTCCTGTCAGCTTTGGTTTGACAAGAACCATCCTGAAAAAGCTTTACCGAAAGGTAATAGTTTTCTAATGACTATGATGATAGGAGATATAGTTGAAGCAGTGTTCAAAGGGTTACTGAAGGAAGCTAAGATTGACTATCAAGAGAGTGAAGAAGTAGCATTAGAGTTATCAGATGGCACTAAAGTCAAGGGTACTTATGACTTAATACTAGATGATTGTGTAGACGATATAAAGTCTGCATCAGATTGGTCTTATAAGAATAAGTTTGAATCGTTTGAAACGTTATCAGATGGTGATAGCTTTGGCTATGTAGGACAACTCGTTGCTTATGCAAAAGCAAGTGGTAAAAACATAGGTGGTTGGTGGGTAGTGAACAAGTCTACTGGACAGTTCAAGTATGTATCAGCACAAAATGCAGACACAACTAAGGTTTTGAATGACATCGAGAATACTATCAAGCAAGCTAATCAGAAAGAGTTAGTAAGATGTTTTAAGCCTGAAGTGGAAACATTTAGAAGTGTTCCTACAGGTAATACTGTTCTTAATAAGAACTGTACTTTCTGTGACTTTAGATATACTTGTTGGGATACTCTAATAGAGTTACCTGCTCAAGCATCTCAAGCCAAGCAACCTAAGATGGTACAGTACATCTCACTAAAAGATAGTGCAGTAGCATGAAACTACACAAGGTAACAAAGGAAGCACTCAAGTATGGGTACAGGAGTGGGTTAGAACATTCTATCTCACTCTACCTTACTGAGTTAAAGCACAAGTACTCTTATGAGAGCATGAAGATAGAGTGGGAAGACTTAACATATCGAACTTACACTCCTGACTTCTTACTAAATAATGGTATCATTGTAGAAACAAAGGGAAGGTTCGTAACTGAAGATAGAAAGAAACATCTATGTATACAGAAGCAACACCCTGCATTAGACATTAGGTTTGTCTTTACTAATAGTAGGACTAAGATATCTAAAGTGTCTAAGACAACGTATGCTGCTTGGTGCAACAAACACGGCTTCAAGTATTATGATAGAATCATACCTGAAGATTGGCTAAAAGAAAAGGGTAAGAATAACCATCCTAGTATAATTAAATTTACTGGTACAAAAGTAAGGAGAGCTACATGGCAATAGACAAAAAGCATTTACAAGATGAAGACTTTGTTATACAGGTAAAACCTCATATAGATAGGGAGGGTTGGACAGGAGATGTTACTCTTAGTATAATGATAGGTAAGGACAATCCACTAAACGACACAGACTTTGAGTCTATGTTAAACTTTACTAGACAGATATGTGCCACTGTTCCTCTCATGGAACACAATAAAATATTCAGAGATGCTGTTGAGGAAGAAGCTAATAAGCATCTACCCATCGAAGATGTCTTTGATATCCCTGATAGGACTGTTAAGTTTGAATCAGATGATAATGTTATACATATTTCTTTTGGAAAAGAGGATACTACGCATTGACAATATCACAGAATGAGTTTATAAAAGACATGAGACATATGAAGTACATGGAAATGAGAGCAGAAGAGGAGAACGCAATGATTGATGATACTGAGGAAATGGTGAATCACCCTGCACACTACAACCAAGCAGGTATAGAAACGATAGATGCTATAGGAGCTATGCTTAATACAGGCTTTGAATCTTATTTGCAAGGAAACATAGTGAAATATTTATGGAGATACCAATACAAGAATGGTGTTGAGGACTTAAAGAAAGCACAGTGGTACTTGAATAAACTCATTGAGGTGTACGATGATAAGAGTTAAGGTCATGCTAACATTAGAAGTAGACCCTGAAGAGTATACAGTACCTTCTGATGGAATGGTATCGGAAGAGATTGATGAGTACATAAGAGAAGCCTTCCACGAGATTGAAGGTGTTAAGATAAAAAATATGAAACTAGTTAGCGAGGATATATAAATGATGCAGAACTATTTACCTACCGACTACCAAAACTTTATAGCACTCTCTCGCTATGCAAGGTGGAAGGAAGATGAAGAACGCAGAGAGAATTGGGGTGAGACAGTAGACAGATACTTTGACTACATGGCATCTCATCTAAAAGATAACCATAAGTATACTATTACTAAAGCTCTGAAAGATAAGCTCACAGAGCAGATAATGTCGCTAGGTGTTATGCCTAGCATGAGAGCCTTAATGACAGCAGGACCTGCCTTAGATAGATGCCATGTGGGTGGTTACAACTGTAGCTATATACCTGTCGATAGCCCAAGGGCATTTGATGAATGTATGTACGTACTAATGTGTGGTACAGGTGTTGGTTTCTCTGTTGAGAGAGAGGTTGTAGACAAGCTACCTATAGTCAATGAGCATATGGAGAAGTCTTCTACTGTAATTAAAGTAGGTGATAGTAGACCCGGTTGGTCTAAAGCTCTACGTGAATTGATAGCTATGCTATATGCAGGACAAGTTCCTCAGTGGGATATGTCAGAGGTTAGACCAGCAGGTGCAAGACTAAAAACCTTTGGTGGTAGAGCATCAGGACCTGCTCCTTTAGTTGAGTTGTTTCAGTTCTGCATACAGAAGTTTGAGAGTGCTAAAGGTAGAAGACTATTTCCTATTGAGTGCCACGACATCATGTGTAAGATTGGTGAAGTTGTAGTTGTAGGTGGTGTCAGACGTTCTGCCCTCATCTCTTTGTCTAACTTAGGTGATGACCAAATGCGACATGCCAAGTCAGGACAGTGGTGGGAGAATGAAGGACAACGAGCCTTAGCTAATAACTCTGTAGCATTTAAGGGTAAGCCTGAGATGGGTACGTTTATGAGAGAGTGGACTTCTCTATACGAATCTAAGTCAGGAGAACGTGGTATCTTTAATAGACATGCTGCCATCAATAAAGTAGAAGAGAATGGCAGACGTAAATCTAAAACAGGTTTAAAAAATCGTTATGGACTGCCTGAGTATTATGACTTTGGTTGTAACCCATGCAGTGAAATTATTCTCAGACCTTATCAGTTCTGTAATCTTACTGAGGTTGTGTGTAGAGCCACAGATAATTTTGAATCACTAAAAGAGAAAGTAAGAATAGCTACAATACTAGGTACATTCCAATCAACTCTAACTAACTTCAAGTATCTACGTAAGATATGGAAGGATAATACAGAGGAAGAAAGACTATTAGGAGTTTCCCTAACAGGTATCCTTGACTGCCCTATATGGACAGAGCAGATATTGGAAGACCTAAGACAGGTAGCTGTTGATACTAATAAGAAAGTAGCTAGTGACTTAGGGATACCACAGTCAACTGCTATTACTTGTGTGAAACCTAGTGGTACAGTTAGTCAATTAGTTGACAGTGCATCAGGTATTCATGCTAGACACTCTGACTACTACATTAGAACTGTTCGTGGTGATAACAAAGACCCACTCACACAGTTTATGAAAGAGAGTGGCATACCATCTGAGCCTGATATCACGAAACCTGATAGCACAACTGTGTTCAGCTTTCCTATGAAGTCACCAGCAGGTGCTACGACACGAACTGACATGGCAGCTATTGAGCAGTTAGAGTATTGGTTGATGTTCCAAAGACATTGGTGTGAACACAAACCTTCTGTGACTATATCAGTCAAGGAAGATGAGTGGATGAGGGTAGGAGCATGGGTATATGATAACTTTGATGAAGTATCAGGTATATCTTTCTTACCATTCAGTGACCACACTTATGCTCAAGCACCCTATCAAGACATAACAGGTGAAGAGTATGAGCAACTACTTAGAAAGATGCCACCTGCCCTTGCTTGGTCTAGGTTAGGTGAGTACGAGAAAGAAGATACGACTAGTGGTGGTAGAGAACTAGCTTGCACAGCAGATTCGTGTGAGATGGTTGACATACAGGCTAGTTAGTGGTAGAAGGTACAGAGTTACTTTGGTGGCAATGGTGGTTATTAATAGCCATTTCCATCAATACTACTATCAATCTAATTGTGTTCTTCAAAGGAAGGAAGCTACACATAAGGGAACTATTACATCTTAAACCAAAGAAAAAAGGAGATACACATGGAAAACCTAGCACCAAGTAAAGAGAATAGAAAAAAGTTTGACATTGACCTAGAGTATGGTAAGGTAAGGGAGAAGCAGGTAGCTGATATGCTACAGGATAAGAAGATAGAAGTTAAAAGTGAGAGAGGTATGTGGCAGAAGACAGGCAACATAGCTATTGAGTTTGAGAGTTATGGTAAGCCTAGTGGCATAGCTGCTACAGAAGCTGACTACTGGTTTCATAACTTGTGTGTAGGAGAGGAGACTTTCTGTACGTTAGTCTTTGATGTTAAGAGCCTGAAGAAAATTATTGATAGGCTTGACACAAAGAAATGGGTAGCAGGTGGAGACAACAAAGCTAGTAAGATGTACTTGCTTAACTTACAGAAGTTGTTCTCATCAGATGTTATCAAAACATTTAAGGGAGTAGAAGCATGAGAGAACTAATAATCAATGCACTAAAAAGTAAGTTAGTAGGACAGATGAATAGTCATATAGCTAACATAGAAGTCATGGTAACTAATCCAGTAGGTGTGGGAGACCACCCTACTATAGTTGATACTGTAGAGAAAGAACTAGGAGCATTAGAACATGCTAATGGAAAGCTAAACGTGTTAGTTAAATATTTAGAGAGGAGAACAGAGGATGTTGCAAAAGAAGAAACGAAACCCAAGTCTAAGTAAGTATGATGCTCCCTTACGAATACAATTCGAGAGGGGGTTAAATGCTTTCAAGGGTAGGCAGTATGTTAAGACTGTCAAAGATAATAAAGTGATTATGACAGAGAATCCCTACAACCCTAACACCATGCAAGCACGAGAGTGGTCACGTGGTTTCAACTCTGCCTATGCAAAACAACTAGAGAAGGTACAACATGCAGAAGCTAGAAGAAGAAGCGAGAAAATTCATGCAGGATAAACTACATATGGAAGAAATCATAACTGCTGACTACTACGAATCACAGTCAGGACAGACAGCTATCTTCCCAAAAGAAAAAGCCTTAGAGTATTTAGCTCTAGGCTTGACTAGTGAAGCAGGTGAGGTAGCAGGTAAAGT
>ENA-OSJC01002690-OSJC01002690.1-marine-metagenome-genome-assembly--contig:-NODE-2690-length-13178-cov-4.441417_pt1 | contig 13178 bp, 29 predicted proteins | sample MGYA00237885_ERZ534234 | MGnify/ENA primary metagenome ERZ534234 (study PRJEB26413, sample SAMN06343907) | marine metagenome | isolation source: coastal waters | place: Atlantic Ocean: West Antarctic... | reverse complement strand
TGTCTACGTAATCTTTAAAGTCTACATCAGTAAGTGCTGACTCTACCGACAACAAGTCGCTCATTTCTTTCTTTACATCCTTAGATGCTGATCTCATAATCTGTTGGTAACCAGGCATCTCAAATGTCCAATACAATATAAGAACTTTAGACTTTTTGTTAGTGTCTAACAAGTCAAATACTAATTGATTACTAAAAGCTGACTTACCCACACCAGGGCGTCCAGCTATGACATACATTTTACCTTTTTGCAGTCCACCTAATAGATTCTTATTAAGTCTTGGCCATCTAGTTTTTAATACATCTCTTTCTCCTTTCTTTGCTTGTTTTACAATAGCAATAGACTGGTTTACAGCTTTATTTATACTCTGAAATCCTCTGTCTTTGAGAACTTTAGAGCTTCCGTGTAATTCGTTCTTCTCCGTCATTATTTTCGTCTATGTCTGTATACTTTTCCCAAGTATGATTATTTAGCCATGTTTCTAAGTTTTGCAAGTATCCTAAATTTCCTCGTTCTATCTTAAGTTGCGTGTCAAGACAACGCATAATGTTCTTATGTATATGAAGTTTAGTTCCTACAACTTTCTTATACTTCTTATATGCTTTAAGATTTGAATTACAAGAAGGATCTTTTGCGTGTAAAACCCTAATACTTTTACCATTGCTGACTTTCATAGGGTATTTAATAAGTAATTGATTAAACATCTTCTCAAAATCACTAGTAAATAAATCTATAAACTTCTGTCTAACAACATGTGTTAAAGGAGATGCTCCTAGTTTTACAAAACCTTTGTTTTGCAGTTCAATCCAGTTAGGTTTCAAGTTCATTTTCATAACTAGCTTGTGCCCATTTCTGTAAAAAATATAAAGTGCAGTAAAATCATCTGCACTTATATTCTCTTCAATAAGTAAATCTACGTCTATTTGAACTTCCATATGCGAATATGTCTAAAACGCTCATGTTTAGATATACCTTCATCTGTTTCGGTGTAAGCGAATTGAGAAAGGCATATATAAACACTAACATCAGTTATAATTAAATTGACATATTTAGATAAAAATAAGTAAATTACAAATATTTCAAATACCATGATATGTAACATTTTTAAGATTCTTCACACTACTATTTAGCCATTTTTCTTCTTGACTATTTTTTACATATAGAATATAAATCTTACCGATCTTATCCTCTTGAAATCTAATAAGCCTACCTACTCTTTGAACCATAGATAAGGACTTACTAGTTAAACCACAAATTACTCCTATACCTGCGTCAGGTACATCAAACCCTTGGTTTAGCGCTTTTGTACTACAGAGAACAGGTTTAGTACCATCCTTAAAGTCTTCAATAGCTTTAGTTCTTTGCTTTTTTGTTTTACCACTGTGATATACTGTAGAATAAGGCTCGTTAGCTTCTGCTAGTTGATTAGTAAAATCATTAGCACCACCAAACACAAGCAGTTTTTCTCCAACATTATCAGTTACAAGTTTTTGCAGTGCACTTATCTTTTCACTTGCAAAATCAACAACTTTTTTACGAGACCGTATACAAGCGTAGAACTGTGCTGCTGCTTGTTTACTCGAAGATGATGCATTGCTATCTGCTAGTATCCTCTTAGCTTCATCAAAAGCGTCAAAGTTTCCCAGTTGGTATTTCCAATAAACAAATTTCTTGTTTATAGTATTATACTCAACTTGTTCATGCACAGTAAGTTTTACAGGAATGCAATGTATTTCGTAAGGCGAAACAAGACCTAAAGATACGCATTTATCAAGTGTAATCGTATAATTTATAGTAGCAATTTGCTGTAATTTTAAATTATATTCATACTCTTCAGGCAACGTAGCTGTCATGCATAATAAAGCTTTATATTTGTTGTTATCAAAGAATTTTCTATATTTTAAAGATAACCCAAGGTGGACTTCATCACATATTACAATATCGTAATGCCTATTCTTAAGCTTATACGCACTTTGGTAGCACATTATTTCTATGAACTCAAGGCAATATTCCTTGTCCCACTTTATAAACTCCTCTCTAAACTGTTCCTTTAGTTGGGTAGTAGGTACAAGCACAAGTGCTTTTATGTCCTCATCAACCACAAGTGGATCAGCTAGTCGCTTGTCTATTATGTGTGAGGTAGCAAGTACGCCACATCTTGATTTACCAAACCCAGTCCCTGCTATAATACTTCCTACATAACCACCTCTAGCCCAAGCGTTTAAAGCTTTCTTTTGCTCTGTGTTTTTAACTTCATGCATCAAGAGGGTTTCCATAAATTCACTGTTCTATTAGTTTCTTTATCTAAATAATCGCCAGCATATATTACTAGTCCTTTTTCTCGTAACTCTGTAACTCTGCCAGTAACACGATTAATATCCCAACCAAGTTTTTTGGCAATCATGCGGTTAGTTCCAAACCCAAGATCTTGCCTAAGTATTTGTAATACTTGTAATTGTCTTTGAGTTATCTCGTTGTTTTTAAAGAGCTTTTCATAAGACTCTATAGATGTTTGATTCATAATTAATCATTTAAAAGTTCTACGTGTTTTATAGTATGTTCGTATACAAAATCAAAATCGTCATTAACAATTTCTAATTCATCGTCTGTAAGATCTCTGTCAAACCAGGTAGCCCTAGATACAAAAGCGTCGGAATAATCAGGATGGTCTTTAGTGTCTATCCCTTCTATTTCGACGCCTGTAAGATTATAAAAATCATCAGAGCTAAATTCATAATTTGAGTTTTGATCTTCTTGGTTTGCAGGATGCCATGGTAAGTCATCCCACCAGTCTTTACTCACGACTTTGTTCTTTTAAAGTTTGACGAATAGCTTCTGATATTTCAAGTTTTGTAACTTTTTCTATCAAAGATTCACTAACTTTAGTTAAAGCATTTAATGTCGTAGTTTGCTGTGTTATTATATCAGTTAACATTTTAATGTTATCTAATACTAATTCGTCTTTACTCATCTTTTTTCTTTTTTATAGGTTTCTTTTTCTTCTTCTTATAAGCACGTTTAGGCTTACTTTTAATTTGTGCTTTATCTTCAAGAATCTTTGCACCGTGTTTAAGGTCATACCACGCTTGGTTGACTCGCAGATTATCTTTTTTACTAGTCCTTTCATTGGTTTGTTTTTTTTTATTCTTAAGATTATTGTTGGGTAATAATTTTTCTACATTAAAGGTAGAGAGTATTATTAAAACCAACACGCATGAAACTACTAATAGTATTAAAAAATATAATACTTCTGTCATAATATGTATTTTAAAGTTAATAATAAAGAGATGTAACCGACTTGTTACAATTTAATTACCAGATCGTGGTCCCCCTTTTAATCTAATTTCTAATTAAAACTTAACTAGCTTGATCATTTTTGTACTCTTTAGTTGCCTTACTAGTTAAGAAATCAAACTTTTCTTGGTCAGTTGCTGCAACAAATTGGTAATCCACTTCAGAGAATGTTGATTCAAACATATGTATCATCTTCGCCTTTTGAGCGTAATTAGGTCTTGATACTTCGTCTACACCTGCAATCATTTTCTTGACTGCAAGCTTTATGTAGTCCATCTCCCTTATTTTCATCTGAAACTCAAGGAAGCATAGTATTGTATTAAAGTCAGTCTTCTTCTCTGGTGGCAACTCGTTCATAAATAAAAACATACGAGTAATGAATTCTTTTCTACTTTCTATTTCTCCCATGATTTACTAATGTTTGTGTCTGCCTTAAGCAAACCGTTAGTTACAACAACTAATGCTGCCTTCTCCATAAGCTCTGTCATCTTGGTAACCCACTGTTGAGCATAATCTATCGCACATATAGTGTCAATTTGATCATGCACAGTCATTACCATTTTAACAGGAACTTTGTGCTCTTTAATATACATCCGTATATAATGAAGAGCTAGCTTAGTCATATCAGCTGAGGCACCTTGTATAGGTGTATTTTTACTTGCTCTTTCAATACTCCCAAGCTCACGAAGCTCTGACTTGTTGTTCCAAATATTAGGATACCAGTTACTAAACCATCGTCGTCTATTATAAGGAGGAAAGGTTTTAATATACCCATACTTCTTACCAAATGACGCTAGTTTATCTAAGAACCCTCCAATTGCAGGAAACGATTTAAAGTATTTCTCTATCAGCTCTTTAGCTTCAGGTATACCTATGTTCAACGTATCCGCAAGCTTATTAGGTCCCATACCATATGCAAGACCAAAGTTAATAGTCTTAACATTAGTACGCAGTTTCTTATGTTCAGGACAACTACATTTAAGTTTAGCACGGTCTGTACCTCTACCTATATTAGCATAAGCATAGTATCTGCAATCTCCTTCAGCTGCGTCCTTCCACTCTTGGCCATACACAAGGTCTGCACATACAGAGTGTAAATCTTGTCCCTTTTCTAAACACTCAATCCATACTGGATCTTTAGAACCAAAAGCGATGACGTTCAACTCCTGACTACTATAGTCTGAGGAAACAAAACACCAATCTGTAGGCGCAGTGAAACAGTTTCTAAAATCATTCGATGCAGGTATTTGTTGCATGTTAGGCTTAGAACTACTTACTCTCCCTGTGTCTAATATTTGACGAAAGCCTGTGTGTATCTTATCATCAGATGCTATGTACTTAAAGAATGCAGGTCCGTAGCTTGTAGCTATCTTCATCTTCTCTTTGTACCTAACATATGTATCTATAAGAGGATTACCCCGTCGATACTTATACATCTCTTTCCCGTTAACATTATCTAACTCCGGTATCAGTGTCTTAAACACTTTCAACACTTGTGTAGGTGATGTCCACATTATATCAAGCTTTCTAATCTCTTCCTTCTCAGTAAATAAATCCCCTTGTACATACTTAGGGACAAACTTCTGCAACCTTTCATCATCTATAATCAGTGCGTCTAAACTCTCTTTCAAGGTTATAGCATCTGTTACGCACACTTCAGATAAGCTAGTCCATGCTTCTTTGTCAATGTCTAAGCCATTGTATTCAATATCAGCAAATCCTAGTACAGCATCATTCTCAAGCTGCACAACATTTTCAAGCTGATACTTCTCAATAAGAGGTAACTGCTTATTCCTTATCTTACATAGGTATTCAACATCTTTAGCACCATACTCTATCTGTTCGTTAGTGTATGCCTTAGTTGTTAAGCCTATGAAGCTTGATCTAACTTCTTTGTTTAATACTACTCCTAAATATCTTTCACACACTTGTGCTAATCCATATCTAATTTCTTTACCACAGTTTATAACTTGTTCTGCTAGGTATGTGTCATATACATGCTCACACTCTATATCAGCCCATCGCTTAATAAACTTATAGTCAAACTTAGCATTATGAAATAGCTTAAGTATTTCTTTACTTTCTAGAATACCTCTCAAAGGTTCTATACTTATAACTCTCGTGTCAATAATAAACTGATGTTTCTCATCACCTATCTGAAACATAGTCATCTTCATACAAGTGAAGTCTAAACCTTCAGTCTCAGTGTCTACCGCTAACACACTCTGCTGTTCGCAGTATTTTACTACATCTTCTATGTTAAGGTTCTCAAATTTCTTACTATAACTTAGAGGATCTGTTATTAAACTAACCATTAGCAAACGTTTTCTTAGCATCGTTGGCCAATGCCTCAATTCCTGCAGCTTGCTTTATAGTTATTTTAACACCTTGAAACATCATTGTGCTGTCTTCGTTAGCTAATGCTTGATGATAAGGCTTAGTAAACTCAATGTTAAGTGTACCTTCTTGGCACATTGTGTAAATACGTTTCATCCATCCCATTTTACATGTTCTTTAAGTTAAAAATAGGGAGCAGATTTCTCCACTCCCTATAATATTAGAGGTCTAATCTAATCTACTATGAAGTAGTCTTTCTAGGTCTTCCAGCTTTTTTCTTAACTACTGTTTTTGCAGTTATTACTTTCTTACTCTTGGTTTTTGCCTTGGTTGTGGCTTTATTTTTAGTAAGATTAATGCTATATGTTTTAGCTAAATCAATCATTACTGTTTTTTCTGTCACAGTTACATTGTGATCTGCTGTAATTGTAATGGTACTTTTACCATTAGTTATAATAACGTTTTTCATTTCTTTACGATTTTGGTTACAATGTTTATAAATATAATAAAAATATGTACACTACCAAAGGTAATGTACATATTTTATTTACAGTCCTATAAGAATGCCTCAGACAACTCGCTTGGTTCTACTTTCGAAGAAGTAACATTTGCCTTAATTCCTCCAATAGAACTATTCCCTGTTGTAGCATCAGCTTTCAGCCAAGTATGCATCTCATCAGTAACTTCATTAGTTACTTGAACAGTAGTATAACTGAAGATGTAACAGCCATTGTGCAAGATAAGATCTCCATCTTTACCTTTCTTCTTAGCATAATCTTCAGGTGATTGTGAATGGTATTCGCTTGGTGTTAGAGTTTCTTCACAAATTACTCTAAATCTTTCATCATCAAAATCCACTGGATTTATCATGTTGATGTCAAGCACTTCTACAGTCTTTCCACGACGTTGGGCTTCATACCACTCTCCGTCATCTCCAAGATTTACATTTAATAGTTCTCCTGCGTCTGCTGGTTCAGCAGTTACCCACGCTCTTCGAGGTTTACCACCAGAGAATCTATCATCACTCTTATTAAAGACACTCAAAGCATTCTTTGCTCTTGCGCCTGTGTTTAATGCTTCAGCAAATTCTAATTGAATTTTACCATTTGCTACTTTACGAGCTTCTATTAAAAGTGTCTCGCCTTGCTTTAGAGAGTCTAAGCTCCCTGAATTGATTGTGTTTTCCATAATTGGAGTTTGTTAATTGATGTTTGGTTAATATAAAAAGGTATATAGCTAACAGCTATTAAATTAGTTGCAACTAAATGCAAAGGGATAGATAGAGTTCAAATCATACCCATCCCTTTGATAATAACTATTAGCTATTTTTGTACATTCTGTATGTTTTCTTACAAAGAAAATAAACAATAGCTAAGAACAGTACTGCTGTCCAGTCGACCCAAAACTCAATACCAACAGAACCTGAGCCCATATGTTCTAGTATTAATTTAAAGTCTACTAAATATTTGATGGATAATTCCACCGCTTGTCCTGTATTGCTCATATCTTATCTGTTTGTGCCGGATTTGTGAAATCAAGACCTGTTTTTCCGAACTTCATAGCCCCTTGTGTAAGTGTATCTATGTCTGCTGTTATACCTATGACAAATTCATTCATTTGAGATAGAGTCATACCATACTTGGTACGACTATATTCTTCTATCTCATTTTTAATTGTTTCAATGTCTGTCAGTCTTTCTGTTAGTCTTCTCAATTTATTTTGAGCGTATGTCTCTTCTTTGTGCATGTCTTTTGTGTTTAGTTCAAGGTTTATGTTATATAAATGGTTATTCTTCTGGAGTCATTTCTACTCCTTCCACTGTAATCATTCCAGCGTCTACATATTGTTGTCTACAATCTTTCAACATCTTGATTTCTTTCTCAAGTTCGTTGATTCTTGCTGATTGGTGTAGAATGGTTAGTTCATCTAACCTATCAAATACTCTTGTCTTTCTCATGTGTTTATATTCTCTAATTATCTTGATTACGCCATTGGTTTACACCATCTAAATACTCTTGACCTGTAATCTTAACGTTGAAATGGTCAACTCCATTATTTGCTATCATATAGCATCCTGTTGTATCCTCGAAGTATTTTACATTGTGTAATGTAAACTCCGTTGGACATTCAGGTTCTTCAACCATGAACTCATTTGGATTGTAACTCTGTACCTTTAATTTCAGGTCTTCAATCTCTTGTTCAAGTCCTTTAGTATATCTATAATACCCTAATTTGTTAGCATTCTGTTCAGGAGCTTCAAGTTCTTTGATACGATCTTTCTGCGATCTTATTTCGTTATGTAGCATTTGAATTCCTTCTTGAAGATCTCTATTAACAAGCTCTAACTTTTCCATACTCGCAGGACATGGTAGTTCAGCGTTACGTTCTAAAAGCTCATCAACATGACTTTCATGTCTTTTTTTCAGGTCTATGTACCTCTTTTCTAGATCTGTATATTCTTGATCTAACTCTTCAATTCTAGCTTTAAGGCTTAAATCATCACAAGCTTGTGTGTCCATACGTTGGAGTTGTCTTGCTTGTCCTATTATTGTTTTTATCAGTAACTCAGTCATAATTTCTAGTTTTAATGTTATTAGTTTAGTTGTGTTTAATGTTAAGAGGTGCGCTAGATGTCTTAGTAGGGTGTACCCATACCTCTAAATTAATAATCACCTACGACTCCAACGCTAAAGTCAAGCTTACCCTATACTCCAATTAGATTTTTCGTAATTATCAGGCAGAATTGACAGTGATTAATACTATTATGCAAACTCCACACCTCAACCATAGTCCGTAGGATGGTTATTTTGTTTTGACGAGGTGCTTCTGTTTGCAACCCAGAGCATTTAGTCCAGGTTATTCTTTCAGTTTAAGGTTAGTATTACAATTAGTTTCACCCGAAGGTTACTTATCCCTATCGCCACGTAAAGGCTTGTAATGTGATAGAGTTAGGGCAGTCGCGTCTTACAAATGATTGAATCAAAGTTCATCATCTTTTAAGTACTCTACTGAACTTTTGCGTGTTATTTCCACGGTTCTCCTAATAGCGTTGAATCAAAGTTCTTGCTTTTAATAGGATAATAAAAATACTCTTACAGGCGTACATTCCTGCTCTACATTATCAACTTTAGTCAAATGCAGTCTCATAATCCCATTTATATACTGCGCACGCAATGGTCTTGTGTTAGTATATTGCCAACTTTTTATACATAAGAGTATTTTAACAGTTATTAGGTAAGGATCTATGTTACATAAAGACTAACTGCTTTAATACCTTTTATCACCGAAGTACTACCTATCTCACTACTATTATAAACAACCTCCTAAGAGGCTGTTTGTTATACTATTTCTTCTACAATGAATGTACAAGTTCTCATTCCAAGCTTTTTATTTAAAGCTTCAGCCATAATAGCTGCAATCTCCTTGTTAGGGAATACTCCCCAAGAGAAGTTATCCTTTAACTCTTCAGCTACAGGATTAAATGCTTTCACTTCGTGTGTGTAATCAAACATATGTTCTACAGTTTATGTTATACAATACAATAGATGTCAATTTACCTATTGTTAGATTGTGGGATAATAGGGTTGATAGTTGGTAGCGTGCACATTGACAAGCACACTAAGTGTTGGACAGATAGCCCACCCATACCTCACACCCTATATATATCCATGATAAAAAACAATAATCCCGAAGGATTACTGTTCAAGCGTAATTTCGCCAGATGCTAACCAGCCAGCCAGCCCGTCGGGCATCCCCTCTTGTTTGGCATTAAACAACTGCTTAGTTGTTTTAATCTTCTTAGTCCCGCTGACCTTGGTCACGGTTTCGGACTTAACCCAACCAGAGCTGAATACAGTCTGGTTTGTTTGGTTAATCTCTGATTTCACAAATTCTTTTAAATCCATAGCGATTTGAATTAATTATTAGACCTTGTCTCCATTTTGGGGGGAGACTTGAAACCCCAAAACTAGCCGGGGTGTCTTTCTGAGGACCCTTACGCTTTCACAAAATTGCTAGAAAATTTTTAGAAATTTATCCCAGAAAATTTTCATTAGTCGTTAAAAGTTCTACCTTTGTATGGACAAGGAATTTCGCTATCCTAAGAGTTTTATAGGAACGGTTGGCTAGGGCAGGTGTCGCTTGATACTGTGTTTTACCATTGCACCATTACGAACAGGTACGGAAAATACTAAAGACCTCTCTATCAAAGGGGTCTTTTTTAACCTCTAAAAAATAAAGTTATGAACGAAGAAAAAAAATGTAAGTGCGGTGGAAACTGCAAATGTAAAAAGACTCTCCAGACTATGGCCAACGATATGGAAGCATGGCTTGATAATCTTGAAACAAAAAAACAACCAAAAGCATGTGAGATTAATAATCCAGACTGTGAGAATTGCGGTAGTTAAATTAATTTAGTATATTTGCATAGAGACACTTATTAAGTATCACCCCTCGGTAATCAAAAAAGGGGTCAGAAGTTGGATTGTAGTTCTTAAATAAAGAACAGAGTTTTCTCCAATAGTCTCGAAAAGAATTAGTATAAGATTTAGTTAGGATAGAATGCACACAGGTACGTGCGGTGAAGTAACACCAGTTTTATTATCCTTTGGTCTCTAGTAACAGAGAAGCACTGCTAAAAAGAAATCTAATTTGAAATGTTAAAACCCAAGGGGGATAAATATGTCTTGTAATTTGTGTTATATACAAATCTTTTATATCTTTGTATAAATCAAAAACTAAAAAGATGAATTTTAAACCAAATGGAAACTGGGTAGTTTTGCCTAATCCCGCTACAAAGAAAACAGACTCAGGTATTATATTAGATGATGCCACTGTTGAAAAACTAAAGACTAATATCTTAAAGGTATGTGCTGTGGGCCCTAACTGTCTTTTTGCTAAAGTAGATGATACTGTTATGATTGATCCTAGATTAGAAGCATTAATGGTAGAGTTAGATAATAAGAATTACATTATGATTCCAGAGCACCAAATTTTAGGTGTAATGTAATGAAAGGATCAGTTACAATAAGCCTAGACGATTACGAAAAACTTAAAGATGCTAAAGAGGATGCTCAAACATTAGAGTATACTACAAGGAAAGCTGCTAAAGAACTTCAGGTATTCTTAAGTTTTTTATGCAGCCGAGGATCTATAGAAGAGTACATAAACGAGTTTAATAGGCAGTCTAAATTATCTGAGATAGATATTATAGATGGGATAGCTCGTATAAAATTTAAAAATGATAAGAACTAAATTCTCAACTAGTACTATAGATGAATGGGTTAATATGATTGTAGAGTTTGACGACAAGCTAGTTAAATGGAGTAATGCCAATATAAATACTACATATGATATGGAAGTATTTGTAGGTAATGGTGAGTATTATATAATAGTAACTGTAGATAGTAATGAAGAAGATAACAATACCAGTAGATTCTAACTATAAGTATGTTCAATTTTGGAACGGCATATTTAATATGACACCTAAAGAGCTTGATATACTTATATTATTTTTAGAATGCGCAGATGATTATGAAGATGTGTGTAATATAACTAATAAACAATGTGTAGCAAAAGCTATAGGGTTTAAGGATAAGAACACACTTAATAATTATGTAAAGAAGTTAAAAGATAAAAATGTGTTTATTGTTAAGCGTAACTCTTACACATTAAACAAACTATTAAATCCAAAAAATGGAAGCATTCAAATATCTTTATCACGGAAGTAACATAGATTTAATTGCTTCAAAGGCTGTTATAACAGAGTATATTATAGACTCTCAATATATATTAATAGTTCAAGACTCTAAAGGTGAAGTATTAGATATTGCGCACACAAACATAGAAGATTATGAGTAGTATAGAAAATAAAGTTTGCATAAAAATGCTAGGCCGAGCAGAAGTGGGGAAGAAAAAGTACAATACTACAATGGATCGTACTGACCTCACAGAGTTAGAGTGGCTTATACATGCCCAAGAAGAAGCGATGGACTTAGCTATTTATTTAGAAAAATTAATACAATTAAATAATGTCTAAAGAAAAAAAATTAAAATTGCCAAGTATTTTTTCTATGGCTAAGTCTTTTACTGCTGAACTTGCTAAATACGTAAAAGAAGGGGCACCAAATGTGTCTTCTGAAAATTATATAGAAAGATTAAAAATTTGTAACGCATGTCCATTTTTAATAAAAGAGAAAATGAGATGTGGTAAATGTGGGTGTTTAGTTGAACATAAAGCTAAATGGAAAACTGCAGATTGCCCTAACGTGCCTAGTAAATGGCCAGTTGAATTAATACTAACAGACAGTGAGCATCAAAAAAAGCCTGATCCAAAAGCTAGCGACGAAGTATAACCTGCCGCTAAGTAAAGTTGAAGATATAGTAAACTACCAGTTTAAATTTATACATGACGTTATAAAGAAAGGGGAGTTTGAAACGGTTAGGTTACCTTATTTTGGTAAGTTCTCTGTTAAACCGGGCAGGTTAGCTCATATACAAAATAAAAAGAATGGAACTGTTAACAATAAGTAATGACTCAGTCATAGTGTCTCCGTACGTACTCACGATTAAAGAGTTTGAAGAAATCTCAAAGAGGAAAAAAGATATAGCTATTAAAGAGTTCTCGTATGTGTACCACATGTGCGATCATAACTCCCCATTCTCTGTTTATGACCTAACTGAGAAACAGGAAAAGATTATAAGCAGTGTGTTTAAAAGTAAATGGACTCCTGATACTAAAGTTAACGCTGCATGCGATAAATATATAGAGTTAAAAGAAACACACGCAATAAAGCTTTTGAAAGCTGCTAGGTCTGCAATAAATAAGTTGAAACATTACTTTGAGATTGTAGATCTTACAGATGTAGATGATAATGGGAGACCTATATATCAAGCAAAAGATTTAGTAGCTAATCTATCTAAAATGGCCGACGTAGTTAATGGTCTTAGTAAGTTAGAAGAGCTAGTCAAGAAAGAACAACAAACTCTCTCTGCAAATAGGGGTGGAGTTATAGTTAATAAATACAGTCAGTAATGGATTATTTAGAAGGATTAGAAAACTTAAACACAGCAATGGATAATGCGTATGCAGTTATAACTAAAGAAAAGAACTTAGATAAATTGTATAAAGAATTAAATGACAGTGATAAAGATTACTTTTCGCTTCCTTTTAATTTTAATGATAAGCATTCTATAATAGAAATGCTCTTAGATCACTATGGCAGCTTAGAAGATTTTGAAAAGTGCACAATACTAAGTACATTGAAAGATGTTTAAAGACACTGATGCATTTAGGAAGACTGCTCTATTGTACATGGAGTATGGAGTATACACTAGAGCCTTGCCTGGGACTAAAGATTATTATGAGTATTGGGATGACCAAAAACAAAAGTGTTTATACGGTTATACTGTAGGTGCTACTACTATTACAGGTAACCACTATTTTTATTTAAATTTCTGCCCTATTGATAGGTCTGTAGAAGAGATCCTACCTGATGGTACTGTACTAGCTAAACGTGAACGTACATTTCCTGCTTTTTATGATGGAG
>ENA-OSJC01002689-OSJC01002689.1-marine-metagenome-genome-assembly--contig:-NODE-2689-length-13189-cov-3.855781_pt1 | contig 13189 bp, 6 predicted proteins | sample MGYA00237885_ERZ534234 | MGnify/ENA primary metagenome ERZ534234 (study PRJEB26413, sample SAMN06343907) | marine metagenome | isolation source: coastal waters | place: Atlantic Ocean: West Antarctic... | reverse complement strand
ATGGGATCAACATCAAATGCTTTAGATAAAGGAGGAGAAAATTTTAAGAAATTATATAATAGCTCAGATGTTACAAAAAGAAACGCCAATGGACAGACTCGTTCAGGACTCTATTCTTTGTTCATTCCTATGGAGTGGAACTACGAAGGATTCATTGATTCTTATGGCTTACCTGTATTCAATAAACCAGAAGAAGGCACGATTGGTCCACAGGGCGAAGAAATAGACGTAGGAGTAATAGAGCATTGGAATAATGAGGTAGATGGTTTAAAAGGAGATCAAGACGCTTTAAATGAATTTTATAGACAGTTTCCGCGTACAGAAGAACATGCGTTCAGAGATGAAACAAAAAACAGCATATTTAATTTAGCAAAAATATACGAACAAATAGATTATAACGAAGACTTAGGCAACAGTAATGTTTTAACAAAAGGAAGTTTTCAATGGGAGCAAGGTATAAAAGATTCTAAAGTAGTATTTATGCCAAATCCTCAAGGAAGATTTTTAATAAGCTGGACACCTAATTATAGTATACAGAATAGACAGTTATTAAAAAATGGAGTAAGGTGGCCAGGTAATGAACATATGGGTGCTTTTGGTTGTGATAGTTATGATATATCAGGAACAACAGACGGAAGAGGATCCAAAGGAGCATTACACGGATTAACAAAGTTTAGCATGGAAGATGCGCCAGCAAGTACATTTTTTTTAGAATATGTAGCTAGGCCACAGACTGCGGAAATTTTCTTTGAAGATGTGTTAATGGCTTGTGTGTTTTACGGGATGCCAATACTTTGTGAAAATAATAAACCAAGACTTTTATATTACTTTAAAAGAAGAGGTTATAGAGGCTATTCAATGAATAGACCTGACAAATTATGGAACAAGTTATCTGTTACTGAAAAAGAAATAGGGGGTATACCCAATTCAAGTGAAGATATAAAACAGGCTCATGCCGCTGCAATAGAAATGTATATTGATGCTAATGTTGGTTTAAACAACCAAGGAGAATATGGAACAATGTACTTTAACGAAACATTAAGCGACTGGTCTAAATTTGATATAAATAATAGAACAAAATTTGATGCCGCAATTAGTTCAGGGTTAGCTATAATGGCTTGTCATAAAGACTTGTACAGGCCAACAAACAAAATGCAAAGAGCGCCGGTTAATTTAAGCTTTGCAAAATACCAAATTGACGGTTCAAATTCAAAAATAATAAAATAGTAATATGGGAGGAGTAGTAAATAGTTTTTTTCCAAGTCAGGTTGCAAGTGACAAAGAGAAGATGTCGCGAGACTACGGGCTTCAGGTTGGTAGAGCGATTCAAAATGAATGGTTCTCAAACAACTCTGGTGTTACAAGGTTTAGAAGTAATCAAAACACATTCCATAGTTTAAGGTTATATGCTAGAGGTGAGCAGCCTATTCAAAAGTATAAAGACGAATTATCTATTAATGGTGATTTATCTTATTTAAACTTAGATTGGAAACCAGTACCTATATTATCAAAGTTTGTAGACATCGTAGTAAATGGTGTAGCAGATAGAGCTTTTGATTTAACAGCATATTCTCAGGACCCGTATGGAGTTAGTAAGAGAACTAAATACATGGAGTCCATTATAAGGGATTTACAAACAGAAGAGCTAAATGTATTCGCTCAAGAAAACTTTGGTATTAATTTATTTGAAAACAATCCGGATAAGTTACCTGATTCAGAAGAAGAATTAGATCTTCACATGCAGCTTAGTTATAAACAAGGGATTGAAATAGCAGAGGAAGAAGCTATTAATACAATGTTCGATGAAAATCGATATGACTTAACTAAAAAAAGATATTACTACGATATAACAACGCTAGGTATTGGAGCAGTTAAAAATAACTTTTCAGAATCTGAAGGCGTAACAGTTGAATATGTTGATCCAGCTTATTTAATTTATTCTTACACAGAGGACCCATATTTTCAAGATATATATTACGCAGGAGAAGTTAAATTCGTGCCCTTAAACGAGCTTAAAAAGCAGTTCCCAGACCTAACAGAGGAGCAATTAAACCGTATACAACAACAAGGATCTCAAAATTACGGAGTATGGAATAATAACATAGGAAATAGTAATAACAACAGAGACCAAAACATAATTCAAGTACTTTATTTTAATTACAAAACCTACATGAATGAGGTTTATAAAGTAAAAGAAACATCCACAGGAGCTACAAAAATTATAGCAAGAGACGATCAGTTTGATCCTCCTGTTGAAATATTTGAAGAGCAATTTGGTAAGATGTCTAGATCTTTAGAGGTTTTATATGAAGGAGTGATGGTGTTAGGTACGGACATAGTCCTTAAATGGGAAATGGCTAAAAACATGATGCGACCTAAAAGCGATACAACTAAGGTTAAAATGAATTATGCTATTACAGCACCAAGAATGTATCAAGGTAGAATTGAATCAATAGTAAGTAGATGTACTGCTTTTGCTGATATGATACAGCTAACGCATTTAAAGCTTCAACAAGTATTACAAAGAATGATACCAGACGGTGTATATTTAGACGCAGATGGTATAAATGAAGTTGATTTAGGTAATGGAACAAACTACAATCCACAAGAAGCACTTAACATGTTCTTCCAGACGGGTTCTATTATAGGTAGGTCATTTACACAAGAGGGAGATATGAATCCTGGTAAAGTACCTATTCAAGAAGTACAAACCGGAAGCGGAGGGCAAAAGCTACAAACGCTAATAAGCACTTACAATTATTATCTACAAATGATAAGAGATGTAACAGGTCTTAATGAAGCTAGGGATGGTAGTACACCAGATCCTAGAGCATTAGTAGGCGTGCAAAAATTAGCAGCAGCTAATTCAAATACAGCAACTAGACATATACTTGATGCTGGATTATACTTAACAAGGGAAACCGCGGAATGTTTATCATTAAGAATTTCTGACATATTAGAATATCATCCAGCAAAAGAAGCTTTTATACAAAAGATAGGTGGATTTAATGTTGCTACTTTAGATGAAATGAAAGATCTTTATATGCATGATTTTGGCATATACTTAGAGCTTACTCCTGACGACGAACAAAAAGCAACTTTAGAAAACAATGTACAAGTTGCCTTAAGCGCCAACCTAATTGATTTGTCTGACGCTATAGATATACGAGAAGTTAAAAATTTAAAATTAGCTAATCAATTATTAAAAGTTAAACAAAAGAAAAGACAAGAAAGATTGCAAGCAGAACAGCAAGCAAATATACAAGCTCAAGCACAGGCTAATGCACAGGCTCAACAAGTAGCCGCTCAAGCAGAGGTTCAAAAAGATCAAGCTTTGTTTCAAACTAAATCCCAATTAGAACAATTAAAGGGGCAAATAGAGCAACAAAGAATACAAGTTGAAGTAGGAGCTAAGAAAGAACTTATGGCTTTAGAATTTAATTACAACATGCAATTAAAAGGCATAGAAGTTAACAACGCTAAAGCTAAAGAGAAAGAAATAGAAGATCGTAAAGATGAACGTACAAGAATACAAGGTACACAACAAAGCGAGATGATATCTCAAAGAAAAGATAATTTACCACCCACTAACTTCGAATCTGGAGGGAATGACACAATGGGCGGTGGATTTAACTTAGGTGCGTTTGATCCTAGGTAATAATAATAGTAACAATTATATAATATTTTATCATGTCAGAAACAAAAACAGAAGGTAGCTTTAAAATTAAAGCCCCTGTAAAAGTAGAGGCAGTAACTGAAGCTCCGGCTGAAGCACCTGCAAAAGTAGAAGCAGTACCAGAAGGTCCTGTATCAATCAGTGAGGATGGAAACATTAAATTAGATTTATCCAAACCAATAAATCCACCAGAAGATGCCGATACAAAGCAAGAAGCAGCAGAAGTGGTTGCAGATAAACAAGCCGAACCTGTACAAGAAGTGGAAAAAGAAATACCACGACAACCAGAGCCCGTTCAAGCTGAGGAATCCGTTCTTGAAGAAATAACAGATGAAGAGGTTGTAGAGAAAACAGAAGAGCTTGTAGAAAAAGTAACGGAAGCTATTGTTGAACAAAAAGAAACTGGTGTTGATTTACCAGAGAATATTCAAAAAGTTGTAGACTTTATGAATGAAACTAATGGAAGCTTAGAAGATTATGTAAAACTTAATCAAGACTATGATTCATTAAACGAAAGTCAGTTGTTAAAAGAATACTACGAAACAACAAGACCGCATTTAAATAAAGAAGATATTGATTTTCTTATGGAAGACAATTTTTCATTTGATGAGGAAATTGATGATGAGCGTGATGTAAGGCGTAAAAAGTTAGCACAAAGAGAAGAGCTTGCAAAAGCTAAAACTCATTTAGATGGTTTAAAATCTAAATACTATAAAGAAATAAAAGCAGGTTCTAAATTAGCGCCTGAACAAAAAAAAGCGGTAGACTTTTTCAATCGCTATACAAAAGAAAACGAAGTAGCAACTCAATTAGCTGAGAAGCAAACTAAAACGTTTTTAAATAAAACGGACAATGTCTTTAACGACGATTTCAAAGGTTTTGATTATCAAGTTGGAGAAAAAAAATACCGTTTTAAAGTTAAAAACGCTCCTGCGGTTAAGGAAACTCAAAGCGACATTAATAACTTTATCAAGAAGTTCTTGGACAAAGATAATCAAATGTCAGATGCTAAAGGTTACCACAAAGGAATATTCACAGCTATGAATGCCGACTCGATTGCAAATCATTTTTATGAGCAAGGAAAATCCGACGCCATGAAAACGAGTATATCCAAAGCAAAAAACGTACAAATGGGCGCTAGAGGCGTTCATCAGGAAGTTAAAACGCAAAACGGATGGGCAGTGCGATCAGTTGATTCAGGAGGAGATTCTTCAAAATTGAAAATTAAAAACTTTCGCAACATTAAATAATTAAAACAAAAATTAAAAAATTATGGCAGCAGAATTTGCAGTTGCGCCAGCTACATTAGCTAACTTAGCGCACTTAACACCAAGACCTGTAAAAGGTTTATTCGGAGACAACTATTTGTCTTTAGCGGATATGACCTGGACACAACAATTTTTACCCGAAGTTTACGAAAAAGAAATAGAAAGATACGGAAATCGTACTATTACTGGATTCTTAAGAATGGTCGGAGCAGAGATGCCTATGGCATCAGATCAAGTAGTTTGGTCAGAACAAGGAAGATTACATATTGCTTATTCAACAGCAATTTCTAATGCCCCGGCAGCCGGAGCAGCAGCAGCAGGTACTCAGACTATCTCTTTACCTTCTCCTATTCCAGCTGGACAACCTGATGCAGGAAAAATTCCTTTATTAGGCCCAGGTATGACTATAGTAGTTGCTAAAGGAAATGTAACAAATAAAGCATTTGTTAAATCTTTAGGAGCTATTGCAGCAGGATTCCAAATTTACAACATAGAAGTATATGATAACGCTGATAGGAATTTTACAACAGCCCTTAAGGGAGCAGTTGCAGGAGCACCTCTTAGTTTATTTGTATTTGGTTCTGAATATGGTAAAGGATCTGTATTAGCTGGTAATTCAGTTGATGCATCTTTCACTACTTACAGTAATAAACCAATCATCTTAAGAGACAAGTATGAGGTTAACGGTTCAGACGTTGCTCAAATTGGATGGGTTGAAGTTACTACTGAAATAGGAACTGGTGGATACTTATGGTACTTAAAATCAGAGCATGAATCAAGAATTAGATTTGAGGATTACTTAGAGATGAGTATGGTTGAAGCAGAACTTTCTCAGGCAACTCCTGGGGCAATGGTTGATGCAGCTGGAGCAAACATAGCAGGTATGCAAGGTTTATTTGCTACACTAGAGGAAAGAGGATTAGTTTATAATGATTCAGACTTTAGTTCTGTTACAGCAGGATCAGCAGGTATTGATCAATTTGATACTATATTACAAGAACTAGATAAGCAGGGTGCTATCGAAGAAAACATGCTGTTCTTAGACAGATCAACATCACTTTCAATTGATAACATGCTAGCTAATCAAAATTCTTACGGAGCTGGCGGTACATCTTACGGTGTATTTGACAACTCTGAAGATATGGCTTTGAACCTTGGATTCTCTGGATTCAGAAGAGGTTCTTATGACTTCTACAAAACTGATTGGAAATATCTAAATGATTCTACAACTCGTGGACTTATAGCGGATATTCAAGGTGTAATCGTTCCAGCAGGAACTTCTACAGTTTACGATCAGCAACTAGGACAAAATATCTCAAGACCATTCTTACACATCAGATACAGAGCTTCTGAAGCTGATGATAGAAGATTAAAATCTTGGGTTACTGGTTCAGTTGGTGGAAATTATACAAGTGATGCCGATGTAATGAGTGTTCATTTCTTATCAGAAAGAACAATGTGTACTCAAGCAGCGAATAACTTCGTATTATTGAAGAAGACATAGTAGTCTATTTTATTGTAATGGTTACCCTCGTTAAAAGACGGGGGTAATTATTACTTTTTATTATTAACATTTATATTATATTATATCATGGCTTTAAAAGCAGAAATTAAAAAAGATAACTGGGTTATCAAAGACAGACTATATGAATTAGCTAGTGGCAAAACACCACTAATATTCACTTTAGCAACATATCACAACAGTGTTAAATCTCTTTTATGGTTTGATCCTGAAAAAGGATACCAAAGAGAATTACGATATGCTACAAATCAAGCGTCACCATTTGTCGACGAACAAAAAGGACAATGTATTATGGGCCGTATTGTTTTTAAAGGCGGAAAATTATCCGTTAAAAAAGAAAATATAGCTTTACAAAAATTATTATCATTATATCATCCTTGTTTAGGAGATTTTTATAATGAATACAAACCACAAGTACAAGCTTCTAACGAAGTAGAGTGGATAGAATACGAATTACAAGCGTTGAATATGGCAAAAGCTTTAAGTACTGAAGAAGCAGAAGCTATTTTACGTGTAGAAATGGGGGAAGCAGTAAATGAATTATCATCTTCAGAATTAAAAAGAGATGTATTAATATTTGCTAGAAAAGAACCAGTTCTATTTATTCAATTAGCTACTGATGAAAATACACAGCTTAGGAATTTTGGTGTGAAAGCAGTAGAAAATGGAATATTACAATTATCGCATGACCAAAGAACCTTTACTTATGGCAAAGGTGGTCGAAAATTAATGACCGTACCATTTGATGAACACCCATACTCGGCTTTATCAGCGTTTTTTAAGACAGACGAAGGAATGGAAATTTATAAAGCAATACAAAAAAGACTTAAATAGTCACTTTTATAGTAATAGGCTACTATAACTGTGGCCTATTATTATAATAATAAAAAATAAATTATGGCTGTAAGTGTAGATACTGTTTATCAAAGAGTTTTAGCAATACTCAACAAAGAGCAAAGAGGGTATGTTACTCCTCAAGAATTTAATCTATTTGCTAATCAAGCACAATTAGATATATTCGAGCAATACTTCTACGATATTAATCAGTATGGAAGAGTTCCTGGCAATGACACGGAATTTTCGGATATGCTAAACATCCTTAATGAAAAAATAAACTTGTTTGAGGTTTCAGGAGCTATGACTTATACTGCTGCTACCGGTTATTGGACTACTCCAGGAGATCTATATAGACTAGGCTCAGTAGTGTATGCAAACATAGTAACTACTAAATCGTTATATCCTAACCCAAATACAGTAGTAAACACCACACATCTTGTGGAAGCGGAAAGAACAAATTATAACGAATATCTGAGCATAGCTCAATCGAATTATTTAAAACCTACCAATTCAAGACCTGTATTTATAGCTAATCAAAGTGGTTATAAAATTTACGGAGCTGATGAAAAAATCACAGGAGTTACTTGTAACTATATAAAAACACCTTCAGAAGTTGCATGGGGTTATCAAATAGTATACGGCGAGGCTTTATACGATGCAACCACGTCTGTTAACTTTCAATTACACGATTCCGAAGAAACGGAATTAGTTGTTAAAATATTGGAGTTTGCTGGATTAGTTGTTAAAGATATACAAATGTACCAAATTGCTGATGGAATGGAGATGCAAACAGTTCAACAAGAAAAACAATAATAGATGGCACTAATAGATAAAACACAAGAACAGTATTACTTAGGCCCTGATGGGATTTGGGATAACGGTGATGAAAATTATGGCAACTATCAATTTGTTAGTCTTTCAGATATTGTAAATAACTTCATGGTTGTTTATGTTGGAGAAGAAAAAATAATAACAAAAGTAAAAAGAACAGATGTAGTGTTCCATACGCAAAGAGCAATACAAGAATTTAGCTTTGATACATTGCCTCAACAAAAAAGTGTTGAAATAGAATGTCCTCCTGGACTTTTTATGATATTACCACAAGATTACGTCAACTATACTAAGTTGTCTTGGACTGATAAAGGAGGTATTGAAAGAATAATATATAGAACAGATTTAACTAGTAATCCTTTACCATATGGTCAAGATGCAGATTATCAATATATATATGATTCAGACGGGGAGGTTGCTTATCCATCTCCTTCTTCAACTTTAACAAAGTGGAACGCAAATAGCGATTTTCCTTTAGGCGGTGCAGCAAGTAACTGGCACGCGTTTTCAAACAATCCAGATTTATTAAGCTTGTATGCTTATGGAGGAAGATACGGATTAAATCCTGAGCAATCACAATCTAACGGTGTATTTTATATAGATCACACAAAAGGAGTAATAAGGTTTAGCTCTGATTTAAGAGGGCAAACTATAACTTTAAAATATATAAGCGATGGTTTAGGCACAGAGGAGGATATGACTGTACATAAATTTGCTATTGACGCGGTGTATAAGTACATAATACATGCAGTTCTTTCTGTTAGAGCTAATACTCAAGAGTATTCTATACAGAGGTTTAGAAAAGAAATGACTGCTGCAAGAAGAAATGCAAAAATACGTTTATCAAATCTTAAAACAAATTTGATAACACAAGTGATGAGAAACCAAACTAAATGGATTAAATCCTAAAACATATGCCTGAATTAATTCACAATTTTACGTCTGGGAAAATGAACAAAGACCTAGATGAGAGATTAGTTCCTAATGGTGAATATAGAGACTCTTTAAATTTAGAAATATCTACTTCAGAAAGTAGCAATGTAGGAGCTTTACAAACAGTCTTAGGAAATTCTTCTAAAACATACAAAGCATTAGATGCACAAACAGGAGTTTATACTTCGTGGGGAGATGACTTTATACCTAATTTAGTTAATCCACAGGTTATAGGCACATGTAGAGATGCCATCTCAGAAAAAATATACTTCTTTATAGCTTCCACAAACATTAGCGCAATTGCAGAATATAATCAAACTACAAATGTTGTAGTGCCTATAATTGTAGACACTAACAATATATTAAAGTTTAGCTCTAGCTATTTAATAACAGGCATCAGTGCACTTGAGGGTTTATTAATGTGGACTGATAATCAAACGGAACCTAAACTATTAAATATAAAAGATTTTAGAGAAGCATCCACAACTTTTTTAGCTCATACACAATTTAACGGCAGAGCTTTTTTAGAAGAGGATATAACTGTAATAAAAAAATATCCATTAACAGCGCCTACATTAGCTTTAGCTAATACCAGGACAACTGATTTAAACGGGAACCCTGCTATAACAATTGCTACGACTCTAGCGAACTTTACCACAGGAGTGTCTCCTGATCAAATACCTTTAGAACCGGGGACAGCAATAACTTTAACTTGGACAGGTTCTCCTTTACCTTTTTATAGAGTAGACGATGTACTAATCTTAAAAACTACCGCAGAAGATGATGCTTCTGTAGAAAATAATTATGAAGCTAGGGTGCAGGTTTTAAGTGTTCCCCCTGGGAATAACCAAACTTTTGCTAATTGTACTGTGCTATCAGTTTCCGAAGGCGTTCAAACAATAGCTCTTTTGTGGGATGTTTCTTTACAAGAAGATGCCCCTTTGTTTGAGTTTAGATTTCCAAGGTTTGCTTACAGATGGAAATATGAAGATGGACAATATTCTTGTTATTCTCCTTTTACTGAAGTTGCATTTGTCCCAGGTGAATTTAGATACAATACTTTTCAAGGATTTAATCTTGGTATGCGTAATCAATTAAGGCAATGTAACATTACTAACTTTGTTACCGCAGATATACCTAAAGATGTAATAGAAGTAGATTTACTTTACAAAGAATCTAATAGCACAGCGGTATACAACATAGATACTTTTGTAAAAGATGACGAAATATGGACAGCTAATCTTTTTGATTTACAGTCTGAAATTATTAGTTCATTATTGCCATCTAATCAATTACTAAGACCGTGGGATAATGTGCCTAGAGTTGCTAAAAGTTTAGAAATAAGTGCCAATAGATTAATATTTGGTAATTATTTACAAAACTATACTTTAACCAATTCTTTAAATGATCCTATAAAACCGTCAATACAAACAATTATATTGCCAAACGTAAGTTTTTCTGATATGGACAATGGATTACCTGTACCAGGTGTTCCTCACATATCCGTTAAATCACAGCGTACTTATCAAGTAGGAGTAGTGTATACAGACAAATACGGTAGACAAACTCCTGTATTTACATCTGAATCAGCTGCGGCAGTATTACCTAAAATTGAAGCAAACAATTATAATAAAATAAACGCAACTATAACTAGCTTACCTCCAGAAGGATTTACTCATTTTTCATATTATATAAAAGAAAATTCGCAAGAATATTATAATCTTGCAATGGATAGATGGTATGAAGCAGACGATCAAAACGTCTGGGTTTCATTTCCATCATCGGAAAGAAACAAAATAGATGAAAATTCTTTTTTAGAATTAAAAAAACAACACGACTCAAATGATTTTGTAAAAGATCCAGCAAGATTTAAAGTTGTAGCAATTAGTAATGAAGCACCAGCTTTTATAAAAGAAAAAAGAAGTTCTTTCGGGACTGTAAGCAATGGCTCATCAAATGATTTATTTGAATCAACTGGTTTTCCTTTAGTAGATAGAACTTGGATTGATGTTGAAAAAGAAAAGTTTGATGAAAGTACTTTAGAATCTACGTTAAATACTTCGGGTAATCAACTAAGGATATTAGGTGGTGTGAATAGATCTGACTATTATGATGTAGTTTCTATATCATTGTTATCAGATCCAAACAGATATAGAATAGCTATAAAAGGCAAATTTGGACCAGACATGTTATTTACATCTACCGGCGGAAGCTATTCCACCGCTATTAGTAACTTGTTACTTGAAATGGCAAAAGTAACTACAGAGAACAAAGCTGAATTTACAGGTAGATTTTTTGTTAAATTATACAGAAACCCGGTGCTGGAGCAATACGTATTAGCTCAACCTAATGAAGATCAATTTTCTATATCGTTTTCAACTCGAGTAGGATATTTAGACGCAAATGGGGGAAGAGGATTTTGGCAAAGCTACGGAGGACATTGGTTTATAGATAAAGAAGGAGCTGCGTCTGGCGGTAGAGGTATTGGATGGACAGGGGCAGTAAACGGTAAATATAAATTTGATATATCTTTTGGGGGAATATGGCCTGGGGGAAGTAACTTTAATGTTGGTCGAGGTTTATACAATGAATTTAAAGGATTTGTAGATGCATTGGAAACCCCTGGACAAAAATTTAGATTTCAAGAAGATCCTGATAAATTAATATATGAAATTGTTCTTACGAGTAATAAGGATGGTATTAGAAATTACACTAACAATGGTTATAGAGGAGCTTATGACGACGGATCTAACAAAAGAAAAAGATGGAGCATTGAAGCTAAGCTAGTAAGTCCCGCGGGATCAAGCACCTGGAGACCTGATGTAGGCAATTCGCCAACAGGAGATCCTAATGCTGATCAAAACAATGATGGTACATCATATACTTTAGAAATGTTGTCTCCATTTTTTATAGAAGATAGTTTTACAAGTACACTTCCCGGAATATGGGAAACTGAGCCAGCTGAAGCGGTTGATTTAGATTTATATTATAAAGCTTCAAATTTATATCCTATATCAGCTCACGGCACAAGCGTTGATATACCGTGGAATAATTGTATTTCTTTTGGTAACGGAGTTGAATCTGACAGAATTAGAGATGATTTTAATGCTCCTACAATTGATAACGGGCCTATTGTATCTGCTCCTCTTGCTGCACCTTATGCAGAAGAAAGAAAACCTACAAGTTTTATATACTCAGGTATATTTAATTCAACTTCAGGTGTAAACAATTTAAATCAATTTATACAAGCAGAGTCAATTACTTTAGACATGAATCCTCGAGTAGGGTCTATACAAAAGCTTTGGGCTAGAGACACAGATTTAATTGCTTTTTGTGAAGATAAAGTATTAACGATCCCAGCTAACAAAGACTTACTATTCAGCGCTGGCGGTAGTGCTGCTTTAACAGCTTCTAACAGGGTTTTAGGAACTCCTAAGCCTTATGCAGGAGAATTCGGAATAAGTAAGAATCCGGAGTCCTTTGCTAATTATGGGTTTAGAGGTTATTTCACAGATAAAGCTAGAGGTGTTGTAATGAGATTATCAAAAGACGGATTAACACCTATATCTGACTCAGGCATGAGAAGGTTTTTTGCTGATAATTTAAAAAAAGCACAAAACTTATACGGTATGTATGACGAGCAAAAAAACAAGTATATTCTCTCTATGCATGGAAAAGGTCTTTATGACACAGAAATTACTTTTTGTTCGGGAGCACAGCCAGGCCTTGAGTCTCAAGTAATTACAGATCATTACACTGTGGCATACGACGAAACGTCTAAAGGTTGGGTTTCGTTTTACTCATATAGACCAGGTTTTGGATTTAGTTTAAGCAATGAGTTTTATACTTGGCCAATTTTTGAAGCTTACGAAACAAATAACTCTACTGATAACGCATTCGGTAGACCAGACGCTCATAATTGGAGGTTTTGGAAACATCACTCAGATTTAAGCCCAAGATGTAATTTTTACAGCGCTCCAAGAAATGACCCTAGTCATGTGTCTTTTGTTTTTAACGATCAACCTGAAACTATTAAAAACTTTTCAACTATAGATTATAGTGGAACAGACGGTTGGATCATGACGCAATTTATAACTGACATGGACAGAGGTCTTGGAATCC
>ENA-OSJC01002688-OSJC01002688.1-marine-metagenome-genome-assembly--contig:-NODE-2688-length-13192-cov-6.989401_pt1 | contig 13192 bp, 16 predicted proteins | sample MGYA00237885_ERZ534234 | MGnify/ENA primary metagenome ERZ534234 (study PRJEB26413, sample SAMN06343907) | marine metagenome | isolation source: coastal waters | place: Atlantic Ocean: West Antarctic... | reverse complement strand
CCTGTCTCAAATTGGCGTAATTAAACAACTTTCAGAGGGACTTTCACCACGGGAAAAACAAGTACTTGATATGAGGTGGATGAAGAATCAAACACTTGAGGAGTGTAGTAAGGTTGTTGGTTTAAGCAGAGAGCGCATTCGCCAGATAGAGAGTAAAACTTTTAGAAAGATGAAGGTCACTGCCATTAATCTTGGTTATGGAAAAAGAGTCAATAGCGGAAATTATCGCGACTATGTAGCTGGTCAAGTTAGGCAAAAATGGTTTGGATTGAAGCAAAGTGGTAAAGATTTACTTGAAGATTAATGGAGAACATAATGAGTGAGAAAAACTTCTGGAACTTAGTCAGGGATAATTGTCCTGTGAACATGCACCGAGTAGAGAACTCTGTGATGCGAGGAATGCCTGACGTTCATTACATTCGAGGCGGCCAGTCAGGTTGGATCGAATTAAAGTATTTAGCCAATTGGCCGAGCAAGAGATTTGCTTCAGGTTTGATGTTAAATCAAATGATGTGGAATAAAAAATACAGAGAGCAAGGCGGCAACTCATGGGTTCTAATCCGAATAGGTAAGGAGTTCACTGCGTTACTTGCAGATGCCGAAGCACTGTACGGCAAACCCACAATACAGGAGTTTATGAACCTGTTGACTTGGTTTCACGCTGGTAACTTTAAGGAGGAGAACTGGGAGGAATTAGCCCAAAATCTTATGAAGAAAGAGACTATCAAAGTTAGTGGAAAGAATATCATAAACTTTCAAGAACGAGCTTGACTAATACAATTGCTATCATTAGTTATATGTTTAATAGTAAAAGGAGAGATCAATGGATAATGAAATCAAGGAAGATACTAACGACCAGTACAAGCAACTGGGTGTTCGACTTAGGGCAGATGTCTGGGATAAAATGGACGCTCACTGGGTTAAGACCCGTATTTCCAAAACGGCTATTGTTGAGATGGCTGTCAAGGAATATCTTGAAAAACTTGGGTATTAGAGATGAGGTACACACAGAAACTTGTAGACGATGTCTGGGATGATTCGATTGACGGATTGTCTCGATCTGAAATTGCCGACAAAAGAAAATTGAAGTGGTCACAAATTGATTATGTCTTAAAGCATAAGAGGCCAAGTCAGATCTTTGATTACCACCACGAGGATACTTCCCCAACTGTCGTGGCTAAATACACTGTGGATTCTCAGGATGTATACACTGTGGATTCTAACGGTGATGCAAAAATAGAAACCCCAGAAGGCAATCTAGTAAAGTTGATTGTTAAATTTTTTAAGGATTTTTTTAAATGATAGATAAAGATCTAAGCAACAAGGAGTATCACGAGCATCCTTCTTACTCATCTAGCGATGTTAAAGCTGTTGCATCATCTACAATCTACCACTGGAAGAATGCGGTACGCAAAGAGAGTTCCGCATTTGATCTGGGAAGTGCAGTCCACGCAATGTTACTAGAGCCTGAGAAGAACTTAGTTACGCAAGGCCCAGAAACTCGTAGAGGTAAGGACTGGAAAGATCTCAAAGATGCCACTGACTTTGCTGGCAAGATCTTACTCCCTAAAAAGGAATATCACTTAGCTGAAAGCATGAGCCAGTCTGCAATGTTTACAGAGCATGTAAATCAACTGTTGACGGATAAGCTACTTGTCGCTGAGGCTAATTTCTTTGTTCACGACAAGGATAGTGGGCTAGATTTAAAGTGTAGGCCAGATGGATTGCTGGCACATAAGCGCACTATGTTTGATATTAAGACGTGTCAGGACGCATCGCCCACAGGCTTTGGGAAGGCAGTTCGTGATTACGGATATGATATTCAGGCAAGTTTCTATAAGCATGTAATGGCCTTGGAAGGCATTCCGATAAAAGATTTTTTATTCATTTGCATTGAGAAGACAAACCCGTTTATAGTACAAGTCCATAAATTGTCTGACGAGTATTTAAACCACGCTCATGTTCGAATGACAGAAACATTAAAAAGAATTAAACTGGCTGACTTGAACCAAGATTACTCTACTGGTTGGCCTGAAGTGAATACCATCCCCTTACCAAAGTGGATGTAAAACGGAAGTCACGGAGCTTCTGACCATATCCCAGTGTAGGGGTGCTACACATTAAAACCGAAGAAGGAGTTGCACATGCAACATATACTAAACAATGTATCTATACTTTACCCAAGGCTAAATCAGCCTTACCGATATGACCCAAAAGGATATCAGGATCCAATAACGAAAAAATTTAGCGGAATGACTGTGTCATGTAAGTGGGATGAAGACGGAGCAGGTTACGAAACAAATTTTATTATGGATAAAGATGAGGCTGTAACATTAGGCCGTATCTGTAAGGAGGCTTGGAAGAACGCAGTTGCTCTTAATAATAATTGGCCTAGTGAGCCAACGAAAATGCCTGCAAAGACTGTCAAGGCAGAAGATGGATCAACTGAGTATCACGGCAAGTGTCGGATTAAAGCGAAGTATGGCTCTGATCAAACTCAGTTACCAAAACAGGTTGACGCTAAGAGAAATCCATTCCCAAGTGATTTCAGGCTGACCACAGGTTCTAAGGCAAACATTTCTGTGACTGTCGTTCCCTTTTTTATGAGTAAAGATAATAACGGTGTATCACTTAGAATACGCGCTGTTCAGGTTACGGAACTTGCACAAGAACAGGTTTCAAACAACGATCCCTTTAGCGTTGTAGATGGGTATACGACTGACGATACATTTGTGTCAGCACCTGCACCAGTGGAAGACTTACTGGAGGATGACGAAATTCCATTTTAAGAAAGTACAGCTTGGCCCCACATGTTGGAGAGATGTGTGGGGTTGATTTCCATGAAACAATTTTGTAAGGCGGCAAAATGACAAATTTTAAGAGGGCAATCTGGTCTGAATATAGTCCACAAATAATTAGCTCATTAAATCTAAAGAAGGTTACCCAAGGAGAATACCACGGCTCATGCCCAAATTGCGGTGGCAAGGATCGGTTTTGGATTAATGAATATAACGGTGAGGTGAAGGTACAGTGTAGGCAGTGCGACGACTTCAAGGAAATAACACTGATCTTACAGGCTCAAGGCTTATGGCCAGAGAAGGAAAATGGTTTTACCGTGAAGGAAGTAGAGTGGCCTAGTGTCTCAACTCAACATCCCTACCTTGCCAAGAAGAAGATCGCACAACATAACGCACTGATCGACGGGAGTAACTTAGTTATTCCAATCAACAATTACATGGCTAGGAAGGTCGGAACTCAGACAATTACCCCTGACGGAACCAAGAAGTTCTCGAAGGGAATGCCTGTCATTGGTAACTTCAGCGTCCTTGGTGGTACGATTACAGACATAGCTTATATTGCTGAAGGGTGGGCGACTGCCGCATCTATTAGTGAGGCCACAGGAAAGCCAGCCGTGTTTGCTTTAAATGCCAATAACATTACGGAAGTCATTACGAATTTAAGAATAGCCAAGCCACACGCAGAGTTCATTGTGTGTGCAGATAATGATGATGCAGGGATTAAAGGTGCTGAAAAGGCGAAGGAAGATCACGGAACGAAATACCTACTACCGCCAAAGGGTATGGATTTTAATGACCTCTGGGTAGCTCAAGGTGCAGAGGCTGTACGAAATTCACTGACACCGAAGAGGTTTCAGGACACAGTATTCTGGGCAGATGATGCACGGCCAATCCTCACAAACAATTACCTGATAAAGAACTGGCTCGGTGCAAATCAACTGAGCTGTCTTTACGGTGCGTCTAACACTGGTAAGTCATTCCTAGCCCTAGATATGTCATGGCACATTGCCACTGGAAGAGAGTGGAATGGAAATAAAGTTGTCCAAGGTGTTGTGCTGTACATGGCCACAGAGGGCGGTAATAGCTTTAGGAATAGAGTTTACGCACTGAAAGATCATTACGGTGATGAGAATGCATTACTCGCAGTAAGGCCAAGTCCAGTCGACATGTTTAACAGTGACGTTGATCTGCCCACGTTGGAGAACTTATGCAGTGAGATCCAACAGGAGAAGGGCGAGATCGCACTGATTGTTGTGGATACATTGTCTAGGGCAATGGCAGGGGCTAATGAAAATACATCTGAGGATATGTCTCAATTCATAAAGAACTGTGACATACTCAGGAATATCTCTAACGCTCATCTTCTTATTGTTCACCACACTGGAAAGGATACTGCCAAAGGTGCTAGAGGTTCCTCTGCATTGAAAGCCGCATTAGATACAGAGATAGAGTTAGACGTTCAGCAAGATAGTGGTATCAGGACAGCACTCTGCACGAAGCAAAGAGATCTAGAAGGTGGGGCGGCATACTCATTTAGGCTGAACGTATCAGTCCTCGGTGTTGATCCAGACGGAGATGATATCACCACAGTAGTTATTGCGAAATGTGACGCTGAGGAATTAGAGGAAGCCAAGAAGAAAATACCAAAAGGTAAGAACCAGAAGCTGTTCTTAGAGTGCTTCAGGCAACTCAAGGCAGATAAACTTGGGCAACCAAATCCTGCTGGAACTGGGTGGCCAGAGCCACATACTTACTGGGTCATTCAGGAGGAAGATGTGCGTGAACACTTCACTGGAAAGTTCACTGGATCGAACCATAGAAGTGCTTGGAAACAGACTCTGGAGGCCATGATTTCAGGTGACTTTATCTGTATGAATCAGGGTCAAATCTGGCTGTTGGCGAAAGAGGGCAAAGTATGAAAAGCGTATGAAATGTTGAGTGTAATGAAATCAATGACTTACGAGTGTGTTTCATACGTTTCATACGCTTTTCCTACGCTTGTTCATACGCGTATGAATTGTAGGAATTACCTATAGGGTATTCCTACTTCATACGGAACCGCAAAAAGAGGATCATATGGGTAGTAAGACAGAAGACAGAAGGCCAAGGTTTAGGAGAGTTAAAGGTACAGAGAATTCAAGGGTCTTCTGGCATCCCTGTTCTGTGTGTGGTGACACCGATGCAGGGTTTGGTTTGGACGTTGAGATATTAAGGAATAACTTTGGAACTTGGTTCTGCGGAGAATGTAAGCCTGACGATTATTACGAGAGGAAAAGAAAATGATGAAGGCAAGTAAACTTTTAAGTGATGCATCTAAGTTGGTGAATGGAGATCGACAGAGTTCATACGGAACACCAGAGGATAGCTTCAAGAAGTTATCCGCATTGTGGAGTGCTTACCTTGATGTAGAAATAACACCACACGATGCCTGTGTTATGATGTCACTTTTAAAAGTTAGCAGATTAGCATATAAACCTAGTGAAGATTCGAGTACTGATGGTGCGGCATATTTATGCCTCGCTAATCAAGTGAGCTAACCCCTCTGCGTCTGGTCGCCTCTATGACGCTGTTTCTCCCAAAACTTTAGGGGGGTAGACTGGCCCCTGACTCAAATTGAGTTGGGGGTCTTTTTTATTTATTTTACATTTAGTGCTTGACAGTGCTAGTGATTGCTAGTACTTATTGTTTATAGAAACAAACAAGGGAGAAACACAATGTTAAAAAGATTTTATATAAAAGCGAGTACAACTTATGACGAGAGACCAGATCTTGATCCTAATGTTACATATTATGATGGTAGACCGCATCGCAGTGAGTTTAGTTTTCACATAGAAGTTACTTTTGCAACAAAAGCAGAAGCTCTAGAAATCGCAAATACTTTAGAAACTAAGATAAGTGGTCTGTACCCAAAAACTAATAAATTTACAGTTGAGAGTGTTGATTACAAAAATGCTAATCACATGGGTTATTCTGATGTTAATCCTTTTGACATTGTTAAAGTTGTTTCACCTAAAACAATTGAGGTCAGAGCTGTAGATACTGAGGCAGATGAGTCAGTTAAACTTAATTTTGTACAAGGTGGCTTTTCACATATCTGTACTAATGACCGCGCTCAGAAATGGTTTTACAAATCTAACCCTGACAATCGTGTGTTTAGAGTTAGGCTTTCTAAAAATCGTGGTTGGGTTGATCGTAATGGTTCGAGATATAGTTTAGATACTGCACCGCATAAATTTTACGACAACAACTTTTAATTAATCAGGGGAGCTTCGGCTCCCCAACATATTGAGAAAGGAAATAATATGTTTTATAAAATACGTCTAGTTAATATCCCTCACTCCTCGGCTGAAGATAAAGTTTTTGGAGAGATTATGGATGCTATTGTTGCAGCAGAGAAGACTGGCTTTGAGACTGCTGTTGAAGGTTTTTTAAATACTGGTGGGGGTGCTACTGTTTACGGAAGTTACTCTCCAGTTATGGGGTGGCAAACATGAATAGATTTATAATTGATGAAGATCCTGATTCTATTGCTAGGGCGTTATGCGATCAACACGTTGTAAAAATGCCCTTAGAAGAGGCTCAGATGTTATGTACTGGCTTATGGCACCACGCCCCAGAATATGCAGAAAAAGAAGGCTTATATCGGCCGGTTCACCAGAAACATCCCTGCACTCTTTGGGCTATGAAGACGCGATATAACTTCCGGTTTGCTTATAATTTGTATTGTGCTATGTTAAGGGAATATACTTATCGTTATGGTAAATATCACGGTGCAGGAAAACACAGGCAATCTATTGCAGTTGGCATTGGCCTTATTCCTAAAGGTAATATGAAGATGCTTACGGTTATGCCGCAGTGCTTTAGTGGGCATGATGATCTTAAAACGGCTGAGAGTTATCCTTTAGAGGCGTATCGTAAATTTTATAAGAAAGATAAGATGGGCTTTGCTAGATGGAACAAAAATAGAGCAATGCCTGATTGGCTAAATTGACCAGAGAATGTGTTCGTTACTTAGTACTTTCTTTTTGTCTTTTATTCAGTTACACTTAATTGTCAGTTGACCACTGCAAGTAAGGTTGGGAGATAAAAAGATATGGCTACAGAAAAGCAAAAGAAAGTACAAGTCAAAAGACCGGTTAATAAAAGTGCCCCAGTTCAACCAGATAAATGGGATGGTAAGTTTAAATCAGTTGAACCCTTGAAGAATCAGAAGCCTTCACGTGAAAGAAAGAACAGATATAAGTGGAATCATCCTGCTACTATCAATTGGATAATGGGGCAAGCAGATCCGGTTGGATTTCTTTCCGGAGTTATGCAAGGCAGAGAGATGTTCAGTGTTTATACGCAGGACGAACAAGGTAATGTTCAAGACATTGGTAAGGTTGGTGCGGACCCTGAGTTGAGGATAATGGCTGCAAAAACTTTGTTGTCAAAATGCATGCCTGACTTAAAGGCAGTTGAAGTTACAGCTCAGATTGAAGAGAAGAAAATTCTTGACATAAGCAAATTAACAGGAGACGATTTAAATGCAATTGAACGAGTTCTTGAGCACGCTATCATTGAAGGAGATCAGAGCGGAGAAGATGCGGAGATCCTTGAAGGAGTTTACCAAGAGCAGTTGGCAGGCGATTGAGCCAGGACGAGACTTCTATGATAACTGGCACATTGATGCAGTAAGCGATCATTTACAGGCAGTTGTTGAAGGTGATATTAAAAGGTTGATCATCAACATACCTCCTCGCCACATGAAGTCTATCTCAGTTGCAGTTGCTTTACCTGCGTGGGCTTGGACCATTCAGCCAGAAAAGAAATTTCTTTACGCTTCATATGCCGGCTCTCTTTCCATCAGGGATAGCGTTAAGTGCAGGAGATTGCTCGACAGCCGGTGGTATAAAGAGCACTTTGGAGAAACTTTTAAGCTGACTTCTGATCAGAACCAGAAACAACGCTTTGAGAATAATAAAACTGGCGCGAGGATTGCCACCTCGGTTGATGGTGCTTTGACTGGTGAGGGTGGTGACATAATTGTTATTGATGACCCGCATAATGTCAGGGAGTCTGAATCTTCAACAGTTAGAGAAGGAGTTTTAGAGTGGTGGGACCAAGCCATGCAAACCCGACTCAATGACCCAAAGACTGGTGCTTTCATAATTATTATGCAAAGAGTTCATGAGAACGATTTAACTGGCCATATATTATCTAATGAGTTAGGAGATGAATGGGATCACTTGTGCTTGCCTGCTCGGTATGAAGTCGGCCACCCGACAATAACAAGGTCTACACTTAATTTCTTTGACCCAAGAACTAAAGAGGGAGAGCTTCTGTGGCCAGATAGGATAGACGATAAAACATTAGCAAACCTTGAAAGAAGTTTAGGGAGTTATGCAGCTGCAGGCCAACTACAACAAAGACCAATGCCCAAAGGTGGTGGGATACTTAAAGCAGAGTGGTGGGTGCCATGGGAAAAAGAAGAGCTACCAAGTAACATTGAATATGTTTTACAGTCTTGGGATACTGCATTTAGTACAAAAGAGAATTCATCTTACTCTGCTAGGACAACTTGGGGTGTGTTCCGGAACAATGGCCAAGTAAATGTAATTGTAATTGATATGTGGTATGATAGAGTCAGCTATCCTGAATTAAGAAAAATAGCTCAAGAATCTTACGAAGAGTGGGAACCTGACGCAGTTTTAATAGAGAAGAAAGCATCAGGCCAATCTCTATTGCAAGACTTACGTATGGCCGGCATTCCTGTATTAGAGTATTCCCCAGACAGAGATAAGCAAGCTAGAGCACATGCAAGCTCTGCATTACTAGAAGACGGAAGAATTTACTTTCCTTTTAATAAAAAATGGGCTAAAGATTTAATAGACATCTGTGCAGCATTCCCAGCTGGAGATAATGATGACATCGTAGATACATGCACGCAAGCATGGTTAAGACTTAGAAAAGGATGGTTTGTTACTCATTCTAACGATTATGAAGAAGACGAATATCCGGAAAAAAGAAGGATGACTCTGTATGGCTAGAGAACCTGTCTCTCTGAATAGAACCAACATACCATTTATTGAGGCCTCGCCTCCGGATGATTTACAAATTGAAGATATGGCCAATGGCGATGTTTTAATAGGAGAGCCAGAGGACGAGCCTGAGCAGATAGACAATCAGTTTGACGAAAACTTAGCTGAAACATTAGACCCAGTAGAACTTAAACGCAAAGGTCAGACTCTTATTTCTTATTATGATAGGGATAGAGAGGCTCGCTCTGAATGGGAAAACAGATATAAAGACGGGCTAAAAACACTAGACCCTGACGGTGGCATGGATGAATCTGAAGATGAACGTGCAACACGCGGTTTATCAACAGTTGTTCACCCAATGATAGCAGAAGCAGCATCGCAATTTAACGCAAGAGCAATCGCAGAACTATACCCATCAGGTGGCCCAGTTAAAACTGTCATCGTCGGCGACACAGATTCAGAGCTAGAAGATCAAGCCAGACGTGTTCGTGAATTTATGAATTACCAGATTACTCAAGAGATGCCTGAGTATTTCCCAGACTTAGATCAAATGCTATTTCACTTACCTTTAGTCGGTCAGACTTTTAAGAAGGTTTGGTGGGATGCGAATATGGACAGGCAATGCTCCCAGTTCGTAAAGGCTGAAGACTTTGTTGTGGCTCCTGAAAGTAAAGATTTACAGACCTCCCCCAGATACACGCATGTAATACAAATGCCAAGGAACGATTATAACAAATATGTTCAGTCAGGCTTTTACATGCCAACTGAATATGCATCCTCAGTAATAGACCCATCAGGCGATACCATTGGCCAGATTGAAGGTGTTAATGAGAATGATGATTCTGAAGACGACACTGTAACGCTTTTAGAGATGCACGTTTACGAGATTTTTGAAGGCATTGACGATGTTGAATATAAAGAGGACGAAGTAAAAGTCGCCATACCATACGTTGTTACAATTGATTACAATAATGATAACATAGTCAGCATCCGCAGAAACTGGGAAGAAGATGACGAAAGAATGGAAAGAAGAAACTGGTTCGTCAGTTATAAGTTCCTTCCTGGATTAGGATTTTATGGCTTTGGTTTGTATCATCTTATTGGCGGTCTTGGCAAAGCTGCAACCGGTTCATTAAGAGCTTTGTTAGATTCAGCGGCATTCGCCAATATGCAAGGTGGCTTTAAGTTAAGAGGAAGAGTTTCAGGCGGAGAAGTTCAGGTAAATCCTGGAGAGTTTGTAGACTTAGACGCAACAGTTGACGATGTTAACAAGGCGATAATGCCGCTGCCATTCAAAGAGCCAAGTCAGTCTCTTTTTAATCTTTTAGGATTCATTGTTCAAGCTGGACAGAGATTTGCCAGCACTGCTGATTTAAATGTTGGGGATGTAAACCCGAATGCACCTGTTGGTTCCACTGTGGCTTTGATAGAACAGGGCAGTAAAGCGTTCTCGGCCATTCACAAGAGGTTGCATTACGCTCAAGGTCAAGAGTTCAAGCTACTGGCTGAACTGAATGCAGAAAACTTGCCTGAGTCGTTTACATTTTCGTTATCTGGCAGAAGCGAACAGATTTTCGCGGCTGACTTTAACGATCGCATTGACATCCTCCCTGTCAGTGACCCCAACATTTTCTCAAGCACCCAAAGGATAGCACAAGCACAAGCAATCTTACAGCTCGCGCAATCAGCACCTCAATTTCACGATATGTACCAAGCATATAAACGTATGTATGAAGCGATCCGCATACCAAATATTGACGAGATACTTAAAAAGCCAGATGAAGCTGTCCAGATGGACCCGATTGACGAGAATATGTCAGTTATGTACGGCAAACCTATCCGAGCATTCCCTGAGCAAGATCACAACTCGCACATAGCAGTTCACATGCAGTTCTTACAAGATCCATCATTAGGTGGCAATCCTGGAGCTGCACAAATGCAACCTATACTTATCGCTCACCTAGCAGAACACATCGCATTGCTTTACAGAGTTCGCATGGAAGCCGGCATAGGAATGGAGATGCCTCCATTACCAGACTTTAAAGACCCAGAATTTAAATTTGAAGATGTAAACCCAGAATTAGACCGGTTAATTAGCCAGAGGGCAGCTCAAGTTGTACAGGCATCGCCTCAGATGCAACCAATACCAGCATTACAGCAAGCCATGCAGCAAGGCCAACAAGGAAACCCATTACAATATGCGCAACAACTTGCCGAGCTTGAAACACAAGCACTCCAAGCTAGGACGCAAGCCCAAATCGCTGCAGACCAAGCTAAAGCACAGGCCTCAATTCAAATTAAACAAGCTCAAGCCCAACAAGATATGCAAATAAATGAGATGAAAGCCCAATCAGACTTACAAGCTAAAATAAAAACATTAGAAGCCGAACTTCAACTAGAGCGCGAGAAGAATGCAGCTGACATACAATTAGAACGAGAGAAGAATGCGGCAGAGCTACAGATGGAGGCAATGAAGAACAATGGCATATGATATGTTAGCCTCTATAGCACCGATTAATCCACAGGCATTTGGACCTATTATACAGCAAGGCCAACCCCAGCAGGGTGGAATGCCCCCACAAGGCGGAGAAGGGCAAGACGATATGATGGTTCAGTACGTATTAGACAAAATAAAAGAAATTAGAGGCGGAGAAAGTCAACGTGGCGGTGCATTAAGCGGAGTTATCGCTTCAATGGCCAAAGGCAAAGGAGTTTAAATATGTGTTTTGGTGGCAGTAAAGGTACTGGTGGGCATAAAGGCGGCAATAATACTAAAGAAGATACCGCAATAAGAAAGCAATTCACTAAAGAAGGGAAAACAGCTAGAGAATCTAGAGCTTATTTTAGAGACAGAGATGCAGGCAAGTTCTTTAGTTCAACCACTTACAAAAATGATGGGTCAATAGACACAGCTCCCACTTATTTTAAAGACCAAACAATTGCTGATGTTTTAGAACCTGAAATGTATAATGCTAATAAAGTTAATACGACCATTACTTTTGGAGAAAGGGAAGCGGCTGGTTACAATAAATACAGCAAGATGGATATGTTACAGGCGCGGTCTAGATTTAATAAATATGGTCCAGACTCTAAAGCTGCTATCGCAGGAGATATAAAAACAACTCCTTTTGACATGGTAGATTATGATAAATTTGGAACTGTTCAAGGATTAGGTTCAAATAAATATATGGATGAAAGAGGCAGAGGCCAATTAGTTTTTGATCCTGGAGCTGCTATATACGGCCAACCAGCACTTACAGATAAAGGTGATTTTGATGCAAAATACGACAAAACCAGAGAAGGTTTATTTGGCAAAGCTCTAACTGGTTTTACCCAAGGCATACAAGACAACCCTCTTAAATTGCTCCCATTCGTTGGCACTGCCTTCACTATTCTTGATAAATTTAAAAAAGGCAAATCAGAAGGAGGAGAGGAAGAGGTTTCTAATGTCAATCAGGCCTCTAGTAAACTAGGAACGAGCACTAATGTCAATCAGGCCTCTAATAAACGAGGAACGAGGACTAGTGTCGATGATTATGATAATATGGGGGGATTGAGGCCTGATTATTATGATCGATATTTGGGAGACGATCAATATGATGCATTCGGAGATTCAGCATACCCATCTATGAAATCAACCGGTGACATAATAGGAAGAGCAGATCAATTCGGTGAAGATTATGTAGGCCCAAAAGGAAGCCTTTATGAGCCAGGATATCTAAAGGCAGGCAATGATTTCTGGGATGGGCGTGCCTATTCCCGTAGGAGTAGCAACAGGCAAGACGAAAGGATTCTTACTCTATCAGAACTTGCAAATACAAAAAGGGGAGTGGCAATGGCTTCTCCTTATTACACAAAAGGCGGTGATGTTATTGAAACAGAAACCCAAGGTGCAATCCCTCTCAAAAAATCACGATTTGCAAAATACGCTTTTAATAATGACAATGATAATAATGACAATGATTTATCCCCAGTTATTACAGAGCCTGTAAGTGCTGACCCATACACAAACTTTACTTTAGCGGACTCAGGCCAAATCCCAACTATTGGCCCAAGCGGATATGGGGGTAGATATTCTTACGGAGGAGGATCTGGCTCACTACCTGATTCACCATTCTATTTAAGATATGGATTAACACAAGGTGCAGGATTTAATCCATCAGTCCAAGCCAGATATGTAAACCCTACAAATCAGACTTACTTTATGGCACCAACAGGTTTAGACACAAACCTTTCAGACTTTCAATTAGCATAAAAGGAAAAATACAATGGCAGAACGAATACTTTCAGCACCTCCTGGAGGAACTGGGCCTTCTCTTGAAGAATTTATCAACCAATCAGGATTCTCCCCCCAGCAAATGGAAATGATGAATA
>ENA-OSJC01002687-OSJC01002687.1-marine-metagenome-genome-assembly--contig:-NODE-2687-length-13193-cov-10.879994_pt1 | contig 13193 bp, 17 predicted proteins | sample MGYA00237885_ERZ534234 | MGnify/ENA primary metagenome ERZ534234 (study PRJEB26413, sample SAMN06343907) | marine metagenome | isolation source: coastal waters | place: Atlantic Ocean: West Antarctic... | reverse complement strand
CCGCCAGAATAAAAAGAAAACCCTTGCAAACGAGTGCGTCCCGCGAAGATTACGCCTGCCGCATTAGCATTAATACCTGCGGTTACGTTGCCAGCGGGGTCACCAACTGCGGTTATGCTTGTAATTGTTTTAAAATATCCGGCGCTAGTTGCGGTTCCATCGTCGGCACCTGTAAGGTTTTCAGTAAGGGCAGCGCCGTTTACATCAGTCCCTACTATGTTAAACGAAATACCGTCATCGTCGCCTGCGGACAAAATTGTGACTTGTCTTGCAGAAGCGTTTGTAACGCTACCGCCAGAAGCCAATGCCCCGTTAATTGTTAATGCGGCGTTATTACCAACGGCTGCTATCGTTGAAATTCCATTAGGGTCGGCAGCCACCTCATCGCTGATGATGACTGGGGTTACGTCTGATCCTGCCATTTCGGCCTCCTAAAATTGAAGGCGGGGCGTTAAACCCCGCCAAATTAAACATTAGCCGTTATCAAAATCTACATTCATGCCAGTGATGCGAATCCAGATTTTACCTGCTGTGTACGCTGCATTTGTAGCAGCACCTTGAACAAGATAGATAAACTTTTTAGACAAAGCCGCCATAGTAGCAGCCGAATCAACAGCGTTGTAGTAACCTAAAGTAAGGTCGCCGTTGTTCATCATCTGAGTTCCGCTGGCTACAGCCGCACCAGACGCGGTTGTTCCCGTAGCTGAAATGTCTACGTTAATATCTGGATCACCGCCTGTAGGGACTTCTACACAACCAAATTCTAACAAGATTGGAATACCGTTTACTTCTTTCGTGAGTTCCGCAATGTACGCATTAGCAGAAGTTCCGACACCAATGATACGATCTCCTGTAGCTGATCCAACAAACCCGCCTTGAAGGTCAATAAGAATAGTTGTCGTGATTGTGCCGCCAACCTTGCTAACAAAAGTGTTAATAGAAGCATCAGCAATACCAGAGCCGTTCGCGTTTGGCACGATACCAAAAATAGTAGCACCTGTGTCTAGGCTGGCGTTATTTGCACCTGCGGCTGTGCCTGTGCTTGTGTCAACGACATTGTTGCCTGTGGTGGCAATCGTCTGTAACGCAAATTGTGAAGGTGTAATTGTACCAGTTGTTGTGTTTTTAGTGACTTGCTGGAAGCCGCCTTCAGAACGCACTGGTCCTGAGAAAGTTGTGTTAGCCATGTGATTCTCCTGTCGTGGCAAATGTCAGTCGCACCATGCGGCTGTCAGGGATAGGAGAACAATACAAGATTACTGAACAAAAAGAAAGAGGCGACTTTCGCCGCCCCTTCCTCGTAACAATAGTGTCGCGTTTATGCAGCGCCGGGAGTTCCAAATACGGAACGCCAGTCACTTACGCCAAAGGAATAACGCTCACGCGCCTTGAACCGCATGTTACCTGTATCAAAATCGCCTTCCATGGCGGTCTTAATTGGTGAACGGTTGAAGAGCTTGAAGCCGTTAGGGGCGTCAGTTTTAATGAAGTAGGCGTCACTGTCTGTCAGGAAGTGATTTACAGCAGCACCTTCAGGCAACATGCCCATATTCTTCATTGCGTTTGCATCGTTGTCCGCTGTTCCAGAACGCAGGTTAGAGTTTAAAACCCGCTCTGCAATAAATTGCAGTTCTTTTGGAATAACCAGCTTCATGCCGCGAACCGCAATCTTTAGACCACGCTCGTCAGTCAAGCCAGCAATATCAATTAACATCTGCTCAAGAGATGTTTCGTTGAGGTCTGCCGGAGTAGCTAGTAGGTTTGTCTGATTGCCAGACAACGAAGGGTGAGCAGCAGAGCAAAGCGCTGCGCCGTCACCAATAGCACTTACACCTGTCGCGAACGCGTTGTTCAAGATAGCTGCACCTTTGATCTGCTTTGTCTGCGCCATTGAGCGAGCCAGAGCTTTGGTGTAACGAGACGCCAAACGATCATACAGGTTATCTTCAATAGCTTCCTCTGTAATAGAGAATGCTAATGCGATGGTTTCGTGAGTATAACGCGCTGTGTAAGTTTCCTGTGCGTCATCAAAAGTGATGGCAGAGCCTTCACCCTTAATCGGTGCAGTTGAGAAACCTCCGAGCATTACTTCTTCCTCAAAAGCTCGGTCTGAGCTTTCTTCGTCAAAAATATCGGCATGCTCGTTTTCATAACGGTCATATTCCAAGCCAAACAGTGCGTTAAGGCCCGGTTCTAGCTCTTTAGCTAGTTGTGCGCGAGAAATAGCCATTGTCTATACCCTTCCTTATACGCCGGTCGTAGAAACAGTACCCGCAGCAATGGAGCCAGTAGGCGCATTGAAGTGGTTGTTTATACGAACGATTAATGGGATGCCAGCAGCAGTGAAGTCGGAATTAGCAATATCATTTTGGATACCCATAATTCTTAACGCCAATGTGTTGGTAGCTGCGATTGTATTTAAATCCGCTGTTGCAGAAGACAAGCCAGTGGTAGTTGAACCGCTGTTACCTGTTGCAAACGCAATGTTTGCAAAAACCGCTGCGCGGATTTCTGCTTCAGTATTGGCCGCAGATACTACGTTAGAGGTAGCAATTTGGAACAATTGATTTGGATCGTCATACAAAAACGCTTTGACGGGGAATGCAGAATCCGCGCCAGAGCCGGGCCAGAAATTCGAAAATACTGGTTTACCGGTTGAGTCCGAAATGTACTCACAACCGCCAAACACACCCGCAATACCAACGTTACCACCAGCCGCAGCTTGTAGATCGTCAATAACACCACCAGCTAACGGGATAACCGCCATGCCGTGGAAGATTGGGTTTGTGTTGCCAGCCGCAATACGGTATTCGGTCATACCCCCAGACGAGACAGTGCTGCCTTGCCGGGAGATGGGTCGAAGGCCATAAGATACGTCTGTATTAGCCATTTGTCTTTCTCCTTAGTGGGAAGGTAGTCCTAATTCTTCTTGGGACCACCAAAAGTTACACGAGATTGACGGTCAGGGTTACTGATCGTCATCGTTGAATGCGCGTTCTCCCGCATCATATCCGAGTCCACTGCCTGCATCTGGTCTGTATTGCGTTGTGCAAAATAGGCCGTCCGTTCAGCAATAGTTTCATCGGGAATGCGAGCGAGCATTAATCCACCCACTCCAAACACACCTTCATATTTACCTGATTCAACTACCGGGGATTCAAAGTCAGGGTATTCATCCTCACGGACAAGTTCCCAACCTTCACGCATTTTAGCGCTGATGTTTTTACGATCATCAAACCCACGCGTTTCGGCGCGTATCCAACGATGCTTAAAACCATCCGGTGCAGGCGGTGCGTCCAACATGGACGGGGGAGCCCAAGGCTTACGAGAAACCTTTTTCTCCCGGGTTTCATTAGCGCGAGAGGTTCGATTGATAGCAGAACTACCTGTTTGATTGTTTTGATTTGTCATTCGATTAACCTTTCACATATTTCGCATATTCTTCAAGCGGCACACCCAGTTTTTTCGCAATTGCGACTTGGCTCGGAGTGAGTCGAACCTTTCTCCCACTATTGCGCCCAGATGGAGTTCTTGAAGCACTAACAACCGTCTGAGCGGGCCGTTTGTTCGAACTGTTTGCACCGGTATTAAACTTATCAGCAATCCGGTGGTCTAGTTCACTATAGTAGTCTTCGCTCTGCGGGTCAAACCCTTCGTCTTCAACAAGCTTTTTATGTATCCCAAACGCGGCATATGTCATGGCCTCGTCTTGGCCAAACCAGCTATTGCGCAAAGCCCAGCGCTCTGCTTTTTGGTCAGGTCGGCGGGGTTGTTGGGCAGGCATAGGCTGTTGCGCTTGGTGTTGCGCAGCCGCCGCCTGCTGTTGACGAGCCCGGTCTTGTTGCGTCTTAGCTTGGTTAGCCCGGTCTTGCTGTATTGCCAAAGAAGTCATGTTTCGTTGGGCTTCAACGGTAGCTTGACTGTCGCCCATCTCAATTGCGCGGGCTAGGTTAGCTTCGACCTGAGACATCTGTGTGTTAACGCGGTTGGTGTATTCGTTAACATAGTTTGTATCAAGATTAGCCATGCGGGTTTTAAGTCCTTGGGACTCGTTTTGAACCTGCTTTGCGTAATTAACCGCTTCTTGCTCGCGGCGTTCTGCCTCACGCATTTTCTTCGTAAGACGGTCAATACGCTTCTGCGTATTCGTTTCCGCTTTCTGGAACTGGTCGTCCCCGGAGTCAAAGTCGTCCGAAACTTTCGTCTCTTCCACCTCTACATCCGTCTCTTGTGCATTACCGAGTTCTAACTCGATTTGGTTGTCATCTTCAGCCATTTTTAACTCCTAGAAATGAAGAATATCTTCGGGGGATGCGATTTTTGCAAGAACCTCGTCGTCGTTGAGTATTCTAACTTCACCGCCATCAATGCGGAAACGTGATCCAGCGTACCGAGCAAACATTACCCAATCGCCTTTTACACACCAAGAACCTTCCGGAAACTTTGTAGCGTCCTTATAAGCTAACTCGCCCACTTTAAGGACGTAGCCAACTTGCGTGGACACTGCATTCTCTTCGACAATCTTGTCAGGAAGGTAAATTCCGCTCTCCGTCTTGCCCTTACCGCGGTAAGGTAAAATTAGAAGTCTCCATCCAGTAGGAGAAGGCATTCTATCTAGGAGGCTTTCCCCAATTGACTCGGGGTCTAATACTAGCTCAGACTTTTCTTTGTAAGCTTGAGCTATACTTTCAGTGGCTGCTTTAGCCGCTTTTAAGTCGATCTTTTGCGTTTCAGTCATTTGAACGCTCCTGTTTTTCTAGCAGGTCTTTTAGTTCCTGTTCCACATGATTTAGGCATTCCATATTGCCCATAAGCTCACGATATTGCTCCATAGATTTGACATTTCCGTACATCATCAAATCAACTACCCCCTGACGCCTCTCTCTTAATATTCGAAAGACGGCTTCAGCGGTATGTATTTCGTCCATTAATACCTCGCATAATATCTAAGAATTTACGATATTATCTTAGCACGGTTTATATAAGATATGCTAGGACAAAGTATAAAGATATGCGAGTAAGTTAAACCATAAGCTCGAAATGCGGCCCATCTATGAATGGTCTACGACCTTGTGTCCGGCGCTCATCAATATAACTGGTCATGGCATCTTCCATAGTTCCACCGTGAAACTGTGCTATATTTGAAATTGTCCATGCCGCTCCCCACCGAATAGGAACATCCACTTCTCTTGCAGCTTCAGCCATAGCATCGGCTATGTCGTCATAAAGGTTGAGTTCCCACGAGGCCCTTGAGCCGATATATGCCATTAGGTCAACGGCATATCCCTGAAGGTGCTTAGACTTCATTGTCTGGCTTGCGCCCTTGGCTACAAGGTCTTGCTGCTCTTCCAGCGTTCGCATTCCGCATATAACGCCAAAGTCGATCTTTGTTTTGTGAATGGCCGATTTAACAACCGCAACAAGACGAGGGTCTAAACCCTCTAGCTTGGCTTCGCTTCTCGCGCTTAATTTAAAAGTCATTTCTCTATCCTTACGTTTAGACAAGCAACAGCAATTCCATTGTGTGTTACCATGATTTCTGCGTGTTCTCTATTCTTTTCGCATTCAACATTACTTTCGTACACCGCTAGTTGAAAATACTCTACTGGTTGCCCTGATATTAACTGCATCCAGATCAGCACCCACACTACTTCGTTAACCCTTTGGTCTTTTCATATGAACGTAAACCGCCAATTCCAAGCATACCTAGAAGCACTGTCATAAGGCTACCCATGTCAAACTCAGGCAGCGGTGGTATTTCTGCACCAGAAAGGGTCACTACAAATATAATTAGTGGGCAAAGGATAAAGTGGTACAGTAGCGCAAATCCACAAATCCACCCTACGAAGGGTCGCCAACCGCCCTTGAACAAGCTGCCAGACGCCGCTTCAGCCTTGTTGATTTCCAACTGAGCTAACAGGGCTTGCTGGGCGTGGGTGTCGCTCATTGTAGCTATTTCGTGGGCCAGCTTGGCCTTCATGTCAGAGTCCGGGATTACTTTATCAAGGATGCCGCTAACGGGGCCAATTAAACTTGCAATTAAGCTCATCTTTTAGCCGGTTTCTTTTTTAGGACCTTCTTTAAGGTCCGCGCCTGACCAGCATGCAACTTGGATGCTTTCTTCAAGCCTTTTATAACTTTCTTAATTGTTTTGTCTGACATTACCTATCTCCTTGTTCTTTTTCGTAGCTTATGGATGTCTTGTTTGCCTTTGCTGACATCATGTTGAACCCCATAAATGAGGCTACCACGGCTGATGCACTTAGCACATATACGGAGGCCACTTCAGTAATTAGTGTAGCGGCCTTATCAAAGCCTAACACAGACGCGAGCAAAATAATAAACGGATAGATCAGCATACCAATACAGCACCAGACAACTAGCATTCGCTCTGTATTGCGTTTGAGGTCTTGGTCAGCTATTTCCAGACGTTTGTCCTGAAGTGCCAAAATATTCCATTCATCTACACAGATTGAGCCATTGGAATCTAGGTCTGCCTTTTCAAACTCTGTCATGCTGGGCTCTCCAAAGTTTTGCGAAGCCAATCGCAATGTTTTTGTCACGGGTTATTATGACGATTTTACCTAACTTGTCCAGAATAAGCCACTTTCTTCCACTTTCTAAAAGAAACACTTACCACTTTCCTTGACTTTTTCCAATAAAGTAAATCGCCAACGCTAAGAGTGCCCCGCCTATAATTGTAGCGATAAGACCTACGCCCCAGTTAATACAGTTATCTATAAATTCTTGTTTCTGATATACAAGCTCACGTTGCGCCTTGCGCTGTTGCGCTTCAATCCTAACAATTTCTTTCCAAGCCGTAGGCCCATAGGTCCAAGAAATATGGGCTCTTAGCTCTTCACGCATCTCAGCCATCTTCTGCTTCTTAGTCCAGATGTCCAATGCTGAAGCCTGTGTGTCAGAAAACATCTTATACATCGGTGGCTTCTTGGCTTGCTCGTCAAGAAAGTCCATGTCAGAAACAGCCTTGCTCCAAGTAGAGAGAGTGCTTCCCATTGATGTGATGTCTTTTCCGACGGAAATAGCTTTTTTAAGCCCAGAGAATGCCATACTGGCCGCAGAAAACGCCGTGATTGGATCGATCATGCCTCATGCCCCCATATTAACGAGGGCATTATAGCACATAATTAACTTTTAAAAAAGTTAGAAAGCCTGTTAGCTGGAATAACCCAGATAACTTGTGCCGCGGATCGCTGCACCCGCACCGCGGACAGTCATCTTGTGAGGCTTCTTAGTGTTAGTATCAACACCGTAGGTCGCAATGCCGCCAGCAACAGGTGCCGGAGCAGATGATCCATATGGGATACGTCCTTGGCCCTTAATGTCTGCATAGCCTACAGCCGCGGCTGGATTGCTAGGCTTAGAGCCGTTTACTTTTACTTTAGCCATTATCTTGGTCCTTTTCTTTTCTTTGCACTTTTATTTTTTGGAAGTATGCTATCCATGTTCATTTCAGCGGCTTTTGACATCCGCGGGTTCTTTGAAAGGGCCGCACGTCCCAGAGCTTTAAGCGGAAGTTCCCCCCCTACCGGCAGCATTTCCACCGCCATAGCCATGTCTTTTGAAGACATGCGCCGGGACTTTTTTAGGGCATCGCCGCCGTCACTACGCAAGGTTTCTTCCGTGTACTCTTCTTTTGAGGGGTATTCAGACATGAGCTTCTCCTTTAATTTTGGTTTAAGTTCTGTTTTAGAAGCTCACGCTCCATAGCCGCGTCGATACGAGCCTTGGTTTGATCCGCCTGTGCGCCCAACCGTTGCGAGAACTGCTGTCCGCGCATCTGCTGACCCCTAGAGTCAAGCTCCAGCTTGGCTTGGTCAATCTGGTTGTCTGCCTGATCCGCCTGCGCCTTCTGTTGCATTTCCGCCTCTTTAAGTTGTACCAGAGGGTCCGGAGCCCCGGCACCCGACATCTCCGCAGACATATCTTTCACTTGCTGCAAGCCTTCCGCAACAAACTGAGCAGTCAACTGTTCGATCTCCAACATCCCCGAAGCATCCGCTGGATCGCCGCCATTCTCATTTACCTGCTGTAGGTAAACAACCGCCGCCTGTTCTCTAGCCGCTTGCTGAACGTGCTGCATAATGTGCTTCTGAATAGCAACCGCCACCGGAGGCATGCCGCCGACAATAGGACTTGTGCCAAAAATCAAATGCGCTTGAATATGAGACTGGTGGTTCTGACCCTCAAAGGCCAACAACGGCAACATGTCCAAAGAATTGATATTCTCTTGTGCCGGATCAAGCGGTTTAGGCTCTTCTATCGGTACAGATTTCATCAAACGATCCACATCCGTAACGCCCAGCGCTTCATACATATCACGAAAAGCCTCGTGCATATTATGTATTTCAGGTGCCTTAGTCGCTAACTCTAACTTAGTTTGCGCAAGCGTGATCCGTTGTGCCTGACTAAAGGCGTTAGGATTACTAACCGGTATAACGTCAATCTTGTCGTCAAAATCTTCCGCCATAATAGTTTCGTCAGCGCCCGCAACAGAGTACGGATACTCCTGCGGTAAACTCTCAGACATAACACGAGCAAGTATCTTGAACTCCAACCGCATCGCATAGTGCAAGCGCTTATGTACAGCACTCATGACCCGCGAGCCCTGTTCCATCATTGCCATTGTAGTTCCGACAGGCGCGTTCTGATTACCGTCGCCAACCTTCAAGTTGGTGATAGTAGCAAACCGCTGGCCCGCTTCGACAACAAAGCCAAGCAACTGAAACAACGTCTGGTCGGGACCCTTAAAAGGTAGCGGCATAAGACTATCACGAATAGCCCCACCCGGAGCATCCACATCTCGGAACTCTCCGGGCTGCAACGGTTCATCGTCGTCCCTGATACGAAGTCCGCGGGCCTTGAAACCCGCTGGGAGGTTGGACAATGTACCGGCGTCGATCAACTGACGCAGTGCCGCCGTGGCGGTTCTTGACAAACCGCCAATCGTATGGATGAGCCCTAAACCATAAAAACCAAAACCCGGTAAAAACTTATAGTGCGTGAAATACTGGATTTTCTTTTTCTTGGAGTCATCCTCTTTGTAATTCCTGCGGATACACAAGATTTCCCCGTTATCCATGGAAAGAGTTACAATATAAGGTATTTTAATTCCTGTTGGCTCGTCGTCACTGTCAACCTCCTCGTAACCCTCAAGGTCTAAGTCAACGTGACATTCCAAAATAGTGCAATCATAGTCAATCTGACTAGGTTCCATGCCGTCAATGCGGTTGATTTCGCTACCAACACCCGTGATTTCACGCTGTGCAGGGATAACATCCACATCTAAATACATCCCCATTACCTGACGCTTGCGCAAATCGTTCAGCGACATGCGAACAACCTGAGTGACGTTAGGGCAAGTGTCGAGGTCCGTGGTCTCATACGGAACAACCAAGTTCTCCGCAGGCACAAACTTGGAAACAGCACGATCTAACGTCTCGTCAAAGTAAGTTTTCTTAAAAGTAGACCCCGCCAGCGGTAAATAGAACAACATCTGATCCATATCGGGCGTGTAATCTTCCATCACATTAGTGATGTAGTAATTCATAAACTGACGGACGCGCTGACCCTGTGCCGCCTTGGCCCGCGTTTCCTTGCCCAGCACTACAGTGCGGACGGGACCCGATGACGGTAGAAGCTCGTTAAACGCCTGTGCTTGGAATTGGGTGGCTGCTTCAGCTAATAACGGGTGAGTAACCCCTGTGGCTCCCCTGAAGGGCTGTGTGCGCTCTTCGTAGTTAAAGCCCAGCAAATCTAAACCGTTTGCATACGCATCTTCCCACTCTTGCCGACTGGCCTTGTTCGCGTCGTACTCAGCCAACATCTCGCTGGAAATGCGCGACAACTCGCGGTCCGGCATCTCTTCGGCAAGGTTAGCGTCAAACTCTAAGCTATCGCCGCGCTGGTCCTGTGGGTCAAAGTCAATCTCTACGCCGCCGTCTTCCGTAGGAGTAATGCCAATGTCACCAACATTATCAGCTTCAATCATGGCTATAACATTGTTCTGGGAATTAGGGAGTTCGATCTCTAGCTCCGCAGATAACTCTTCGTCTGTAAACTGGGAAGGGACCCCAGTATCCATTAAGCTACCTGAGTACCCATTTTTCTCTTTGGCCATTCATCTCTCCTATGCGATTTAGTCTAAGTATTACTCATACCCTTCATACCCATCGCGTTTCGTATCATAAAAACCCTCCTCGTCACGAGGGAAATAAACGTCAGGACCCTTAGAAGGCGACTTAAAGTTAGCCGGGGCACGAGGCTGGTCTTCGGCAACCGCCCCCTGCTCGTCCTCCGTGCGTCCTAATATCTCATTTAACTGTTTAAATATTGCCCCGTCAACTAATCTCGTAATTTCCTGCGCCGTAGCGTCAATGCCCGCTTTCTGAAATATCTGGCGACCAATAGCGTTGTTCCGCGTGTCCATAGCCACGTCGCCTTTGGTAGAACCCCCAATCGTATAGTCCATAAACTCACCAATACCACCCATAGCGGCAGCGGTCTTTGTCCCGTACTCTTGAGCCAAAAGCGCAGAACCAAGCATGTGGCCGCGAGCATCCTCTAGTTCTTGGTAAGCAGGCATATCTATACGAGCGCGAGCCGTGCGCTCTTTCTCCGAATACATGTCCTTGTCCGTAGGTATAATCATATCGCCTGTTTCGGGGTCCGCGACGGACGGGTAATCAAAATCTTCTATAAGCTGGCTTTGGAAGTCAGGCTGGCCCTCAACATAAAACTCGTCGTAACGATCACTGCCGGGACGAGCGGACTTAGTAACGCCCTTTGTATTAACTCCCCCGCCAAATACGCCGTCCAACAAAACTCGTCCGGGACCCGTAATGCTATTTAGAAAGCTTCTTTGGGAGCCGGTTTCTTCCGTGTACTCAGGAATATCTGGAACAAGGTTCGCGCTGCTGTAGCCTCGGGTAGAAGGTGGGTCCTCAAACTGGTCAAACCCGCCTTCCGGGGGATTTACGCCGTATTCTTCGTCAAAAGGTGTCAGTCTTGTGAACTGAGGAGTAGGGCTGATCGCTCCGGGACCCACGCGAGAAAGCATGTCGTCTAGGTTAAAAGCAGGGGACCCGCCATCCTGCATGTAGTTAATGGTGTCAAAGCCCGCTCGACCTAAATTTACCGCAGAGTTGTTCATGTCCATGCCCTTCGCCTAGTAATACGCCGCCACTCTAACAGAGTTTTGCTCATCTTCCCAGTCATCTGTTGGTAATTGAACAAAATTTCCTTGTCTGTAGCGCATAAGCGCCTGTGTCATACTATCAACTAAGTCGTCATGCTCCCCGTTTGGGAACGCAGCAACCTCTTCAATTAACTCGTCAGCCCAAACCTCGTCAGGGGCCCAAACCATGCCCGCCTCAAATAATGGCGAAACACTGTGTACTCTGGTTACCTTATCGTTTCCACGCGACGGAGTAAAGTTTACAACAGGAATGCCCATACTTCGTAATTCTTGCGTCAAAGGGGTCCCTGACGCTTTCGCCTCAACAATAACCGTGTCAGGCTCCCAAAATTTATAATTATCTAAAGCAATCTGCTTTAATTCCGGAAAATCCCAGCGCCCCTTTTGACTGTCTAACAAAATTAAATTGGGACCCCCACCTCCCTCGTTAGGATAAAACACCCCCCACGTCGTAATCGCGCTGTAGTCAGCCGTCTGCTTCTTACTAAACGCCGTATCATAACTCTGAATAACATACTCCAACTGAGGTATCTTAGTAGGCTCCCAACACCGCCACTGCTCGCGGCGGATGATAGCATTCTCCTCACCCGTAGGATTTTGCTGGTACTGAGCGTTCCACTTGCTCGGCGGAATGGACTCCTTCACAGAAGTTAAATCCTCCAAAGACCAATACTCCGGCCAGCAAGGGGACCCATCCTCAAAAATAGCAGGTAACTCAACAACCTCCCACTGATCCGCTAATGGATTTTTTGCCTGCGCCTTTAAAAGCTGACCAGTCATGTCCTTCTCCGACCACCGGGTCTGAACCAAAACAATCGACCCACCCGGCTGTAAACGCTGCCGGGGACCCCCAGTATACCAATCCCAAGCATCCTCAAAACCACTGTTGCTCATCGCAGTCTGCTCCGAGTGAGGGTCATCAATAATAACTAAATCACCACCACGACCCGCTAAGTTCGATCCAACGCCAACAGCATAGTACATCCCGCCTTTGCTCGTGTCCCACCGCCCGCTGGCCTTACTGTCCGCAGCAAGCTTAACACCCGGGAACACCTCCTTGAACTCGTCACTCTCAATTAAGTTTTTTGTTTTTCGGCCAAAGTTAACCGCCAACTCAGTCGTGTGTGTCGCCTGAATGATCTTCATATTCGGGTTCTGGCCCATCATCCACGCAGGAAAAAGAAAGGACGCAAACTCACTCTTCGTGTGCCGCGGTGCCATGTTGATGATTAAACGCTTCAAGTCCCCACTAGCCACGCGTTCTAACTTCTCAGCAATGATTTTATGATGACGGCCCGCGATAAACTCTGGCCAGACAGTTTTTACAAAAGTTAAAAAATCTTTTTGGCACTTCTCGTTCTTCTCAAGCTGCGCGAGCCTTAGCTCAAGTTTTAATTTTTTCTCTTCTAGGATCACGGAATTAGCTGAACTCATAGGGGGCCCCTGTAACTTTTGACACGCAGATTATAAAATGTTTCACGTGAAACAATCCGCGAAATGTATGCGATTTTAAACGCTATTATAAGACAGTTAATCGCCGTTGGAAATACCCGATGAATATTTGAGAGAAACATGGCCCCTGCCTTCGACTGACGAATCATGCGGCGCGGCTCGAAAATCGCGATTAAATAGCGTTAAAAGATCGGAAAAGCCTCTATTTAGCGAGGGACCCGGGCAATTTGACAACGGGCATTTTACTGGGAAACGCGGTTCGCGGTCCTTGGATGTCGGAACCCGGCGCGTTAATTGGCACCGGCTGGGCGCGGTTCGCGGCTCTTGGATGTTGGTCCACGGTTTAATTGACACCGGCTGGGGTGCGCAGTTCCTGCGGTAATTTCCACCGGCTGGGGTCGACATCCAGTGGGGCAGGGATCGCGGCCGGTAAGTTTCGGCCATACGTTCGAGCGGCGCGGCCCGCCCTATTTAACTGTTTATTGCGGGCATAAAAAAAGGGCCGCACAATGGCGGCCCAGTA
>ENA-OSJC01002685-OSJC01002685.1-marine-metagenome-genome-assembly--contig:-NODE-2685-length-13195-cov-5.519896_pt1 | contig 13195 bp, 24 predicted proteins | sample MGYA00237885_ERZ534234 | MGnify/ENA primary metagenome ERZ534234 (study PRJEB26413, sample SAMN06343907) | marine metagenome | isolation source: coastal waters | place: Atlantic Ocean: West Antarctic... | reverse complement strand
TCGAAGATCATTTAACAAAGATCTATAAAGGGTGATATTATGTGGACAGCAGTCGTATTAATCTGTAATCTTTCAATAGCGCCTACCTTTGAAATGAATGAAGATCTAACAGCTGACATGGTGCCTGCTAAAACATGTTATATGTCAATCTCACCTAAATGGGGTAAGAGTAAAAGAGAATGTTTATTATCTGTAGGTAAAGCAATGCAAAACCCAAACTTTGTTGTAAGACCAGATTTTCAAATATTTAGTTTTCATTGTTTTGAGTGGGAAAATCACCACTATCTAGGCATACCTACTTAGAGGTTGCTCTGAAGATTCCGTCCCAATCGGATGGTAAATCTTTATCCATAAGCTCTTTGCATCGTTGTATCCACATCTCATAGAATCCTTTTAGCTTACCGCTGAACTCTACTTTGAGGCTATTGCATATTGTTATGCATGCGTCAAAGTCTTGATCGCGATACTTTGCAAACATCAACTCGTGATGTCCGCGAGCTGCAACAGTTTCTGCAGTTTGTTTTTCGATAATCGTATAGATCTGAACACCTTCAGTTTTACCTTTGACTGCGATGTTATCCATCTCAAGAATAATGTAATCGTCTTCAACAGCTTTTGCAGTGCTTGGACCGAGTAGAATATCTACTCCGTAGTTCTTTGTCTGTCCTTCTAATCGAGCAGCAGTATTAACCCCGTCCCCGATACAAGTGTAATCGAATCTCTGATCACTACCCATATTACCGACGACAACAACAGAAGTACCAATCCCGAGACCCATGCGAAATGGTGGTATTTTTTCCAAAGCGATTTCATTATTGAACTCCTCTAGTGATTCCATCATTTGAAGGGCGGTTCTTACTGCGTCCTCTGCATGGTTTGGATTATCGACTGGTGCATTCCAAAATGCCATCTGAGCATCACCAATATACTTATCAATCGTACCATTGTTTTCTAATATCTTTGCAGTCATTGCAGTCATGTATCGATTCATAATCTGCGTCAAGCCTTGTACATCTTCACCGTAGTGTTCTGATATGCTTGTAAATCCACGTACGTCTGTAAACATAATAGAAAGCTCTTTGCTTTCACCACCAAGTTGTAATAGTTCTGGATTTTTCTGTAGTTTTGCAACAAGATCTGGTGAGAGATATGTGCCAAACTGTTTCTTGATCTGTTGTTTTTGTCTAAACTCTAATATAAATCGTAAGAAGATTGCATGAAAGCCGACAAGTATGACTGATATAATAGGCATCGTAACATCGAGTAACATCAACGATGATGACCAGAGCCACCAGGATGATCCTACAAGAGCCATTGCTGACCATACGATTGTAACTGCAGCCCATCGATATGAGAAAAATCGTGCAGCTATTATTATAAACAAGCCTAATAGACCGGTTGCAGCAAGCTCTGCTAGCCTACTCCACCATGGTCTTAGTATTGTTTCACCATCCATCATAGTTTGTAATGAGACTGCACTAGGCATATAGTTATGCATCGGACCAGTAGGACTCGCAATGAATCCACCTAAGCCTTCGGCTGTTGCACCAATGATAACCATACGCCCTGCAAATGCAGAGAAGTCTGTCTCTGCAGCAGATATTTCGTCAAACGTTTTATTCCATCTCAACCAGATACGTGCACTTTCATCAGTTGATATTATAGGGAAACCTTTAACTCTTACGGCAACAATGCCGCCAGCATTAGCCTTTACCTGGTACGACGGATTTCCGGTCGCAACACGTAAAACTTCTACTGCAATTGATGGATAGACTTCTTCACCAATGCTCATCATCAATGGTAGTCTTCGAACGACCCCATCGATTTCAGGTACGGTGTTAAGAACTCCAACTCCATCAGCATTCTGGCCAAGCAGCGGTATCGGACCTAACATGCCACCCCACTCAAATAAGTAAGGTATCGGATCGCCAATCTTAGCAACCCCTCTCGGTATCCCACCTCTGTTTACTTGTCCAGACCCGACTTGGGCGATCACCACACCATTTTGAAATAGTGCATCTGCAAGGGTTTCATCACCCCCAAGTCGATCTTGTTCAGCTAATAATATTGGTAGTACTATTATGTTAGCACCTGCTTCTCGCAGATTCCAAATTATATCAGCTAAAACATCTCTCTTCCATGGCCATTGTCCATATTTCTCAATAGCCTTTTCGTCAATAGTAATGATGCCTACATCAGACGAACGAATCGGTTTATCCGTCTGTTGTAGTAAATCAAATTGTTTTAGTCTAAGTATCTCTACTGGTGTACTGTCACCAACATGTACTGTCAATAAAGCCAGACATGTTATGACCGGAACTAACCAGTGTGTGAATACTTTACTCAGCATTTACCTTATTCTCTAGTTCAAACATTAACTCAAGCATTGCTCGGATTTGATTATCATAATCATGTTCGTGAGCATTGTCATGCGAATGTAGTTCTAGCTCATGCTCATGAGTAGTGTCATGAGAGTGTGCCTCCAGTGAATGTGCATGGCTGGTATCATGTGAATGATCTACAGCTGCAGCAATATCTGCTTCTATTCGATTGTTATTCTCATTCTCGAGATACAGTGCGACGCCAAAAATTGCTACAAATAAAACAGCTATGAGTGTTATTATTACATTTTTCATTTTTATTCTTCTTTCCATTTACGTATATTATCTATATAACAATCCATACTATGATCACTAAAATTATCTATGCTGAGTTTACGTAAACCCATCCACATACCTTTCATGCGATCTTTAAATCTTCTCCAAGGTTTGTATCCAGTCAACATATCTCCGTTGCAGTCCATATAATGTTCTGTACCGTGATGTATGTATCCCATGATACGCATTGGAACTCTTGTTACAATATCATTGTTATTTACAAACCTATGATGTACAACGAGTAGCGATTTCACGTACGCACGCCAACCCACACGCGGAGATCCGAATGTGAATACTGCTTTCGGATCCATGAGTTCGGGTTCATGCATACAACGACTTGCCATAATGGTTGCCATTGCAGCTCCTAAACTATGTCCACAGAACCATAAGCCTCTTGTTTCTTTAGCAGCATGTAATAACTTTGCAGATACAAATGGCCATAGTTCATCGACCTCTGTCTTGAACCCGTGATGTACACGTGATATTGTTTCTGCCATGACTGGCAAAGCTTTTAGATCTGCTTTGATGTCATTAAATTCTGTTGGTTGTGTACCACGACATGCCACCACAATATCACTTTTATTTTCAAAACGATATGCTTGCGCTCCACCGTTATCAAAGAATGATACCTTAGTAAATCCATGTGTTTTCGCTTCTTTTCGAACTGCCTTCTCGTCGCCATATGCTAACGATGCCAGTTGTGCAAATAATAAACTGCGCTCGGGCAGTGACATGTCGGATATCATTAGTCTTCTTTCTTCCAAATGCTGTAGGCACCATATACTATTGCGGCATAAGCTGCCCAACTAGCAATTGGTCCTGCAACGAGGACAATAACTCCTAAAACAATCAGCGCAGCGCCGTTGTGTGAAGTTCTTTCTTTTATTCGATCTAACATTTATTTCTCCAATTTGTTAATTCGTTCTTCTAGTTCATCGATCTTTGCAGCTATCTTTGGGCTTAGTTTTCGCCATGCGTCTGCTGGTTGATCGAACCATGTTAAGTTGTATTTATCACGCAAATAATCAAGCAATTTATCAAACTGTGCATATCCCCAAAGACCTATCTTAGTCTCTCTGATATAGGCAAGGAATGCTGCACCTATTATTGCTCCTGCAATACTCGTGTAAATCCATAGATAATCCATATTTATTCCTAATTCTGTGTTACTGATAATGCACATCCGCCGACTGTTACACAATTCTGAGTCAATGAATATGTTTTATTACTATTACTATCTTGCAAAAGAGAGAAATCAGTTTTGTATGAACCTTGTATATTTACTGTGGCCATATGTGTACCGCTTCCCTTTTGTATTATTGATTGTTCTCCGCCGTCTGTTCTTACTGTCAAATATGCAGTCTTGTTTCCATTACCATTTTGTTTTACAAAGATGTCGTTATTCTCACCACCATATGTATAAACTCTTAGATTATGATCTGCATTACCTGTACCAGTCTGTTGTCCTAATTTCAAGTTGTTCCCACCAGCATGTAAGTCTAAGTTAATCGTATGACCACCATATTCTGGAGTTCCACTAGAATAACTAGAACAGGTAGAAGATGACGGGCCTTCGAATGTTGCACCCTGACATATGTCTACACTATTGCCACTACTCTGAATATGCATACCGACTCTGTTCACATCTGATCCAGTCGTATTATACTGTTTGATCCTTACTGTATTGTTATTACCTTTTATATCACCACCATGACTTGCCATCGATCCCCAATAAGAAACATACGTTACAATATTACCAGCTGTTCCCTTTTGATAAACATCTAAAGTAGTATCGTTCCCTCGAATATTCAAGGTTACGTTATTATTGTTTCCATCCTGAGTAACATCTAAATCAAAGTTGTTACCAGACTGATCAATGTATATGTCGTTAGCCAGGAGTCTGTTGGATGTAAATACTATTAATACCATCACCAAGACGATAGTCATAATACTCCGCGTCACCCTGTTGCCAACCGATATTGTATCCATTTTGGTCATCCAATGTTAGTTGCCAGTATTGGCCGTTAGCATAATCATGTCTTTCAAGAATCCAGTTACCTTCTCGTATTTCAAGTCGTGTACCTGTCTCTTCATTATAACCTTGTGTTTCATGTGTAAGTATCGCAGATTGTTTTGCGAACTCACCTCGTAATAATGCATTCAATGCAGCATTCAATTGATCCATGATATCTACTAATAAGTTACCTAGATAAAACTCCGTGTTGTCAAGTTCAGTACGCCATAATTGATCTTCATCTTCAAGCCCACCCTTTTCCAGAACATCGGTTTCCAGAAAATCTACCCCAAGAAGGTCTGCAAGTTTTTGTTTTGCTTCTTGTACCGCAAGCTCACCGGTTGGATCATAAGGCTTTACCTTACGAATGATGAGCATGTTGTTCATGTCTTCTTCACTTATATCCAAGATGACAGGTTTAGTCGGCGAACTTCCTGCTGCTCTGACGATTGTTGTTTGAAATGCCTGGTTCATTATAACCGTGCCAACATCAGAAGTAACAGATATTTCTCCTACTATACAATCACCATTCGTATCACACGATGGTAGCAATGTAATCATACTGCCACCAATCTCATCAACGATCATTGCAAAGTCTGTTCCACGTACTCCGACAACTGCACTAGGTGTTTCTATTCTTACACGTTGCCTACTGTTCTTTGCTATCTTTCCACTTGCGTATCGTATTGTCCCTAAGCCTGCCTTCAGACTCAGAGATCCTGTTCCTGTAGCTGGGTCATAAACAAAGTCATCGATAATCAAACGACTATGTTCTGTTATATCAACTCTTGTATCATCAATAAAATCAATTCGAACTTTACCCTTTTCAGTAATAACGACATCCATTGCCTCAACACCGAGTTCATTTTCTACTTCTAGAATTTCAAACCCGTCGTCTCGTTCTATTGCTCCGCTTCCACTATAATCTGTTACTTCACCGATCGCACCCCATGCGAGTGTCGGTAGAAGTAATAATATACTAGTCGCTTTGTATAATGTCAATGTCATGTCCGGTTCCTGCAGCGATAATGTGTACGATCGCGTCATTTATACCAGACTGAGTAATATCAATTGTACCCTGTCCTGTATGATCTATTATTACTGTATGACCGACTGAGTCTCCGTTACCGTCCATTGTTAAATTCATTGTTACGTATTGACCAGATGACAGTGCGTCGTTATCGAGTTCAACTGTAACTGCCGCAGAAACACCATCGATATCAGCATTGAATACGTTCTGATCTCCATCAATAGTTAAGTTAAGTGATGATCCTGTTGTAGCAGCAGTTTCACCGATTAGAATATCGATGTTAGACGTATTACCATTAACGGTAATGTTTGCAGTTACAGTTTCACATTTACCTGTTGCTCCACTAGCACACTTGAATAGTATGTCATTCGAGTTACCAGTTATCGCCCAAGTACCTGTATAAGAAGCACCTCTTATCTGTGCGGCAATAACGTTTGCACCACCAATTTGTCTCACTGTCCATGTATGGTTTGCACCACTAAGTAAAACTTTGGCACCACTTGTACCCATTACGTTGTTTACACCATCTTGTGTGATGTTCAAATCTAGTCCATTACCTGTACCTACTTGTTGTACGTAGATATCATTTGCACTAGCTAACCCAGAGAGTCCCATAACAAATAAAAATGTTGTTAAAAACTTTCTCATTTTACCTTACCTTGAAATGACCAAAGATCCTTATTAGCTCCTTGGTACACCAGTTCTATGACAGCCTGTTCTATTGCAGCACGAGTTGCATAGTTCACTGGTTCGTTAATGCCCTTTCCTCTTTCGAGTTCAAGAGCCTTTGTTCCTAGATCTAGGAACCTAAACGCGTTTTGACCTGTTTTAATAGATGCGATACTTTTCTCAGTTGCAACACTGAGTAGAATCTCACCTGTCGCGACTAAAATAACTCTTAGTGCAACAGTCACTGTGTCTACGCGATATTCTGTAGATGATCCGAGGCCAAAAAACCTTGCGCCCAAACCGCCGGAAGCAACGTTGGAATCATATCCTACAATGCCACCTTCAATAATTAACCCTGCAAACAATAACGGTTTGAGAGTTACATCCTTCTCCCCATACACTTCACGTGTACTTCGAATTAGTTGTCTTTCTTTTACAAGTGCATCTAGGTTACCACGTTCTACTACTTTGAACCACGTACCATTTCCTACATCTTGTAATGCTTTTATTACCCATACTTGTGTACCTTGTGATACCGCACTACTTAGTTGCGACATCTTAGAACTCGGTTTTCTTTGACCAGTCATATCAGAAAACTTATAGACTGCGACTGTAATCGGATCTCCGGCAAGTTCTGGTACTGCATCTAATTTGCTTTGTAACGGATTCACTTGCATGATAGGTGGTTGCTCATAATTAGAAACACCATCTATTTGCATATTACATGAACTCAACGTACAGAAAATTAATGCTGCAAGCCCGAATATTGCTACGCCTTCCATTAGAATCCAAATCCTTCTATGGGAACTGATATAGTTGTTGTAGTGCCGTCTTCAGCAGTGATAGTCAACGTGATAGTACCAAGGGTGTTATCTCTTATCCACACTATCGTTGCGCCTTCTACTTCAGCAGTTCCACTGTCAGTAGTAACACAAGTCTTTACACCTGGATCACAAATACCAAACATGTTATCAACTAACTGTTTAGATAACTGTGCATATATTCTTGACTCAACATTTGTTAAGAATTTATTTAAAATACTATTCGCTTCTTCGCGTGCTATTTTTGCAGCAGCATTATCGAGATCATCCTGTACTTCTTTCTTTCGATTGAACTCAAGTTGAGCAATGCTTAATGCATGTGTACTAAACCCTACTCCACTGAAAGAAGGATTACTAAATCCAAATACCATACTTTCACCTCTTGCAATAAGAGGTATTATAATAGAGCATCCTGTAAACAATAATATTAACGGTATGAAAACCCATTTCATCATTTCTTGTCTTTCTCCTGATATTCTCTTATCATATCTAACTTTTGCTTCAAACGTATGAGATCATTATCAAGCATTCTTATTCTGTCTATTAAACCGATCAATGTCATATGCGATTCATGTGTCACTGGCTTTACTTGTGTTGTTACCCAAGTCCATATGTAGTATATAAAATATCCCATTCCCATTGCCATAATCAGCGGAAACCCATATTGTTGTATTGCTGTACTCAGATCCATCAGTCTTTCCTTGCATCTTTCTGACCGTCTGCACGTGCAATACGTGATAGATCAGGCTCAAGATTAAATGCTGCAGATAACTGTACATCAATACGTATAATCTCGTTATTCATTGTTTTCACTCTGTTATCCAAAGCCATAACAAACATTCTCTGTTGCTGTATATCTTTGAGTACTCCTTCTAAGATGAATCGTAGAATCAAAAAGATAAAGTATCCACCTATACAACTTGCAGCTATCGGTGCACCAACGTCAGAAACTAAACTTAGAAAATCCATATTATTTACTTTTCATACCTACTGCAGAACCAGTTAATATAGCACCAAACGCTAAGTGAAACAATCCGCCACCCATAAGAGTAAATGGTGAATGTTGTGCTGTAATCATACTCATTAATTCTAGCTGAATAAGAACTTCATCAGTATCTTTAATAAGCATTAGTAATGAGGTTACATCTGGTCTCGTAAGTCCGTACCAGATCGGCACGAACATAAAATCGTAAAAACAAATTAAAAGATACAATATGAGCGCGGCCCAACGCCACGTCATTGTACTTTTTTCTAAATCACTTAGAGGCACAATTAAGTGCTTCTTTACACATAGTGGCTTCAACACCCCAAATCATTAATGCGATAAATGCAACTATACCTAATCCTATCCATATCCATTTATTATTCATAATAACTCCTTTTTTAGTGTACATATACCATTATACGTGGTATAATTATTGTATGAGTATTTATATAAAAAACGTAAAGGAAAACAACAAATGTCAGTTTGCGGCGAAATAGAGAACGTAAAGCGTGAAATCAGCCAAGTTGAGTCACTTATGACCAGCTGGTCAGATGATCCTAAGCTAGTCGATAGTGCACAGGCACAAGTAAATGAGCTCCAAAGAAGACTAAAGATGCTAGAAGAAATCTAGTGTATCTTTTATGTTACAGTATAAAATTAAATGCACTTGGCATGCATTTTTTAGTGTACATTCGATATGTTTCGCTGTATAGTAGTATCAAGAGATAAAAAACAAAAGGAATATATTATGGTTCAAGTTACACACGATTACGGAATGTTTTCAACTGCTGGTAATGTTGCAGTTCAAGGTCTTGTTAATGCAGTTGTTGCTATGGCTCCAAAAGTTAAAGATGCCCAGCTTACAGACTATGCAGAAAGACTACTTCACTCTTTATCATTTGTTGAACTTTATAGCGAATCTTGGGATACTATGGTTCGTGAGAACTTCTTTGCTCAGATTAACTATGAGTTAAGATAATGAGAGTTGTCATAGAAAATATCATGATGAAATGTGGCTGCACTCAAGAGTCAGCTGAAGATATCGAGTTTCATATAGTATATGACTATGCTAAATTTCCAGAAGGTTGGGCTGAAGCAGTCGATGAAGCTAGAAAGAAAGTAAAAGTAGAATGGGACGGCGGATTAAAACATGAATGGTGATGTGACATATTGTCACACTTGCTCAATTAGCTATGTACATTCGATAAAAAATACTATAGTATGGTTTTATTACACATGAAAAGGGAATATATATTATGATCACACAAACACAACTAGCCGATCGGCTTATGATGATTCAAGCATCTGCAGAACGTTTGCACTCTCGCAAAGCTCAAATGTCTCGTATCAAAAAAGCATCTAAGCGCGTATCTGCAGTTTCTCGTAAAATCAAGCCTAAAAAGGCTCAAGTTACTGGCTTCGAAGATGCAGGCACTAATCCTAATCATTACACCGATGCATCCAAATATGCCAAAGAATACTATGGCCAACGCTACGAAGATACCACACGCTGGGATAACGTAGGCGAACATAACGATTGGAGCTAATATGACAATGCATCTTGTGCGTGGTATGAGTACCACTAGCACTAAAAAGCGTAAGTCGCGCAATAAAACAAAGTCGCTTCTCAATGCAGAAGCTGCTCTTAATAAATACTATTCTAAGTTAGGTGTAGGTAAGTCTACAGCTAATGCACGTCTCGATATTCCAGATTATCGTCAACACAAAAATACAATACCTACTGCTGGAAGTATGATTGGTAACGGAACTAGGAAAGAGTCCACTAAATACACTGGCACAGATATCGTTGGAATTGCTACTATGCATAAATCTAATGCTGTACCTATTCGTAGAGGGACTAATGAAGCTATTGAAATAGCTAACATGGGGAATTAATTATGACAGATTTATTTAATAAATATAAGGAGGCATTAGAACAAGGCGAATGTAAAGTAAGCTTTATGAAAGTCTCAGGTGAAGAACGTACAATGAGATGTACATTAAAGAAAGAAGATATACCATCAGCATCAAAGTCTGATCCACTATCACAGACTAAGATAAGAGAACTATCAGAAGATGTACTTCCGGTATGGGATCTTGATGCTAAAGGTTGGAGATCTTTTAGAATAGATAATGTAATAAGCTTCGAATAGGAATATACATGGACACAACAACAATATTAATATATGGATTAACAGCTCTTATAGGATACGTTTCGTATTTAATTGGAAGCGGTAATCGCGAACAAGTAATTGCTACAACAGTAGAATATCTTATCAAAGAAGGATTTCTTTTGACTGATGATAAGGGTGATATAAAGGTAAGAAAATAATGGCAGTAAGACGTATTGTAGCAAAGAAGAAAAAGAAGGTAGTATCCAATAGACGTACTAAGACCGGTATTGGAGCTGCACCAACTGATAGCTGGCGCTGGTTCGCAGAATATATTCGTATGGATCTAGATCCAAAAGATATTATGGCGATTCTGAAAACTTATGTTAAAAAGAATTGTCCTAAAGGATATCTGAATGTACCTGACTGGCATTTTAGAATGTATCGTATGCAGGCTGCAAGTATATTATGGAAAGAAAAAGGACTCGAGTTTCCAAAGAACCATAACCATGATCGTACTATTGCAATGTGGATAGAGGATATTGAGAAAGCAATTGCGAAGAATACTTTTGTAGAAGAGAATACTTCACTTAAAAGAAGTCCAGCACAAGTACTACGTCTCAAGCAAGAGAATATCATTGGTGCAATCGAAGAAGTATTAGATAATGGCATATATGATCCAACTGGATTTTCGCCATACGATGAGTTAATAAAAGATAATCATGCACAGTCAACTGCAAAGGCAGTGACAGAGTATTATAAACCAGTGCTTGAAGAAGCAAAAGAGTTAGTTGAAAAGAAAACACCTGATTTAGTTGAAGCGTTTAATCATATGAGTACTACAGTGCGTAAGAAGTATCTTGCGTTTCTAGAACACATTGTAGCAGATGCTACACGTTATATGATGGCAAAGAAAGCCACACGTAAGGTATCAGTACCACGTCCTAAATCAGCATACTCTCAGATCGCAAAGATGAACTTTGCCAAAGAGTCTAAAGAATATAAGATAACATCTATTGATCCATTGTTGATTGTAGGTGCACGAAGAATTTGGGTATTCAATACCAAATACAAACATCTTACTGAGTTCGTATCAAACGAACGTGATGGCTTTACTGTGAAAGGTAGTACGTTACAGAAGATAGATGGTGATAGAACGCGTAGGATCACGCTACGTAAGCCAAAAGAGTTCTTACCTATAATACAGAGTAATACTCAGAAACAAATTGAGACTGCATACAGGCAGCTCACTACAAAGTCACAGCCACGAAAAGATGGCCGTATAAATAAAGATACGTTAATAATGAGAGTATTTGAAAAATGATAGATGATAAAACATTTCTAAATAAACCTAATTTCACTAAAATGGTCGAGACCACGGTACTAGATACAAAACAGTCCTATATGGATGCTGTACTAGATCTGTGTAATAGACTAGATATTGATCCGGAGGATTCGAAGAAATTCATATCACCGGTCATACAAGGTAAGATTGAAGCAGAGGCAATGACGCTCAACCTTATTCCAAGACAAAATACATTGCAATTCGACTAATATAATTGTTTACATTTCAGTAATAATATGTTATAATAAATTTATACTTCAGCACATACAAGGAAAATACATGAGCTTTCAAAATTTAAGAAAAAATAAAGATTTAATATCTAAACTAGTCAACGAGGCCGAGAAAGTCGGCGGAGGCGATAAGAAAAACTACGGTGATGATCGTGTTTGGAAACCTACAGTCGATAAGGCTGGCAATGGTTATGCCGAATTCAGGTTCTTACCTGCTCCAGAAGGTGAAGACCTACCATGGGTACGCTATTGGGATCACGGATTTAAAGGTCCGACTGGTCAATGGTACATCGAAAAATCACTCACATCAATAGGAAATCCTGATCCGGTTGGTGAACTTAATTCTAAGTTATGGAATTCAGGTCATGATGAAGATAAAGAAACTGCACGTAAGCAAAAGAGACGCTTACACTATGTTTCTAATATTTACATTGTATCTGATCCAGGTAATCCAGATAACAACGGCAAGGTATTCTTATTTCAGTATGGTAAGAAAATCTTTGACAAGGTTATGGATGTGATGCAGCCTTCATTTCAAGATGAAACTCCTATGAATCCATTTGATTTCTGGGAAGGCGGTAACTTCAAACTGAAGATACGTCAAGTCGAAGGCTATCGTAACTATGATAAGTCAGAGTTCTCTAATACATCTGTACTATATGAAGACGAAGCTAAGTTGGAAACCATCTATAATATGATGCATCCGATTGGTGAATGGGCAGATGTTGCTAACTACAAATCATATGATGAGTTAAAGAAGAAAATGAATATGGTTCTTGCCATTACAGATTCTCCGACGATTGCACAACAGGTATCGCTTGGCGATGAAACACCTGCTGCTCCTATAAGGGAGATGCAAGCACCAGTCACTGCAGCTGAAATGCCAGCTGAAGAAGACGATACGTTAAGTTACTTTGCTAAAATAGCTAACGGTTAATAATTAAAGGGAGCTTCGGCTCCCTTTTTACTATGTGCTCCGTAACTCAAGATTAGGATCATTAACAATTAAAATACTTTCAGTCCCACCAAGAAAATTAACAGTTTGATTATCAACTCTTGATTGATCAATCACAGGCATATTAACTGAACTGCTCTGGCCATTTGCATTTGTATTGTTTTCTAACGCTTTTCTTTTCAAATGCATTTGTTGATATTTGATTCGAGTTAAGTCAGGTCCAAGATTCAACGCGTCAAATGGTGATAGCTCAGTACCGGCTTGGAAGTCACCAAAGACAGAATAGAATCTTTTTAGTAAAGGTAGCTTTATCCCTTTAAAGCCCGCTTGCTCGTTACCTGGAAAAAAGTTTCCACTAAACGGACTTGTTCCTTCTGG
>ENA-OSJC01002681-OSJC01002681.1-marine-metagenome-genome-assembly--contig:-NODE-2681-length-13208-cov-5.206763_pt1 | contig 13208 bp, 18 predicted proteins | sample MGYA00237885_ERZ534234 | MGnify/ENA primary metagenome ERZ534234 (study PRJEB26413, sample SAMN06343907) | marine metagenome | isolation source: coastal waters | place: Atlantic Ocean: West Antarctic... | reverse complement strand
TGCAAATGCCATATAAAGCATTTTTTTGCCAGACTGATTAACTTCTGCGTCTGTCGTAATTATTTTAAAACCTGTGCTGGTAAATTCTAAAACATTAGAGTTTGTTGACTCAACATCATTATTGTTAGCAAAAAGCCTATGGAATGCAGGGTTGTTAGGGTCACGGGTGTTGTCAAACATATACCAGCGATACGTAGATTCCGTATTTTTAATCATCACGAAAGCTGGAGCAAATCCTGTTGTAATTACATTGGATGTAGAATTATTTCCAGTGAATGAACCATGCTTGCTGTAGCCTGCGACATCTGAAAAACAATATGCAACATAAGTGCCGCTAGAGCCGTTCACATCGTTGCTTTGACCCACACTAAATACAGACGAGGTAGGCTGAACTACTGAAGTGTTATTGCCAAAACGATCATCAGCATTTCCAGTTTCTGCTGCAAAAGTTTCATTCAGATAAATATAAGCGTTAGAAGTTGAAGTATGAAAGACGCACCAGCGTTCTGCCGCATTTCGTTTTTTCACAATTATTAATTTAGGCACAGCACCCAAGCCATGTCCAATTGTGCCGCTTGAGCCATTCGCTGAATACGTTACTATAGATTGCCCATAGGTGGTGTTGGCCCTTACGCTAGAGTTTATAGTACCGCTAGTATTGGAGGCGGTTGAGCCGCCCATATCCCAGTTCCAAGCTACATAAGAATCGCCATTGTTACCTGCTCTTGAACTTCCAGCATCAACAACAAATCCGTCTGGAGCAAAAGAATTTAAGTTGCCACCACCATCTTCCGCATCTGTTCCATCTGGAAACAAAGACTTTGATATACCTCTAACGGCATCGGTTAAAGTATGCCCAGTAGTTGCATTTCTTTTTTTAATCCACACAAAATCTGGCTGAAAGCCTGTTCCACCTACATATAAATCTGTAGAAGCACCCTCATATACAACTGTAGAAAAACCTTCTACCGAATAGTCTTGCTTGAACGGCAAATAGAAGCCATTGGTTCCATACGTTCCAGCGAATTTAGTGGGAATCCACTCTCCGTATTTTCCTGTCGTCCCGAATGAATCTGCGGTTAAAGCTTGCCCGTCAATGAAATTTACTTCGCCTATGTACCCGTCAAAACCTGTACCTTGGTCTGATGCTCTGTCGCCTATATTGTGGGTCTGTGCTGAGTTGATGATACTATCTCTATTTTGAGAAGGAAGAGATGAACCAGAAAATGATGTAACTCTCTCACCATTAATGTAGATTTGAATTCTATCTTCAGCAGTTCCAGAGGCAGTATTCCACACCGCAACTATATGATACCAAGCAGATAGGTCACGAAATACTGCTGTTGTCTGTTTGTAATTGTTAGGGCTATTAAATTCAAATGTCAAAATACCATTACTTTCAAAATAGATGCCATTACTATTAGTAGTGGGTGCAAATAGCATCTGTTGTCCACCTAACTTTCCTCGTTTAACCCAAGCACTCCAAGTCCAAGTTTTTAAATTTCCCGCTGAAGGAAATGTGCGAGCAAGGGGGGAATCAACACCATTAAACCTTAGACTCTGCTCAATCTCATAGTCACCGCCAGCACTGGCTCCTAGTAATTGATTCTCGTTAAGTACGCTCATGTTACTTTACATCCAATGAAGCCACTGCGTGAATTATAGTCGTACTCTTGGCAATATAATCTATCCTATCGACAGAAGCTGCGCCAGTTGATAATGTAGGTGCAGTTCCACCCACAAACTTGAAGTATCCACCATACGCTAATGTGCGTGAACCTGTGCCGTCTTGTGTAATAAAAAATGAACCACTCTGTCCAGCCACAATGTTAGTGGGGTTAGCGAGAGTTCTACTGCCTCCCAAGGTTACTGAGAAGTTATTTGATAGTGCTAAGTTTGTAGCAATACTTGACGCATCAGTCAATGCAGTGATTTCACCACGTTGTCCTGCCGTAAATGTTTGTGCTGCGTTCTTATGTGCTGATGTTCCATCTCTTGTTGCAATATCCACTCCATCGAATGTTGAGTTAGTGGTTATTGCTCCTGTCATAGCACCGCCAGCTTTCGGTAGAGCGGCACCAGCTGTAGTTGTGTTGGCTGCTATTGCTGTATTGATTGAGTTAGCAAGCTTGTCTGCTGTCACTGCATCGTTAGCGATATCAGCAGTTGCAATAGAGGCGTCTAAAATAGTTGACGATTTTACTGTTATTCTCGTTAATGGCATATTAATCTTTTCCTTTTAACATCTTTTGTAATTCAGCGGTTGAACCAACAAACAATGCATTCGTTACACTCTTGGGGCCCTGATTAGGTACTTCTTTTGTCTTCTTCATTTTTATCTGCAAGTCCCCAAGTTTCTCAGTGACATCAGCAATTTGTTTAATCAAGTTACCAGCGACTTCGTATGCGCGAGGATGTTCACCTTCTTTTGCAAGGTCTAGGATACCTTCAATAGCATCCTGTCCTCTTTCTACCAATTGATAGAAGTTTTCTCTCTGATATTTATAATCATTGTCAACGTCCTGTTCATCTGTTTTTGGAACAAGAACGGGTCGAGGTATTGTTACCTCTCTAGTAGTTGTTCCAATAACATCGGTTACACCGAGTACATTATCTAAGATTTCAGTTTGAGTTGACATTTAATTTACATATCTCATTCTACTTCTACCCAAGATGTTGTTGATTCATCCCACTCGTATCCCTTACCATCAATTGGCATAGCCGTTGCTGGAGCCCATTGACAAGTGTCTTCTACTAATGTCCATGAGGGGTAAGGTTTTAGTGCTATGAAAGCATCTTTTGATTTATCGTATGTTCCACCTACAGAAGCATAGTTCTTTCTAAATGAACCATTGTATGAAGTTTGAACCCATAGGAATGAATCACCGACTACGCCCGAGTTAATAAAGTCTTGCTCTGAAACAATGATTTCTGTGACTATGTTATTACTATCAATCTTTGCAAAATGTGCCATGCCAATTTCCTATGTTAAGTATCGAATAATTACTATGCCAGAACCACCAGCAGCACCAGCCTTAGCACCGCCAACATTTTGACCACCACCGCCGCCGCCACCTGTATTAGCTGTTCCAGCAACGGCTGTCGCACCACCTGCTCCACCACCACCATTACCACCAGCGCCTGGCGCATGAGAACTACTGTTAGATCCACCACCGCCACCACCTGCTCTAACAACAGACGAACCAGTAATTGATGATGCTAAACCAGCACCACCAGCACCAGCAGCACTTCCAGTGGCACTGCCACCTACAGCACCAGCACCACCTCCACCACCTGTACGAAAACCAGTTGAAGAGGAATTACCGCCATTCTGTCCTTGAACAGGGCTGTCTGTCCTAACACCTGTGGTGTTGCCATTAGCAGTACCGCCACCAGAACCACCTGTTCCACCTGTATCAGCACCAGCAGCACCACCATTACCACCACCTGTAGCAATAATACTACTAAATACACTATTAACGCCATTGACACCTCGCGCACCAGAGGCAGCACCACCAGCACCACCAGCGCCTATGGTCACAGTTAGTCCAGTTGCAAGGACAGGAAAAGATGAACCTTCTCTAAAACCGCCGGCGCCTCCACCAGCACCCCTTGAACCACCGCCGCCTGCGCCGCCACCAATAACAAGATAATCAACACTGCCACTTTTGTTTGGTGTAAATGTGCCACTGCCAGTAAAGGTGTGAATGGTGTAAATTCCCGAAGTAGTGATTGTTCCTCCAGTTGCAGAAAACCCTGTACTCATAAAATCCCAAACAGATCCAGTATAAACCTTCATAGCAGTAACGCCAGAAGTAGTATCAAACCACTGATCTCCAGCAGCAGGACTTGAGGGTGCTGAACTAGCTGTGACTAAGTTTGCCTTAGCTGCAATAGATGTATTGATTGAGTTAGCAAGATCGTCTACTAATACAGCATCATCTGCAATACTTCTTGATATTATTTTTCTTACTGCCATGGGTTGTTCCTTAAATTCTTTGGACTATTTATTCGTCCTGACCAGTGGTCGGGTTATAGGTTTTCGCATCTTCGAAGAAAGATGAGGTTTCGTTAAATCCAAAATCACCATCATCTGCGTCCCAATTAGAAGGAGAAACGTCAGATGGTTTTGGTGTAGCAGAATATCTCTGTTCTCTCTTTGGTGCATTAATCTGAACATCCGTATACTGATCGACTTGAACAGAACGAATAATTCCAGCTGAAGTGACAGGCCCATACAAGTAATACTTTGCAGTAAAATTCAGTGTATAGATAATTGCCCTACGAGTTCCAAAGTCACCCTCGTAATCATCTTCATAGTCAATAGAGTTTAGTACAACAGGAATATCTCTGATTATGTCTAGTTCAACAGATTCCTTTAATGTAACTGTATACTCTGGTTGAAAATATGGTAAAATCTGTTCTACAATTTGTAGTGCATCATCTGAGTTCTTACTCATAATGAAAAGTTCAAAGTCTACGTTGTAAGGTACAGGCATGAATCCAGACTTAAGCTGTTTGTCATCTGTACCATTAGAAGCCTTCTTAACTTTAATAGACTTGTTTAGTTTCCTTGAGGAATCATAAGTTAATCCACTGATCTCAAAACCAATACGAGGTAGTGTTACTGCAACCTTTTTATTGAGAGCAGGGTCTTCCCTTAATCGTGCCAACCATTTCGCCTTGGGCCCATATGCAAGAGGCACTTTCATTGTTTGTGCAATGTTGCCGGCATTATCTTTCTTAGCGAGTTGGATGTCGTTAAAAATCGAACCAAATCCAACTACGACATTTCGTGTTGAATTGTTATAAAAGTAATTTCCAATCATAATTTATTTCCCTGCATCTCCGAATGGATTAGATTCGGAGAAGTCCAATATTGAGTCTTCAGCGGTATCGAAGAAATCGTTCATAGCGTTTTCGTCAATAGTGTCAACTTTATAAGTTTCTTGTATTATATATGATGCAGCTGCACCCTGTACTGTATTTTCAATCTGTATAGAACCACTGTGTGTGTCATCTTCGCCAAGTATGTTATCACCTAGTCCAGCACCTGTGGAACCATCTTCTTGCATTAATAGAGTGCCGTCTTCTAGACTGACATTCTCATTGAATATTCCTGATTGTTCAAGAGTCATCTGGTGTGCAAGTTGATCTAAACTATTATCAGCTTCAATAGAATCTATCGCAGCAATACCAGTGTCAATCTGTTCAGAACCATATTCGAATGTTTTACACTTCAACTTATATGTAGGTAGATTGTTAACTTGATAAAATGGATCATCATGGTCAACAAAGGTAATCTCAAATAACTTGTTACCCTTGGGCCAGTATATTAAGTCTCCTTCATTCGGACGTAGATTAACAATAACATTATTATCAACTGATACGAACTGTTCCCATCGTCTTCTAGCTACTGTGAATGTTGCATCGTCCTGTATGTCTAAACCAAACTTAGACATAAGTTCTTTTTCACCTTCATATCCGTCTACATTATCAACATACATCTCAATAAGATATGCATCTTCAAATTTAGAAAGACTGTCTTCGCCAAATAAAGTATCTTCTGATACCAAGTTTCGAGGAATGTAATGAACATCCTGACCATAGATACGCAACTGCTCTATGATTAAATCTTCATAGAGATGTTGTTCTGGTCTTGTTCCTGTATCAAAATAAACATTAGTTGGCATTGTGTTACCCTATCATATGCATTGGTGGCAACTCATACGCAAGTTGTATCTGTTCTTCTAGTTTATTAATCTCTTCTTGTGCTTGAGTGTATATCTGTTCACCATTTAGTGCAACTCCACCCAACATCTGAATACCTTGAAACTTAGAAAGGTTTGCGCCCCACTGAAGTTTAATTAATTGTGCTGCATACTTCTTTAAGAATATGTCATTATACACATCACCAAAGCTTTCTGGGTCTAATTTACGATAACACTCAATAACAATATAGTCATCAGCAACAACATCTGACTGCCAATCCATATCCAAGTACAATCTATTTTGATGTTGGTTGTGACGAATAGCAGTGTCGCCTGTAAGTATATGATCTAGAAAATCTAGGTGTTGCATACTCATTTCATAGTTAATCATTGATGTAGAACTGAAATTATGCAAATCGTTCAATCTCATTTGATACTTAACATCAAACATGGTAGTCCTTCCTTGGTTCAAGGGGAACACCTTTACTATAGACATGATTGAAGAAGGAACAGGAATGTAATTCTTCTGTTCTTTCCAGACTGCTGAAGTACTACCATCAACGTCTGTGACGGATGATAATGAATTATCTGACCTTGCCCTAGTGATATCTGCGGCAGAAACCTGATACTTCAGATACACCCTTTCAATACCATCATAATGATATTGCGAGAAGTATTGTAATGCTTGGTCGATTCTGTCTTCTACTTGATCTGGGTCAACATTTATTTCGATCACAGGTTTACCTAATGATCTTAGACAGTATTCTTTAAATGTAGCCCTTGTAGTTGGTAATGCCATATTCTATCTAACTCCTAGATACGCTTGGATTAACTGCTGCAATACCCTCGACAGGCCTTGACTTGAGTCCACCAGAAGCTGTTATGAGAAGATCATAGACATACCTTCCAGATTCAAGAGCTTGAGTCTGAGTATCAGTAAGTGAGATTGTGATTTTACCTGTTGTGCGAGATGCATTAAAGGCAGTTGCAAATGCAACAGCAGTTGTTGACTCGTAAGTTTTACGAATTTGAGCCAAAGCAGTATAACCTGTAAGGTCAAGTGCTGCCCCTGCACTGTCTAAAACAGTGACCGTATTGCTGAAGTCAGCACCTTGGTTAATATATATATTTGAAATTATTGTCATCTAACACACTCTCCTTCTTGTTCTATTTATAATGAATGTGAGTTAGATGTTCTACCAATAAATAGAGTTTTTATTTATGCGGTTATTTAATACGTCATAATTAAATAATTTACGCACTCTCCTATTCTGGGCTTGATGCAGCCACATGAGCAGCCCAAGCTGTTACTACAGCAGAGGTATGAACTGCTGAACAGATTGCTTGTACTTCTGCGCTCTCTGCTGAGTAGTCATCACCTGCATTTATAACGTGTCTGAAGAAGCCAGAAGATAGTTCAACACCATCCTCTAATACTTTAGTGCAAGTGCGAACTTGAACGTGCTTAAACTCGCCTACGATTTCAATCTTGTCTTGTGTAATTACTTTGGTTAGTGCCATGTTATTTCTCCACTAGCGCATCCACGCTAGATATTGCTTATTGGTTTGTATGATATGTGATTGAAAATGCCGTAATAATTGCATTATCGCAATCGCCTGTTGTTAATCCAGCAGAGTTACTTGAGCCGCCCGCTTGATACAAATATGCAAAATCACCAGAGTACGCCCATAATGCTAAATTATGACCAGACCCTAAATTATAACCAATTTGGTATCCTATAGCCCCTGCTGATTGGTTAGTTGGGTTAACAGTAAACGGAAACCCTCCTATTTTTAACGAACCTGCTAAAGTTCCTTTGTTCGTAGCGTTTACATATGCTTGTAGGTGTACAAGCTGACCAATTTTTGTATATGTCCCCTCTTGAGCGCCATATGCACCACCAGATGTACCGCCAGCACCTTGATAGACGGGTGTCCACGAACCAGTTTCATAATCATCCAGCTTATTAGCTGTACCAGTGCCACCTATAAAAGCACCACCACCTAGATAAATGTTCTTATACCGATAGCTTGCAGCGCCTAGATCGTTGGTATTATCAACTCTCGTTGAGCCACCGCTAGTTGGGTTTTGATTGACACCATTAAACATTATTCCGCTGTCTTCACTGCCGAAATAAGTTGCGCCACCTAACGTACCAATCGTACCTACGTCAGAGCCATTTGATCTAAAATCAAGAATATCTCCATTCGCTGATGCAATGCTTATTGTAGCTTTTGCAGTAAAACTAGGGCTAGCAATGGGAGCCTTGAGAGCAACGGCAGTGTTAGTAGCCTTGGCAGCAATAGTTGTATTGATTGCGTTGGCGAGTTTGTCTGCCGTTACTGCATCATTAGCAAGTTGTGCCGTGTCAATTGAACCTGCTGCAATGTCTGCATCAACCGCACCAGCAACAATCTTCCCTGCTGTTACAGAATTGTCTGTTAGACTTGATGTATTAATTTTTGATATAGCCATTAGCCTTTGATCTCCATTAATGTTATTTGCGTCTGGACATTACCTTGGTTAAATGTAGTACTAGAAGTATTGTGTGGAGATACTTGAACTTTATATGTAATAGCAGAAGTTGTAGAAGGAGAGTCTAAATGTGACTGAGATATTGTTAGTCTTATGTCTCCCGTATTTCCATCCCCATAAGTCCTATAATTTGTTGTGTCTGTAAATGCTATAGCAGAGTTTCGTAATATACGGGAACCCCATCCTCTAGTTGAAGCATTTGTTAACGCACCCTGAGTATTCCACATAACTAATATTTTGTTTGATGTAGATGAAGGGGTAATAGAGGCACTTAAACCTGAGTCTGTGTAACTTGTTGTGGTTAGTGCTAGTTGAGTTGCATTAACCCCTTGAACCACTTGAAGCACTGAGCCTGTGGGCATATCCGTATTTACCAATCCATAAGTAACTGTCTTACCACTCAAGTCTATAGAACTGGCTAAAGAGTTAGTAACCACACTTCCAGCTGGAAGAACAGTAGTGCTCTCAATAGTTCCCTGTGAATGCAGTACATAGAAGCCAGTCCCTGTCGAGGGAGCTTCTGTCATATTAAGAGTTGTTCCCGAAACAGAATAAGAAGACGTAGGTTCTTGTCGAACATTACCTACAAAGACTGATATACTATTTGTGGCTGCAGTTTTACTTAGTGTGAATGCAGTCGTAGAACCATTTGGAGTGAAACTATCCTTAGTTATGGATTCTGCAAACCCCTGTGCTGGCGTGTTACCTAAAAATGGCATGTATCAATCCCCTATGTCTTTTCCATCAATCCAAGAACGACATCCAAAGATGTGGCAGTTCCTGCTTGTACTTTGAGTATATCTGTTGCCTCTAAGATATATTTTTGTCCAGCCAAAGTTTCTAATGTAGTCTTTGCAGGGATAGTTACGTCTTCCAACAACTGGTGAGTTGTAGAAGCAGAACTGTCTGTAAATTGTACTTTAACTGTGACTGATGTTGTTGCTTTGTTCGCAATTGCAAGTCCTAGAATTACCACCTGTGTTGCAGAAGGAGCAGTATACAGTGTAGCATATGCACTGTGGTTTACGTTTGCTAATGCTGCATTTTTAAATGTGTTCGCCATTTTATTTTCCTTGTTATCCTAAAGCAATCGCAAGAGCAGTTGCGTCATCTTCTGGGCTGAAATTCAACTTGCCTACAGTTACCGATCCGTTGCCAAGTTTCGCTGTTGTTATTGCACCATCAGCGACAGTATTTAGTGTGTTCACACCATTCAATTGATATACTTGAATGTTCTTTGTGCCTGATGCTGGTGCAGATGTAAAGTTTACTGTGGAACCTGATACTGTAAAAGCAAGTCCATTCCCACCTCTTTGATATACATTGTCTACATAAATCATAAAATTTACAGCAGCACTTGATACTGGTGTGGTTGATAATACAAATGCAGTCGTAGAAGCATTTCCGTTAAATTCATCTAAACGTGTTTGTGATATGGCAGTCGATGCTTGTGCAGTAAGAAGTTGTCTTCCCATGTAAATCAGAAATATTCTTGCCGCGTTGTCTGGTGCTTCAGAGAAGTTGATATGCCCCACACCACCAGATTGTCCTATAGTATAAGAATGTTCTGGTTCTTGTACTACACCATCAATAGAGACAAGTAAAGAAGTAGGTTGTGAAACCAAAAAATCTAAGCTGTATTGTGTAGTTGACCCATTGCCCGCAAGAACCTGTCTGTCGAACACACCATACGAGGGTTCGTTACCTATATAACTCATAGTTGTCTACCTTTATTTTTCATAATACTATTTAGTCTGATTGTGTAGTGGTTATTCAACAATTGCTGTTCTAGCAGCTGCTCTAGCTGTAGTCACATCTGATGGCACTGCTTCTGCTGTTTCTGCCTTACGAGTAATGTACCAATCAGTACTTGCAAGATATGCCCGACTTGCATAGTTAGTTTCTGCTTGAGTATTAAATGCTATCTCTGCATCTGTGTACTGTGGCGCAGGGGTGTTACCTGCTGCAATCCATTCTTGGACAAAAACGTAATCGGCATTGTCTGTAGAAGGAGGGACAATCATAGTTCCATTGACTCTGAAATCACCTTCATTATTCTCTATTTTTACTGTTTCTATATTCATCTCTATAACTCCGCACTAACAGCAATGTGTGCTGATGCTGAATTTAATTGCATTTGCCAGGCAGTATGTTCCGTTACACCTCCAATGTTTGTCATATATCCCATTATGCTATGCAAACTTTGATGCACTGATGTAAAACCTAAAGTGCTGTGTGACTTTGTAGTGCTATGAGTTTTAGCAGCATATCCATTAGATACAGTGGAAACTGCCAATGTAAATGTGGCACGTTTTTCTGCCTTAAAATCGTAATACCAATTTATCTGGTCACTCTTAGCGCCTTGACCTACTCCAAAGTATGGAGAGTCATTTGCCCTGCCCCCATCTGCAATGATTTCATAATAGCGTTGGCAAGTAAGTAATTCTTCACCATATCTGCGGTGTTCAAAGTCTGTGGCTATTGAGCCTGTTTCAAATTGAATGCCTGTTATAAATAATTCATTAGAGGTACTTGAGAAAAATGAACCAATTCCTACTGCTCTGTCAGCATTAACCTGCGATTTCCATGTGTTGGCATTATAAGTTCCGCTTGTGTAAGTAGACCCTGCGTGTAACCAGAAATTCAAATACAACCCCAATGCAGCAGAATCTGCGATTGTACCGCTTGTATTACCAGCAAATGTTAAACTAACCCGTGTCCAAGATGTTGTAACATTAAACTGCTGTTGAACAAGTCTAGTGTTTTCAGCGTCATGTAGTTCGCACATGTATGTTTTAGCAGTACCTTTTACATAAAAAGAAACAGTAGTTGTTTTTGCTGAGGAAGTTCCATAAGCCAACCTTTGTAGATCCTGTCCTTCTATCCTTTGGACGAATTGAAAATACTCGCCAGCAGCAATACTTGTATCAGCAGTTGTGCAATCAAGTTTTGTACAGTTAGCAAACCCTGCTAAATCTGTAATGCCAGTTTGAGTTGCTGTTAAACGACCAGCAGTTGAACCAAAATCAAACCTATAACGATCAACAGTAGAATAAGTGCCTCCATTAGCCCCAAGACCTGTCACTGACGTAGCCCTCTGAGCCACGTTCATTGCACCATTAATAATAATGTTACTCCGACTCCCACCATTACTTACTAAATTGGGATTTACTTTACTTAGTGCCATATCTTATTATCCTATTGTGCGATCGTTTAGGTAGTGTTTAGAAGCCATTATCCTTGTATCTCCATAATTGTTGCTGAAGAAGTCACCAAAGGAGATGCGCTATCATTAGAACTCCATGTAGTTGATCTATTTATGTAGCAAGCATTAGTATCCCTAGATGCAAAATAGATTTTGTATGTCACAGAAGATGTTGTGTTGGGGGAATCTAAATACTCACCAGAAAACATACCCAGATCATAATCTTGGTGAGTACTTATAGGGTTATAACCATTGCTCAACCAAGTATTAATGTTACCACTGCCCCTTGCTGATGTTGGCCCTGTTACATGGGCAAATGATGCTCCATCAATAGAGCGATAAAGTCTCATTATTACATTAGAACCTTTTGTACTACAGGCATACATGTTATATTTAACAAGGACTTTAGATGAAGTAGAACGCAAAGAAGAGAATGCTATATTACTACCCCCTGCTGCTACAAATGTTGTGTTAGATGTAGTTGAAACTGTATCAATAACTACATTATTAACTTGCAACACTGAGCCAGCAGGTAAATCTGCATCTACCAGTGATTCTCTTCCCCGTGAAGGTATTTTAATTAACGCCATTTTCTCTTCCTAAGTTACTAGTATGTTGCCATTGTTGTCGCAGCAAGTTATTAAGGTTTAGGTGCTGCGTCTTTTACAGCTTTAACTGCAATATGCCAAGTACCTGTTGCGTCTAACTTACCAGCAGTCATATCGTGATACAGTTGATCTAATTGATCACCAAGTGCTGCATAAGCTGCTGCCCTTGTTCTTTGATATGCTGCAGCGTCATATGCTGTTTGCAATTCTACAATCTTAGCTGCAATTGCCACTGCTGTTGGTTCTGTTTGACTTGAATCAAGCCACTCTAAAGCATCTCCTCTCAAAACCCATTCTGCGCCGGGCGTTAATGCTTGTAATGCTGCTACTTTATCTGTCATGGTTATTTTCCTTCTTTGGTTAAGTTTATTGTAATGCTCAATTTATGTTATCTTTTATACTTAATGCTCTGATTATCCTGCGATCTCCATTACTGTTATCTCACTTGTTGCTCTAAAAAATGTAGAACCATTAGAGTCATTGTCGTCGTGATTTATCTTAACTTCAGTAGTGTTTTCACATTGAAATTGAACTTTATAAGTAACTGCACTTGCAGTGCTTGGACTATCTAATGCCGAACCTGACATGTTTTTTTGTCTATAAATATTACCATCGCCCGCAAAAGATACTGAGGCTGCTGTCCTGCTTCCAGTGCTTGTCGCTACCCCGATTGCTGTAGAATCCCTAACAAGTCTTACACCACCCCGTTGGTTGTCGGCTATAATCATAGCGTTTAAATTAAATGAAACATGAAATTTGCTAGAGGTTGATTTTGGTGTAATGCTAATAGATAAATTTGTTACATCTATCCATGTAGCGGCTGTTGTACTAGCCATTGGGGCAGTCAATATTGCGTGTTTTACTTGCAACACTGAGCCAGCAGGTAACTTAGCTGCTGTAATAGCATCATCGGTTATCTGATTGACACCCGTTGTACCCGTAATAGTTGTAGTCATATTTCACTACTCCTATTCAGGCTTGGGGATAGCTACTTTGATTGCAGCAATGGCATCATGCCAAGTTGTGGTTGAGTTCACCAAGTCGTCAAAACGCATTTCGTCCTGATTCAATTTGTCATATTCAACCTTGCGACTACGTGCGTATGCTTGAGCATCGTAAACTGATTGAAGCCGTATGACTTCTGCTGC
>ENA-OSJC01002677-OSJC01002677.1-marine-metagenome-genome-assembly--contig:-NODE-2677-length-13219-cov-8.130422_pt1 | contig 13219 bp, 14 predicted proteins | sample MGYA00237885_ERZ534234 | MGnify/ENA primary metagenome ERZ534234 (study PRJEB26413, sample SAMN06343907) | marine metagenome | isolation source: coastal waters | place: Atlantic Ocean: West Antarctic... | reverse complement strand
TTTGTCAAAAAACCAGCGATGGGATTTTACGTCATAATTAACTCCAAATGTTCTTAGTGGCCAACCATAGTTTTTATTTTCTTTAATTATATTAACCTCATCACCACCCCACGGACCATGCTCCGTCTCAAACACTGCATTTTTATCTTTATTTATATACAGACCCTGAGGGTTCCTATGTCCGATTGAGAAAATTTTATTTTTCTTATTAAAGATATTGATCTTTATTATTTTTCCGTAGTGAGTTGTTATATCTTGAACTAAGTCAGGAGATTGGGCGCCACTATTCTCTAAATCTCCAATTGTTAAGAGTATAGAGTCATCATCATATTGCTGCACTTTACCGCCTGAGGATATAGTATTGAATACAGCACCAGGCTCTGATGCAGTTCCACCATGCTTAAATACCAAGCATGGAACTGACTTATAAATGTTCTCCCAATCGCTTGTTACAAAATTATTATCGTCTTCAAAAATTTCACTTTTATAAACAGACACTGTGTGGCAATTGTTAGCTATATCATAAGCAAGAGTGCTTGCTATTATATAATTTTTTTTGTTTTTTTCAAAAACAGTAATTCCTTTTACAGCAAATCCTGTTCTTAGATCTTCATTATCTCCAAAATTTTCCTCAAACTCTTTTTTATTAAAATTTAGTATTGGTGTTGAAGTTTCTTTTAACTGAGCGCTTTTATTATTTCTATCAAATAAAAATAATTTCCCAGTAGCATCTAAAAAAATAAAAGTATCTTTAAAAGTAGCTATAGCTCCATATCTGTGAGGAGAAGGAAGTTCAAACTTATAAGCGTAAATTGAATTATGAGCACTATGTATTTCCAAAGTTTCTCTGTATTGAGAAGAATTTTTAAATGACTCGATATCACCTATACTTTTTTCAGTTGAATTTTGTACTTCTTCAGATTTTTTATCATCAAGAAATACTGGTTGTACAGAATTCTCAGGAATCATACTTTTGACAAAAGCTTTGCAATGTATATTGCCCCTGCAAACTTCATAACTATAGAAAGCTATCAATAATCCTAATAATATTAAAGCAATTATTTTTTTTATATGTTTCATAAGTATATAGTTATTTAACGGATATTTTTATCAGGTTAATTATTTTCAAAATACTTGTTTCCCAAATCAGTCCTGACATAATCTACCATAAATTCTATGCTTTTGTTAAGTTGCTAGTTTACCTCAAAGACAAAATTATCTTATCATATTGTGTGAGAATCTTAAAAGTAGTAATTGAAATTAGCCTGGGAACTTTTTATTTACTGTTATGCCAAAAAAAATATTTTGCTTTGGCGCTGGTTCAAAATAGCGATTTCCATAGGCATTAATTCTTATATTGCTATTATATTCCTCATTAAAGATATTGTTCACACCAAGATAAAATCCAATATCTAAATCATTGCGAATGAAATTTCTTCCTAAGCGAAGGTTTGAAACTATATATGAATCAACTTTCGCCTGATTACTATTATCAGCATAAAATTCTCCTGTAAACGTTGTGTCTAAGTTAGCGTATGAACCGGAGTCATTAGACCAAGACAAATCAAAATTTAGTAGATTTTTTGGTATGCCAGGTATACGCTTTCCATCATATATTACGCCACTAGCATTTCTAAAATGATTAAATTTAAAATCTGAGTAGGTATAAGTTGTTGCAAACTCAAACTGATCATAGAGCGGTCTAATATCTATAATTTCTAAACCACGGCGATCTGATGAGCCTGCGTTTTCAAAAAAAGTTCGACCAGGTTGTTCTGAGTCCTCAAAAGGTGTCAGCTCATCCTCAACATCAATTTGAAAGATAGCTGCTTCGAAACGGTATTTACTATTAAACGTCTTAATCCCTATTTCATAGTTAGTTGATTTTTGTGGTTTAATAGCTTGATTAAAGCCACCCCCGGAAGGATTAGCAAACTCAGTTGTTGTTGGTGTTTCAAATGCTTTAGATGCAGTCGCATAAATATTTGTATTACTGCTTGTTTTTACACTAACGCCAATCATGGGACTAAACTCACTTAGATTAATTTTTCCTGAATCATCACCATCAGCTAAAAAATTATCCGTGACATCAAACGCGATATCATCATGTCGAATGCCTAGCGTAATCTCTGCCATATCATTTAGTTTAGTTTCATTCTGAAAGTATGTACCCAATGAAGTTATTAATTCATTTTGTTGAAGTGTCTGAGTCCCTTTTATTCCTAATAAATTGTTATAACGACTTCGATTGTCATCTTGGCGGTCATAATCTATTCCTAAAAGAAGCCGATTTTGGTATTTACCAAGATTACTTTTTTCAGTGTATTTGAGGCCTCCTCCATAAAAACTGCGATCTAAATTGACTATACCGCCATTTTGAAATGGTAGCTTATTACTGAAGTCTCGATCGGTATTATAAGTCCTCACTTCTATATCTTGATTTTTGCCTAGCTGAGTTTTATATACTAAACCAAACCTCGTTTGTTTTACTTTCTCACCTGTTTGGAAATTTAAGTTTTGAGCCCTTGCTTGTCTAGGGTTAGCCACAACATCTTCTGCTGTAATACCGCCGGGATCATTTGCTAACGGTTGATCAGTATGATGTATTGTGGAAACAATACTTGATGAGGCTGAGAGGGAATATTCAAAACGCCCATTGAATTGTTTATTTTCGAATTCACTATTATTTCTATAACCATCAACTGAAGTATTTGAGATGTTTAGCAAATAGTTTAGATTTTCGGTCTCGCCGCCAATTTTAAACTGTTGTTTATTTAAGTTAAAATCACCGTATGAGTTACGAAGTTCAATAAAAGGTAATTTTGAGCCTCGCTCAGTTTCTATGAGTATGGCTCCACCAGAAGCATTACCATAAAGTGAAGATGACGGCCCGCGAATAACATTGATTTTATAAATCGAACCAATATCAACTCCATCAATAGATCCTTGGCCATCAGCTAGAGTTTCAGGTATACCATCAACTATAATCTTAATACCACGAATACCAAAACTGGAGCGTGCTCCAAAACCTCTAATAGACACCCGAAGATCTTGTGCATAATTATACCTGTTAAGAAAGAAAACACCTGGTACTTGATTCATGGATTCATCTAAACCAACTTGCTCTGTTCCGAGCTGAATTTTCTCCTGCCCGATATAGCTAACTGATGCAGGTATATCTATAATATTTTTTTCTACTCGGGTAGCATTGACCTTTGGGGGGTCTATTACTATTATCAATGGGTCCGCAAGAGATGTTTGAATAGCAAAGCAGAAAGCAATTGCTACGACCCACTGAATTTTTATATTTAATATCCGAGAAATAATTGAATTTATCTTAATTAAGAATGATTCTATCCTCAAAATTTTATTTTTCTGTTCTGCCACTAAATTCTTCAATTTTTTTAAGAGCCGTATTTATTTAATCTTTTAATTTCTTAGCATCATTAGAGATGGTACCGCTGAACGGACTTGAACCGTTACTCCCTTGCAGGAACGAGATTTTGAATCTCGCGTGTCTACCAATTCCACCACAGCGGCATTTTGAATTATTATACACTTTGACCAAGTATAATCTTTACTTATTAGTATGTTTTCAAGTAGAATAGCCATTCTTAAAATTATTAAGCAAAAAAGCGAAAGTAAGAATATGGTAAAAATAAGATTATCAAGAGGTGGTGCTAAGAAAAAACCTTTCTATCATTTAGTGGCAACTGATTCTAGAAAAAGAAGAGGTAGTGGCTATATCGAGAGATTAGGATTTTTTAATCCTATGGCAACTGGGCAAGAAATTAAGCTTCGTGTAAATAACGAAAGATTAGACTATTGGTTGTCAGTTGGCGCACAAAAATCAGATAGAGTTGCTAAGCTTTTAAAACAAGACTAATTTTAAAATTGCTCGATACTGAAAAAATTCTCATTGCAAAAATTCAAGCTCACCAAGGTTTAAATGGGTGGCTTAAAATATATTCATACTCAGAATCTAAAAAAAAATTCTCAAATTATAAGCATTTTTTTGTCATAAAAAATGAAATTCATGTGCGTCTTGATGTTGAAGATATCCAGGTTACTAAATCTATTAAAATTAAATTTAAAAATTTCGGCTTAAGAGAACACTCTGATGAGTACATTGGAAAAAATCTGTATATTGATAGAGAGCAATTAGTTAAATTAGACGATAATCAGTATTACTGGAATGATTTGATAGGTTTAGAAGTTTATTTAGAAGAAGGCGAGCAAATTGGTGTTGTAAACGATATCATTGAAACTGGATCAAATGATGTTTTGGTTATCAAGGGAAGTAAGGGTAAAGAGCTTTTAATTCCCTATGTTTTTGGTGAGTCGGTAAAAAAAGTTATTCTAGATGAGAAGAGAATCATTATAGACAAAATATATTATGAGCGATGAAATAAAAAATATTTGTGTGATATCCGTGTTACCTGAGATAATAGATGACTTTATTAATTACGGTGTATTAAAAAGAGGTCAAGATAAATCCCTGATAAGTATTGAAACTATTAACTTAAGGGACTTCTCGGACAAAAATGGTTATGTTGATGATAAGCCATATGGAGGAGGAGCCGGAATGGTGCTCCAAGCACAGCCATTAATAAACGCGACTAGGTACGCAAAGTCTAAATATAAGAATTCTAAATGTATATATTTATCCCCCCAAGGAAAGAAAATTGATCAAGAAATCATTACAAATACAGCTAATAATGACAACTTAATTATAATAGCTGGGAGATACGAGGGCGTAGATCAAAGGTTTATAGACATAGAAGTAGATGAGGAATGGTCAATAGGTGATTATATCTTAAGTGGTGGGGAAGTTGCAGCGTGTGTGTTAATAGACGCCATAGCAAGGATGATTCCTGGTGTCCTAGGGCATGCAGATTCAAATAAATACGAGTCTTTTTCTAATGGCTATCTGGAATATCCTCATTATACAAGGCCTGAGGTTGTTGAAAGTATAAGCGTCCCGGAAGTTTTAATGAGTGGAAATCATGAAGAGATAAGGAAATGGAGGAAAAAACAAGCTATACTGGCAACGAATAATAAAAGAAGCGATTTAATTAAAAAAAAGCTTCCATAAAACCCTAACAGAAGATATCATCTCACTTCTGAATCGAGACTGAATATGAATATAATAGACAAAATTAACAAAGAGCAATTAAAAACAATACCTGAGTTCTCTCCAGGGGACGATATTATTGTTCAAGTAAGAGTAAAAGAAGGCGAAAGAGAAAGACTACAAGCTTTTGAGGGTGTAGTGATTGCAATTAAAAATCGCGGAGTAAATTCATCTTTTACAGTTAGAAAAATATCACATGGCGAAGGTGTTGAAAGGGTTTTTCAAACACATAGCCCTCTCATAGCAAGTATAGAGTTAAAAAGAAAAGGCAGAGTTAGGCGTGCGAAACTTTATTACTTACGTGAGTTATCAGGTAAAGCAGCTAGAATTAAAGAAAAGCTGGCGCCTAGAAAATAAGTTCCCATGTTAGAAAAATATGAGATGGTTTTTATAAGTCCAATCGGACCTATCGGAGTCAATTCATCAGATGAGCATATTATTAAAATAAAATTTGATCTAAATTTAATTGAAATAAAGCCAAAAAATATATTTTTAAAAAAATTTAGAGATCAATTAGACTTATATTTTAAAAAAAAGCTAACTAGATTTACTGTTCCTTATATTCTATCGGGAACTAATTACCAAAAGAGAGTTTTAAAAGAGGTTTCAAGAATCTACTTCGGTGACAAGAAAACTTATTCAGATATTGCTAAGACAATAAATACTCATCCTAGGCCAGTCGGGAATGCATGCAGAGAAAACCCTATACAATTATTGATTCCATGCCACAGAGTGATTGGGAAAAATAATATAGGCGGATTTTCTGGTAGAGACATTAGAGATGGTGGCAACATGATAGTGGTGAAAAAAAAATTACTAGCGCTTGAGAAGTAAGGGGTAGATTGACCTTAAAACACAATCAGAAATATTAATTTTAGCACTCTGAGGCATTTATTGATCGTAAATACCTAGCTAGTAAAATCTAAAAGAGATATATAGCGCTATTTCATATATTATGCATGTTTATAATTCAGTGGACAAATGAAGACAAACCTAGAGCAATATTCAAAAGAAGAGCACGGAATCCATAGGGAAGATATTGATCCTGATGTGCTAATAATATCTGATAAATTAATCAGTAATGGTTTTCAGGCCTTCCTCGTCGGAGGATGTATTAGGGATATACTTCTTGAAAAGACGCCAAAAGATTTTGATATAGCTACAGATGCTAGCCCACAAGACATATGCAAGTTATTTGATAACGCGAGAATTATTGGTAGGCGATTTAAAATTGTGCATGTTTATACAGCTGATAGGAAATATTTTGAAGTTACAACTTTTAGATCAGATTCTCAGAAAAAAAATAATGAGAAGAAATTCAAAAAATTAAATGGAATGATTCAAAGGGATAATGTATTTGGAACAATTTCACAAGATGCTTTTAGAAGAGATTTTACTGTAAATTCACTATATTTAAATCTAGATAATGAAGTGCTGTATGACTATGTAAATGGAATTAGCGATATAGAAAATAAAAAACTAAGATTAATAAAAAAACCGTCAGTTAGCTATCAAGAAGACCCGGTAAGAATGTTAAGAGCTATAAAATTTGAATCAAAACTAAAATTACAATTGACAGATGAATGCAGAGACTCAATTAATAAAATGTCTCACATGATCAATAATGTATCCCCTTTTAGATTGTTTGATGAAATTTTAAAAATTATGCACTCAGGAAGCGCTGTTATCGGCTATAAAAAACTTAAGGAATATAATTTATTTAAGTACTTATTCCCCTTTACAGAAAAAATTCTTCACAAGCATAAATTTTATGATGATTTTTTTAATTCATCATTGAAAAATACTGATATTAGAATCAATAAGGGAATGCATGTAAATCCTTCTTTTATATACGCGGTTTTTTTATGGCCTTATTTTCAAGAAATATTAGAAAATAATAACTTGAAGAAGCAATCATTAGAAATGGATGAGATCTTTAGGCTTGTTATGGAGTCACAGGCGAAGTATATCGCTATACCTGATTTTTTTCAGTCAACAATATTTACTATCTGGTCATTGCAAAGTAGTTTTTTAAACCTAAGTAAAAGGAATGTTCAGTACGTGACTGGCCTTAATAAATTTAGAGCAGCTTATGATTTTTTTTATATTAGATCTTTAATGGATCCAGACTTAAAAAATTATGCTGATAAATGGCATGAAATTCAAAAAAATGTTCAGAGTAAAAAACACGGTGAAGGTAAAAGACGTCATGCTCCAAGAAAAAATAAATAACTTGAAGCAGCTGTATATTGGAATTGGTAGTAACTTAGATAACCCGGTATCCCAGGTATTATTAGCTATAAAAAAATTATCGGTATTAGATGAGTATCATACTATGAAAGTATCTAATTTCTACGAAAGCCCTCCTATGGGGCCAAGCAATCAAAATAATTATATAAATGCTGCGGTAATGTTTAAATGTGGTGAATCCCCGGAAGATATATTATTATTGATAAAAGGTATTGAGTCTTCTATGGGCAGGAAGAAAGGGGCTGTTAGATGGTCAGAGAGAATTATTGATTTAGATATTATTATGTATGGTGATATAACTTATAAATCTGATATCTTGTCGATCCCGCATATAAATGCATACGAAAGAGCATTTGTTTTATTACCTGTAATGGATATTAGTCCTGATATCTATATACCGAGTCAAGGGTACGCGAAAGACTTAATTAGAGAATGCTTATATAGCGATATTAAAAAAATTAATAAAAAATGAAAGACTTAACATCCAAGTACATAATTATTGAAGGCCCCATTGGGGTTGGAAAAACTAGCTTATCAAATAAGCTTGCACTTGAATGGGATGCAGATCTTGTGCTAGAAAATATTGATGATAATCCATTTTTATCAAAGTTTTATAAAAATCCAAGAGAAGTATCGCTACAGACTCAGCTATATTTCTTATTAACTAGGACGCGACAAGTTCAGGCTTTTAAGCAACAAGATATTTTTTCAAACACACGAGTCTCAGATTTTATGTTGCAAAAAGATAGGTTATTTGCTCAAGTAACCCTTAATAATGAAGAGTATGATTTATATGATCAGCTATATTCCTATATGACTGTAGACATACCTAAACCAGATCTTATAATATATTTGCAAGCCCCAGTAAGCACTCTTATGAAAAGAATAAAAAAAAGAGGCAGAGATTTTGAAAAGTATATTGACACAGAGTACTTAGAAAGACTGAATGCAATGTATTTGAAATTTTTTAATACATATAACGCATCACCATTACTAATTGTTAATGCTGAAGATATTGATTTTGTTAATAACAAAAATGATTATAAGAACTTATTAGATAAAATTTACTCAATAGATAAAGGCAGGCATTATTTTAATCCATTAGCTAGCATCATAAATGAATAGTATTAAAAAAAAACTTAAAAGCTATTTACGTGATAAGAATCAAATAGTTTGTATTACTTGCTATGACGCATCATTTGGTAAAATTTTAAATGACCTCAGAATTGACATAGTTTTAGTTGGAGATTCATTAGGGATGGTGATTAAGGGAGATACTACTACACATAATGTAACAATAGATGAAATGATATACCATAGTTCGTGCGTAGCAAAAACTAAACAAAATTTTATAATGATGGCGGACATGCCAATAAATTCCTACGAAGATTCTGATATAGCTTATTTAAACTCAAGAAAATTATTAGATAATAATGTGGATATTATAAAATTAGAGTACCAAGATAAGCATCAATCTATTATAAAGAAATTGGTAGAGGAAAATATACCTGTGTGCGGGCATATAGGGCTACTTCCACAAATTGCTTTTGAAAAAAAGGATCTGAGGATATATGGCAGAGAGGCAGAAGAACGAGATAAATTAATCAGGCAGGCTAAGGATCTAGAAGAATTAGGAGTAGATATAGTCCTACTAGAGTGTGTGCACGCAGAAGTAACCAAAGAAATTACAGATTCTATTAATATCCCTGTTATTGGCATCGGTTCTGGCGAAAGTTGTAATGGGCAAGTTCAAGTTCTTTATGATATTTTAGGAATATCAAATAACCCACCAAAATTTTCAAAAAATTATTTAAAGGATGCTGATAGCGTCAGTAACGCAATAAAAAATTTTTCTAATTATGTTAAAAAAATAAAATACTAAATAGTCTATGAAAATCTTTTATTCAATCAAAAAATTCATTGATTCTGAAATAAAAATAGATTCGTTTATTCCGACTATGGGGAATCTACATGATGGTCATTTATCATTAATTGCAGAAGCTAAAAAAAATTTTGAAAGATCCTGTGTAAGTATTTATGTTAACGAGAATCAATTTACAGAAAAGAAAGATTTTGAGAGCTACCCTAAAACAATAGAAGAAGATATTGAGAAGCTAAAAAAAATCAACGTGAACTATTTGTTAATACCAAACAAATCTGACATAGAAAATTTTTCAAAACCTTTTGATGTTAATTTAGAACCAAAAAAAATAACAACTACAATGTGCGGAAAATATAGGCCAGGCCATTTTCTTGCCGTTATGGATATTGTGCATAGATTTTTGCAAATTGTTAAACCAAAAAATATTATATTAGGTGAAAAAGATTATCAACAAGTTGTAGTGATTAAAGAATTAATTAATATTTGTAACTATAATATTAATGTAATGACCTCTCCCACGGTGCGAAATAAGAATGGCCTAGCTTTAAGTTCTAGAAATAACCTTTTACTCGATAAGCAGAAGGAATATGCTTGCGATATTTACCATGCCTTGCTTTCAGCAAAAAAAATGTATGAGAACGATATGCCCGTAGAAGAAATAATTGATAATGTGAGTAAATTATTTATAAATTCTCATGTAAAATTGGAATATTTTACTATTAGGGATGTAAAAACATTGCAGCATCCTAATGATAGTGATTTAATAGCACTTACAGCAGGACATTTAGGTGGGGTTAGGTTAATAGATAACATGATTATAAAGTCTCCACACACTAATAAATAGGTGCTTTAATGAACTTAACATTTTTAAAATCAAAATTACATGCGGCTCATGTAACTCATTCAGAATTAGACTATGACGGATCATGTGCTATAGATAGTGATATTCTTGCGCAGGCATCAATACACGAGTATGAGAAAATTGAAATATACAATGTCACAAATGGTGAGAGATTTTCAACGTACACGATTCTTGCTCAGCCTGGCAGTGGAATAATATCTGTAAACGGAGCAGCAGCACACAAAGCAAACCCTGGTGACAAACTAGTGATCTGTTCATACATAGAGGTCCCTCAAGATCAGATAAAAAAGCACCAACCTATATTGGTATATCTTGATAGTAATAATAAAGTGCTAAAAAGAACAGCAAGTATAGCAATGCAGCTTGTTTAAAATAACACTATAGAAAAATGAATAAAATTTTCTTATCTCAACTTCGAGAAATCAAAAAAGACTCTATTAGATTTAAAAAAGAAATCAAGGATTCTAAAAAAAACTTCATAAAAAAAAATGATAATTTTTCCATAGAAACGGAAAACTTATTTTTTGATTTTTCTAGAAATATTATTGATGATAAATCACTCAACAACTTAGTAAAATTAGCAGAAATCGTAGATATAAAAAGTAATTTTAAAAAATTATGCTCTGGTGAATTAGTAAATATATCTGAAAAAAGAAAAGTATTGCACCCAGCTATGAGAGATACAAACTTTTCTTTAGATCAAGATATTACAGATGATATTGTAATGCATAAGATGATGTTAAAGAAAATATCTGAAGATATTAATTCTGGAAGAAAAACATCTTTTAGTAATAAGAAATTTACCGATGTTGTTTCTATAGGTACCGGGGGATCATATTTTGGAATAAAAATGCTTTATGCAGCACTTAAAAACTATGCAATTAATGATATTAATCTTCATTTCATCTCAAACTTAGATTCTTCAGAATGCAAAGATACTTTGCAGGAGTTAAATCCGGAAACCACTTTATTTATCTTAGTTTCAAAAAGTTTTAGTACCGTAGAGACGCTAGAAAATGCTAAAAAAGTCAAAATCTGGTTTAATAAAAAACATAGTGGTAAAAATATAATGGAGAATTTTCTCGCTGTTACTGAAAATCAATCAGCAGCTATAAAATTTGGAATTGCAGAGAGCAATATAATTAAATTATGGGATTGGATAGGTGGTAGGTATTCAATTTATACTGGCGTAAGTATTGGGTTAATTATTGTTATTGGCTATAAAAATTTTTCTAAGTTTTTAAAAGGAGCTAATACTGGAGATAAGCATTTTTTAAATAGTAAGCTCAAAAATAATATCCCTGTAATAATGGCTCTGCTGAGTTTTTACTACACAAGATTCTTTAATGCTCAAAGTCATCACATCTCACCTTACAACTATAGGTTAAGGTTTTTAAAAGAGCATCTTCAGCAATTAGAGATGGAGAGTAATGGTAAATCTATTGATCAAAATGGAAAAAAATTCTCACATGTGAGTGGCAATATTGTCTGGGGAGCTACAGGTAGCTGTTCTCAACATTCTTTCTATCAGCTACTTCATCAAGGAAATACATTTATACCTTCAGATTTTATTATTTCTTCTAAATCTGATTCTGGAAATCAAGATAATCATGATAAGTTATTTTCTAATTACTTAAGTCATATTGAAATCTTAAATAAGGGCTTCTCAGGCGAGGAATCCGAGAAACTTTATGAAGAGAAATTTTCTAATCTCGGGTTAGATAAAAAGTTAGTTATAAAGAATTTGAATTTACCTGGACGAAAACCAACAAATGCTTTGCTTTTAAAAAGTATGTCGCCTGAGGTAATAGGAGAGCTGTTATCTTATTATGAGCATAAAACATATGTTTTGGGGCAACTATCTAATATAAATTCTTTTGATCAGTGGGCAGTGGAAATAGGAAAAATAAAGGCAAATGATATTTATAAAGATATTAAAGCTATTAAAAAGGACAAGAAAAAAACTAATAATATGCTGCTTAATAAATATTTAAATTAATTTTTCTTGTTTATTTATAGCCCAGTCAATATGCTCAATAAGAATTTTATTATTTGATCCCGCCTTTTTCTCTTGTAAAACTCTAAGTGTTTTAATATTTTTTTCTGAATTTCCCAGTCCAATAGATATATTTCTTAACCATTGGAAATAAGATATTCGATTTATTGGTGTATTTTTCGTATTTTCCTTAAATTCTTTTTCGCTCCAACTAAATAAACTAATCAATGTTGGCGAGTCTAGCTTGTTTTGGTGGCTAAATTCATCGATTCGAGTCTCTGTGCTAAATCTGTTCCATGGGCACACTAATTGACAGTCATCACAACCAAATACTCTATTTCCAATACTATCTCTATATTCTATTGGTATAGTTTCTTTTAGTTCAATAGTTAAGTAAGCAATGCATTTTTTTGCATCTAGCACGTGAGGCGATATTATAGCGCCAGTTGGGCATAATTTTATACACTCGCTACAGTCGCCACAATAGCTTTTAGATTTTTTATCAATTTCAAAATCTATATTTGTATATATTTCTCCAAGAAAGAAATAAGAGCCGCTATTCTTATTAATTAATAATGTATTTTTTCCAATCCACCCAAGACCAGCTTTTTGCCCAATTGCTTTTTCTAGAACTGGCGCAGAATCTACAAATGCTCTGTATTTAAAATCAGATACCTCACTATTGATCTTCTTAGCTATTTCATGAAGACGATCCCTCATTTCAGTATGGTAATCTTTCCCCAAAGCATACCTGGATATATAGGCTAAATTATTATTTTCTAAAACTTGTTTTGCATCGTAAGTATTTTCAGTCAAGTAATTCATCCTAAAAGATATTACCTTGATAGTACCAGGCATTAATTTTTCAGGACGTGACCTTTTTGTACCATGTTTTTCCATATAGTACATATCGCCATGGAACTTATTTTTCAACCAATTCAGCAAATGAGTTTCGTCTTCTTTTAAATCTATATCTGTAAAACCGACACCATCAAAACCAAGGTCTTTTCCCCAAGATATAATTTTATTTTTTAATAATTCTGATTTCATCTAAGTCTTTTTAAATAATATTGTATATAATTATACAATGTGTGG
>ENA-OSJC01002674-OSJC01002674.1-marine-metagenome-genome-assembly--contig:-NODE-2674-length-13229-cov-7.687196_pt1 | contig 13229 bp, 26 predicted proteins | sample MGYA00237885_ERZ534234 | MGnify/ENA primary metagenome ERZ534234 (study PRJEB26413, sample SAMN06343907) | marine metagenome | isolation source: coastal waters | place: Atlantic Ocean: West Antarctic... | reverse complement strand
TCTGTTTGATAAGGTGTAAATACTGTACAATCATATTCTTGTGCCATAGACTTCAACGCTTTACTTACTTCGATTTGCTCTGTCCAGTCATACTGACCTCCACGAGAAGGCAAGCTCGACCGCTTTACTTGGTTAATATAGTCCACAATGATGATACCAACATTGAGAGGCTTGACTTTTTTGTCAAGCTCTGCACGAATCTTGGAGAGGGTGAGAGAAGGATCGTAGACAACATCAAGCTGTTGAGTCGGGAGAAGCTCTCCAACCTGCAACTTGTCATGAAACTTGTCAAAATCACGGTGTTCTTTATATTCGTTCAAGCGGTCTTGCCCAGAAACAAAACGATTTGCCCACCAAGTAGCAACCTTCTCCCACTCGACTATACTAAGATTCTTAGTACGGAGGCGTGAAAAAGGGACTTCTGTGGCTATGGAACAACATCGTTGAAGGATGGATCGACTATCCATTTCTATAGTGAAATAGATAGCCGATTTACCAGTTTTGATAACACTATTGGCAATGTTAGCACAAATAACAGATTTACCTGCTCCACGTTTACCACCAACCATTACTAGATCTCTGGGAGAGAACTGTATTTCGTGGTCGTATTCCTCATTGAGGCCGAGGGGCACGTACTTAGCTAAATCTTCTTCTGGCTCAAACAAGGGAATACGTTGCATACTCTCTTGTGGATCTTCCAAATCTACCTTCTGCTCAATATCGAGTACAATTTGGTGAAGATGATTGACAGACTCTTGTGCATCCTCGAACGCAACAGAGTTTTCAACATAATCTTCAAGTGAATCCAGAATTTCTTTTTGAGTGTATTCGTTCTTCAAGTACTGGAGAAGCATATCAGGGTCGGCATCGACCTCAACTGCTTCCACTGCGAACAGTTTTTCACGAGTACTTGAATCACGAATCTCAAACTTTAGATCTTCAATCGTTGGCATTTTATGAAAATCGGTAGAGTGTTTATCTATAACCTTATAAAGACTATGATATTCCTCCGGCAGATAATGCCTATGCGTAACACTCCAAGTCTGAAAGTCTCCGAGTGTAAGCACTTGCTTTATCAAAGCACTTGCGATATTCAATGAAATTCTCCCGATTTCAAATCTAAAAAAAGTGAGTAGACCCCGAAGAGCCTACTCTATAAACTAAAAAGGATTAAGCAGAAGCTTTTTCTTTCTTAGCTGCGCCATCATAGTCAGCGGCTGAAAGGCCACGACGAGTTAGCATAGTCTTGACGCCACGAGCAGTTTTGCCAATCGCTTCAGCGATATCTTCAACACCCATGTTACCGATATCAGCCAAGTCAGCTAATGGATCTTCTTTAGAAGCGCCTTTAGTTGTTTCTTGACGTGGGATCGCGTCAATGTCTCCAGAACGTAATAGGCTAAGAGCCTTACCACGAATAGAGTTTACAGAACGTTCTAGTTCAGCAGCGATTGCTTCTACGAAAGCACCGTCTTGTACCATAGATACAAAGGTGACTTCTTCAGCTGGAGAGTACGTGCGTACAGCTTCAACTTTAGGGGCAGGCTTGACGTGACCAGTAAGTTCCATAGAGAGGATCTTGCCTTGAATAGACTTAGCAGAAAAGTGTCCATCTTCAAAATGAGACGCGATTTCAGCATAAGTATAGGTTCCGCTGTTGTCAGAGACAAAAGCAGCAAGAGTAGCTTCTTGACCATCGGTAAAGGCTCGGCTAGTAGCCGCAGAAGCTAGTTCTACATCGTGTCCCATCTTTCGCAATTTGCTTGAGATAGATCGAGTAGAGGTATCAAGTTCAACAGCTGCTTCCGCAACAGTTGCTTGAGAAACGGGGCTTTCGCCACCGACAAAATCAGTTAGAGCGGTAGTACGCTCGTCATTCCACTTAGGTAGTGCCATGTTATTTATTCTCCAATAAATTCTAAAAGGTTAGTTATGATTTGAACGCCAGACTCTCTGGCTTTCTTAGTTTTTGCGGATTCGACACCGCTTTCGTTCACCAGAATTGTGACATTTTTAGTCAAACTTGTTTTGACTACATAACCAAGCTCTTGAAGTTTGCTATGAGCCTCGGTTTTAGATTTGTAACTGGTAAGTTTACCACTAATACAAACAGTCGGACCGTGGGTTATGGTTGTGGTTTTATCAAACTTGAAACTGAAAGGTAACAAAGATACTTGATAAAACTCTTCTTCAATCCACTTTAATAAATTAGCTGTAGATTTCTCTCCTAGCCCTGCTTCTCGGCATGTTTCGTAGTCTATTTCTTCAATATCAATGCAGACTTTGGAAAGCTTTTCCGAGGCAGTTTTGCCAATAAGAGGAATACTAAAAGCAGGTAATAGTATATTCAGTGGTGCTTTTTTTGATCGTTCTAGTTCATCTACTAGCTTTACTGCGAGTACTTCAGAGGCTATTCGATCTGCTATCTCATGCGTAGTTAAAGAGTATAATTCCTCAAGAGAAACTATGTCTAACTTTGCAACTGTAACAGGGCCGAGACCTTTAATCTTTAGAGTCTTAGCAAAGTGTTCGATGAGTTTAAGAACTTTTTCTCCGCAATGCGGATTTTTACAATATAAGAGGTAATTGACTTCGTCTAACACCGAACTACAACTAGGGCAATTCGTTGGGGCTTCGATTTTAGTCATGTTATTTCCTCTGAGATTGAATAAGTATTATACGCAGATTTAAGGTTTCTGTCAAGATTTATTTTTCAATACGTCTTACAATCCTGGGAATGATTTCCCCTGATCGTATCACTTCCACCCTACAACCTATCTCTAGGTTAAGGTCTCGTATGTACTCAATATTGTGTAGGGTGGCTCTCGAAACAGTAGCTCCGCCAATGTCAATAGGATCTAAGATCGCCACTGGACTGACTACGCCACTCTTACCGAGTTGCCACACTACATCAATAAGTGTTGTTGCCACTCCCTGTGCCTGCTCTTTAAGAGCGAATGCACCACGGGGGTGTTTAGAGGTATGTCCTAGTTGCAAATACTTAAGATTATCACGCAGTCGATAGACAAGTCCATCGGTGGGGTAATCTGTAGTATCGAAATGATCAACTGAATTGAAGCCGTGTAACTCTAGTTTCCGCAAGGTACTCCTATAGTCTTGGGCTAATTCAGGTGTCGCGTCATATGCAACAAATACTAAAGGGCGTGTCTGAAACTCTAAGAGTCCATTTTCACCCTTCAATCCGAGTGACCCCGCAGCGAAATTGCGAGAGTTCGGAATACTACTAGGGGCAACAACTTCCCCCGTTATTTGGATTAGACGAGTATCCATAATCTCCGAAGGGACTAAGAATCTCATTTTATCCGTGATATCTCTACCCTGTATACCGTCACCGCGAGTTAAAGCTAACCGTAGGCTTCCGTTTACATATAGCAGAGATACTGCCGCTCCGTCTAACTTAGGAGTAAGTATGCAATCAGCTATATCAAGAGGAGCTTTGTCTATGTCAAAACACTTCTGCAACGAGTACATTTGATAAGTATGCGAAACCGCATCCGTAACAGTGTAACCCACTTTGTTGTAGTTGTGCTTTTCAGCTAGAAGGTCAAACTCTTCATCAGAAATGAGAGGATAACCCTCGTAGTACATAGTACTCGCTCTATCTAAAAATGCTTGCATGTATTTCCCCTAAATAAGAAAGTATATTATACGGGATTTAAACAAACTTGTCAAGAACTATTTATAAAGATCCTTAATTAGATCTGAAAAATGTTCTTCTACCATTTCCTTTGACTCTGCTAGCGATAGTATCTCTACTAATCCCATGAACATTTCTCTGGAGTTGGAAAGATCAAGCGGCATTGCTACTCCCTCAGGGGTAGGTTTCCACTCTTCATCAAAGTCCATATAATATTTACGCAGATGCAAATACTCAACACCCCGAAAAGTATTGATAGTTAATCTTACCTGTATCTCTTTGAGTTCATCATAGTGAATAACACGAGAGTATGCTTCGGGAGCCTGATGCAGTTCCATTATCTGCCCTCATTCTTGAGAATAGAAGATAGTGGCACAACACTAGACACATTGGCAGGTCTGAGTAGTCGATATGAGTCGGTATCCCAACAGAAGAAAAGAAGATTGTCATCCGTTTCTTTTGCCCTATTCTTCTTTTTCTGAATGTAGGGAGTAGAGAAGTCTAAGGTACAAACATTGTACTTCAGTTTTTTAGAGTGCTCGCTACGATAAGTAATAACGGCGTCTCCATATGTGCGCACTAACTGTGCCAGTTCTTGCTTTTTCACTATAGCTCCTTGGTAGTATTTCAGCAATCATTATTGTGAAGTTACTTACTGCAAGGTCATTTCTATAGATACAAAAAGACCCCACTAGACGAATCTAGTGAGGTAGTTTACTTATGCTTCGTTAATTTTTGTAATTATCGCAGTAAAGTATTGTGAGGCTTTACCAGTCAACTTAGAGATAATCTCTTCATCAACGTCTTGGCCTGCGTCGCCTAAAATTGCAATAAGGGCTTCTGCCGCTGCTGCTTTAGAGACACGATTACCACCGCCTCCTCCTGTAGTTGTCCCGCCGCTAGACTTAGCTGCAGGGGTCTTTTTAACATAAACGCCAGCTTTTGTTAAAATCATGCGAACACCATTAGGTGATTCGTCTAGTTCGTCTGCAATACCTTTTACAATCTCCATACTAGTTTCTGGACACGGATCCATTTCTTCGTACATTGATACTGCTTGTGCTTTTTTAGTGTCGTCCCACGCCATGTTGCGCTTCCTTCTGTTAGGGTTTTTGTTTCCTGGGCAGTCGCCCAGAGTTTTAAGTTGTTGTTCGTAGAATCTTTGTCCCATATATTCCTCGATTTCAGAATGGATATTATACGGCAATTTTAACCATGTTGTCAAGAAATATTTTTTATAACCTCTCCAAATTTACTCCATACTTTTCTAAATGTGTTAGCTTACCAAGTTCGTAAGCAGGAGCATACGCTGAAAAGCCTCCAGATTGTACATTAGCGAAATAAGTATCTTCGCTATCTACTTTTTGTACTACATAAATACTATAGCAAGGACAGCCATACTTGGCTTCGTAGTCTATGTTTGCCATACCTTTCTTTGAGGTTAACCAATCTAGGTCTAGTCTATCCTTAACTATAACCGTACTATGATATATTGCAGACCAAGCAATTTCGCCCATTTTAAAGTCGTCAGCCACACACTCGTCAGGAAAGTAGTGCGGAGTTAGTCTTTCTTCTTTGTTGTTTGGTCGCGACGGGACTCCAACTCTTTCAAGAACTGCTCGTACAAACCCTGCTGAACGAAAGAGTCGTTTAGAAATATCTGATATAGTATCTCCTCCGAGGAAACTTGAACACGCCTCATTGATTTCTGCATCAGTCGCTGGCCTGCCTCGTAGACCTGCCTTACGCTTTTTGGTATATTGTTTTTGTTCATCATATTCTTCTATAATATTACTTAGCCTAGTAGTATTATAGGCAATGTTTAAGATGTCACACGCTTGTTTCTTCGTAATCGCTTTTTCTGAAGGTTGGTCCGAAGTAGGCGGGTTTAGTAACGCCTTGACCTTCTCTATGTTCTGAGGGGTTATGGCCTCGTAGCTCTTCTTCTTCACTGTCTTTCGCATACTCTAACTCCAGTAGTAATTCACAGTAGTGAATGATTTTTTTAATGTCCTCTGCACCGTTCTTGTTTCGATGCCGAGTTGCGTATTTAATAATATTACCCTCGATATATCCTAGCCTATTCGCATGAATATACTCGAGCGGTTGTATTGGCAGATCATAGTGTGATCCACCTTCTTGTTTGTCTAGTGCTTTAGTCATGCACGAAATCCTTAATCATCGGAAAGAAAGGATTGATTATATATGCACACTCTCGTGCAACATCCATATGTTCTTTCTGAGTACCTGGTGTAGTCCGCACGTCAATGTAATGAATCCAAGATCGAAGAGTTCCTGCCATGTAGAGTCTTGTCTTAGTAAGCCCTTCTGGAAGTACTACTCTTGCTTGTTCTTTTGCAATGCCGTTCTCAATAGCCCAGTTATATGCGCCTTCAGCTGCTGCTATAACTCTCTTCTGAGTGAGTATCCACTTTGCAGTTATAGTAGGGTCTGTAGTTTCAACACTGTTCTGGCGATTCACGGGATCTTGCATACGAGTCTCTCGTAGCTCAAAGGGATATCCCATTGCCGCAGGGTCGGCATAACGCTGACTAAACTCCTGAAACGCAAAACTACGGTGTCTTACTATCTGATGTGCAATATCTCTTGTAGTATTAATCTCTAGCGTAAGAGAGACCATTTCAAAAGGACTCCAGTGTGCATGTTTGATTAGATACTTTACTAACTTTTCTGAAGTCTCTGAGTTGTGTTGATTGCTAGGATTAGAAACCCTTGCCATCATAGCTACTTCTTCTATAAGATTATCATGTGATGCTGATATTAATTTTACTGTCATTTTATTGTCCTGAGATTCGGTTGTCATAGTCGGCTAGTTCTTCGTCCCACCAGTGTGGTTTGTCTCTATACTTCCACGAAGCGAACGTAGCTTTGTCGAGCATATAGAAATTACGATAAGACTGTATAGGGTTATCATCGTCTTTTAACTCCTCTGTCATTGCCAGGGCAAACTGAGTGAAGCCGTGGTCTTCCATGTGTTTAGGTTCTGGCAAAGCATAGAGCATTGCTAGACTCTTGTGATTACTACCATAACGATAGTGTGCCTCACTACCGAGAGCAAATGCATAGCAGTTTGTCCAGTAGTAGTTTTCTAGAGAAGAACGCACCCATACACAGCTAGGATGATTCTGCATTGTAGGTAGGTATGGAAAAATACGATCTTCCATAGCTAACTCTTTCTGTTCTTTACGGACAGTCTGAAGAACCTTGTTCTCTTCCTTTGTAATCGGACGAGGTACAAAACCGAATAGATGATCTACCCAGAGATTTGTATTGATAAGCTGTGCTGCTTCGAGTATCATCTTGTTGACGTGTTTATCAACGTGGTACTCTGCAGATTTGTCAAGGTCTTTGTCGAGGTAAAAAAGGTTGATTGTAGTTCTCCCGTAAATTGAATGAATATTATACTAGAATTGGGGTAACTTGTCAAGAACTATTTTATGCATTTACTGATTCACCGCACCCACATTCAGTAGACAGATTCGGGTTTACGAACTTAAAGCCTTCGTTGAGACCTTCGTATGCATAGTCAAGTGTCATTCCCTCTAGGAGAGGAAGGGACTTGTGGTCTATATAAACTATTAGATTCTCAAACTCAAAGCGAGTATGAGACCAGCTATGCCTATCACTACAATACTCCAGAACATAACTATATCCTAGACACCCTGAAGGCTTTAGACCAAGTAGAAGAGCTTCGCTGCCCTTGTGGGATAACTTTGCAACTGCTTTTACTCTTGCTTCATCGGTTACTTTTATCATCTTTTGGATTTTAAGTCACGGATTGCTGTTTTGATTGCATCTTCGGCAAGAACCGAACAATGAATTTTAACAGGAGGAAGAGCTAGCTCTGTGGCTAGGTCTGTATTTCTAATCTTGTATGCTTCATCCATATGCTTACCTTTCACCATTTCTGTCAAAAGTGAACTAGATGCTATAGCTGAACCACAGCCATAGGTCTTAAACTTTGCATCAGTAATAATATCATTACTATCTACTTGGATTTGGAGACGCATTACATCCCCACACGCTGGTGCTCCTACCATGCCTGTACCCACGTTTTTTGCATCTGCATCAAGAATACCCACATTGCGTGGGTTCTCGTAGTGGTCTAGTACTTTAGCACTATACGCCATTATTTTTCTCCAGTTCCATGTACTCTGCGTGCAACATTTTAGGGTTCTTTTTCTCTTCGCGCTTACGATCTTTAAAAACCTTTGCTTTATTGTATCTACACTGGAACTTAGCTACTGGGTTCTTTCGTTTCATTCTCAGTCTCCGTAGGCAAGGTAACATCTCTATAATAAATGATTACCTCTCCAAGTTGGCTAATATATCTTTTTAGCTCTTGTGTATTATATGACATAAGCTCATAGTCTGCAACACTCATTGCGACAAACACTAAGTCTCCGCCATGCTTCTTTTTAATATCTTCCACAAATTTATCGAAATATGTATAGCCTTCGGGATATAATCCGTCTTTGTTAGCTATCTTACTATCCGATACTACATACCAGTTAGGCTCTTTCAAATCAAGAGATCTTGGCATAATAGGCTGTGTTATGACAATTTTCACAGGTTTTGTTATGATCTCTACTTCACGAGGAGGTTGGGTTAGTAAACTACAACCACTAATCGTTGAGAGAATTAATGCGCTTGCTAATATCTTCAATTTCATTGAATACTTTCTCCGTACCTTTGTTTACTCGCGTAGTCATTAGTCCAGGCTTTGCACTAGCTAATTGAGCAATGTTATGTCTACGAAATATATCAAGATAGTCTTTCATCTGTGTTTCGTACTGTTGATTCTGCTTTTGAAGAGTAGCACTTGCTGCTACTGTCTTCTCCATGTTGTCTTGTATTGCGACGATTGTAGCTTTTTGCTCTTGATCTCGCAAGTCTTGGGCGAGTATTACTGCCGTTTGTTCTACTAATTTGTTTTGCATAGGTACTATAGCAGTATGGTAGTAGAGGTATCCCCCGACTCCCATTGCCGCTATAATTCCCATCAAAATTTTAGACATTTTCTAGCCTAGTCATTAACCTTTCTGCACGATTTCCCACTTGACGATACCACTTAGAATCCCTGCCCTCTTTGGCAGAAGTCTTATAAGCGCCCATGTCCAATGCTTTCTTCATGTTTTTAAAGCCACTAAGCCGAGGTCGTCCAAGATTAAACATCATGTTGACTAAAATCTCTTGAACTTCCTCTGGAAAGGAGTCCCACATATCATAGAGAACCTTGCACTCGTCAATAGCAATGTCTAAGTCGTGTTGAAACGCTTCAGTTACTCTTTCTGGTTCGACAGAGTGCCCTTCAGCAAACCCGTACTCGGGATCATCTTTTAAGATGAGATGTCCTATTCCAAAAGTAGGATAACCTAAGTGGTCTAGATAAACTTCGTTTACCACTCCTTCGTCTATTGCTAATTGTTTTTGTACTTGTTCTCTATTCATATACTTCTCCTATTATAAACCTGCTGCGCTAGCGTATATTGTTATAAACGGTAAGGCTAAACAGCTTACTGCTGTAACCATGTTGCATATATAACACACGGCCTCTTCTCTCTTCTTCACTACATTTTCTCCATACTTCTCGGGTCTTTACCCAGTTGCAGCCTACTTCCTAAAGGGGAGACTACCCTCCCTGAATTCGTGCCAATACTTTAGGCTTGAACTCGTCCCATCCACCAATTTGCACACCATCCACAATAATTTGCGGTACAGTTGTCGCGTTGGGGAAGATAGTACTAAACTCTAACGTGGTGTAATCTTCGTTAAGTTTTAGCACTACATGGTTGAACTCATTATCTAATTGACACAGTTGCTTACAAGCACGTTCTGCTTGCGTGCAGAAATTACAATTATATTTGCTGTATATTACTACCTTCTTCATACGGCAACACTACGGCGTACTAGCTCATTTCGAATAGCTTGCTTACGCTTAGGTGTGATGTTGCTTTCATACGCACTTACTAACTCTTTAGTTGTAGTAGCGTGCATAAAATAATTAACCGTTCGATACTTCTTAGCATCACGGTTTACTAATACTTTTACTGATTCTTTGAACTTAGCTGGCATTTTCTTGTTCCTCTTTATATTCTAGTTTAAATTGATTGTACACTTGTTGTGCTAAAAATTTGTTTGGAGTAATCAGATACACTTTATCTGCATCAAACACTCTGTAATACCCGTCCTCAGACTCTTCTAAGACTAATTTATTTATCATCTAGTCGTCGTCTACCTGTATCATACCCTGGTCTACTAGATGCTCGATGGTACTTTCGATTCCTTCTTGTTTGCCTAGGTTGTAGCAAGTCATACCACAACCTATCATGCAAAACATTAACACTGCTAGTTCTAACATAAATTCTCCGTTTCTTAGAGTGGTTTGTCCACTTCAGAATAACTATTATACGCACAAATAAGTAATAAGTCAAGAACTTTCCTTTTTGACCCTAAATATTTTTATTTCTTTTATGGGTGAATTATACTCAAAAACACGCAAAATGTCAAGATATATTTTTGGGCGTTGTCAAAAAAAATTCTTGACAAGACACTCGCATTTCGATATAATACTTCAATGAAAAAATATAAAAGTAAGCCTTGGACAGATACGGAGCGTAAAACGCTTGCAAGATACTATTATCATGCATGTATTGACGAGATGTGTTCGTTATTACCCGACAGAACTGAACAGGCTATTCGTAACCAAGTGGCTTACCTACGTAAGCGGGGATATAGGTTTATTAAATGACTCTAGTGGAATGGACAGTAGTTTTTGCTTTGTTGGCTGTATGGATTTGTATTGATAAAGAGGACAAAGAATGAATGTTAAAGTACGAAACGGTAACGTCGAACAAGCGTTACGAATTTTTAAGCGTAAAATCACTGATAGCAATAAACTTTTCGACTATAGAGAGAAAGAGTTTTACGAAAAGCCTACTACCAAAAGACAAAAGAAAAAAGCCTCAGCAGTTGCAAGAGAAAGAAAGCGGCAAGAAAAGCTGGCACAGAACCCTCTTTCCTTGAAATAAGTCTTGACAACGTGCTGAATAAAGAGTATAATAGTTTTACTTAATTGGAGAATTTTATATGATAAATGTAAGCACTGAAGGCAAACAGTTACCAGAGTATGATACATTCATTGACGAGTGCATCATGGCTTTGTTTCCATCCGATGCTCAGTATGACATCAATATCTGGTTCAAAAAATATGTAGACAAAGACGGTACTCATGCAGGTTTCTGCATGGGTGATGAGATCGAGTCTGCGATAGATATTGCTACTCATTGGATGTATGAAGACGCGGAAGAAGTAGCTTACGAGCCACATGAAATTGCCAGTAACATAGCCCATGAACTAGTTCACGCTAAACAGTTCTACAAGGGACAAATTAATATGGTTGACCATGTTTGGAAACACAACCAAGAAACTATCAACTGTGACGGACTTGAGTATGCGGACACACCGTGGGAAGTAGAAGCGTATGCCTACGAAGATATACTCACCGATTTACTTTGGGAGAATGTATAATGTTAGATATTATAGTTGGAATAATTGGAATAGCCGTTATTATTACTCTTTTTATAGGAGCGTACTTAATGGTACAAGATAAGCAACGCGCTTATATTTTAAATAAAAACTCAATAGCTTTACATAAAAGAATGCAAGGGAGCATAGATGATGACACCGCAAGAGATCAATGACTATAAGAACAAATGGAAGATGGCCGCCTATTTTCTTGTGCATGTGCATAGTGATAATAGAGCTAAAGTACAAGCGTGGTGTAAGGACTTTTGTTTTCAGTGGAGATACGATATTAAGACACTTACGGATAACTATACAGATACCGTGAGTTTTCAACTATCAGAAGATTGCGATGCTTTCCAGGAGTGGTACGAAAATGTCTAGGTGGTGGAGAGTCTGGAAACATGCTCTGGGGGCGTTCGATGAAGAAGATGGATACAGTGCTACCGATGAAAATGCAATTGCAGTTATACGGTCACTTATAGTAGGTCTTAACCTACTATGTGGTATACTCATAATGATAAACATATTGAAGGACTGGTAATGAAAAAGAGTCCAAAGATTACGATGAAGGGGGGTGATGAATACGATGCGCTTACAAAAGCTCGTAAGTATTACCATTTTGGGTCGGGCGTTTTAAGAAAGATTAAACGTCAATATAACAAGCGATTCCGCAAGGAGGGCAAAGATGAAACTAAAGACATGGAGTAGAATTAGAATGTGGTGGAGAATTTGGGCTAAATCATTAGGGGAGAAAGTTGGTGAAACAGATCGACAAGCAAACACTATTGCCATTATTCGTAGCATCTGGTGGTTTACACATATGCTTACTTGTTTGGCAATCATACTTAACGCTGTAGCCAATCATGGCTGGGGCTTGTTTGGATTATGAAAATTGATAAAACATGGGGAGAGTGGTACTGGCTTGATGATGATGGTGTTGTCGCTAGCCCTCGCTTTACAACTAAACAAGAGGCTTGCTACTGGTTAGTACAGTTTGAGGGAGGGGAAATACGTGGAAGCGAACGAATTTTGGAAGAGAGCGAAAGCACTAAGAATTGCGAGAGACAAAGCAAATAATATGGAATTTAAGATACTATGGAACAACAAGCTAAAAGAACTACTGTTAAATCGCCCTGTATAGGCACCTGTCTGTACGACCCCGCAGAGAGTTCGTGCTTGGGTTGTAAGCGTACTCCTGATGAAATCCGAGAGTGGATGATAATGACAAATGAACAAAAACAAGATGTTTTAAGGAGAATCGAAAATGACAGGTAAAGGAGATAAGGATCGTACTAGAGATAGAAAAACGTATGATAACAACTGGAATAATATCTTTGGGTCAAAACAAGTAATGACTCCTGCAAAACGAGAAATGATGGAGCGAGCTAATCACCAGTTTCCTGGTACTCTAGGAGCACTTAAGGATGATACTAAGCCTAGTCCTACACATACTCAAGAAGAAATGGGTCGTAAGATGCGAGAGTGGGACATCATGTATCAATACTTAATAAGGATAGAATACTCCGATTATCCTGTAGAAGAGGCTAAAGAAATCCTCAAGCGGATAAAAATTTCTTGACAAAGAACTGATTTAAACGTATAATAGGTACATAAATCAGAAAAAGGAAGAACAATGAAAATCACAAATATAAATGGTGAGAAGCCAATCATAGAAACAACTAATCATCGCTATGGTGGTAAGCAACACGTTATAACATTCAAGAATGGTTATAGTGCTAGTGTTATACCAGAGTTTGTGTTTGGTGGCGGCAACGTCGGTATCGGAACATCTGTTGTAGAAGGAGCATACGAGTGTGCTGTATTTTATGAGGGCAACCTCGATTATAGTACAGAAATTACTAATGATGTTGAACGTAATTTAAACGATGCAGAGTTACAAGACATTGTAGAGAAGATACAAAGACTACCAAGCCCAACAGAAAAGAAGGAAGAACAATGAAAATAACAAATTTTGAAATGGTAGGCGACTTCATGGAGGCTTTTGGACAAGAAGTACTCTATA
>ENA-OSJC01002673-OSJC01002673.1-marine-metagenome-genome-assembly--contig:-NODE-2673-length-13232-cov-3.788445_pt1 | contig 13232 bp, 20 predicted proteins | sample MGYA00237885_ERZ534234 | MGnify/ENA primary metagenome ERZ534234 (study PRJEB26413, sample SAMN06343907) | marine metagenome | isolation source: coastal waters | place: Atlantic Ocean: West Antarctic... | reverse complement strand
TATCTGCGCCATCTGCAAAGGTTACGTCTGCTGCAAAGTTTACAGTGCCATCAACATCCACAACATCTAGGTTAGTAGTGCCGTCAACATCAAGAACGCCTACGACAGTTAAATTTCCAGCAAGTTCAAGGTCATCCATCTCGTAAACAACTGCGCCTGATCCAAGCCCGTCGGTAGCTACAATCTTAGTTTGACCGGCAGCTATGGCTACGTTGGCCCCAGAGCCTTGTGTAAACGTCAGAGCGGCTGCTGTTTCGTTACGCATGATCCAAGTGTGGGATAACGTATTAGGAGCTAAGGTGACCGTACAAGCCTGTCCACCGCCGGTAAGGCGTAAGAACGTAGATCTGAATTGGTCAGCAGCGCCATCCGCCATTGTGATGGTATGAGTGCTTGCATTGGCTACAGCCTCTGCTCCGACACCCATTGCTTCACCAATAAGTTCTAGGTTTGTGTTTGTACTTGTGCCCCAAGTTCCTGCCTCATCTCCTGTGGCGATCTCTTTTAAGCGTAAATCATTAACGAAAGTTGCCATTTTATGCTACCTCTTGCCAATCTGTTGTTTGGCCTGTTGATATTTCTGAATAATTTGCATTTTGATTCGGGACAACTTGCCCCCAAACAGTTGGTGAAGAAATCTGTGTAGTACCACTAACGCCAATAACATCAACGTCCGCATTGGCTTTAGTCGATACCGTACCAATTGCAGAAGTTCCTTGAAGCCCTGTGACATCCAAGTTGTTGTTTGTGACCAGCGATATTGTACCGAGGGCAGACGTTCCCGCCACACCAGTAACAGAAACATTGGCTTCCGCAACGACAGTAACAGCGCCAATCGCGCTTGTGCCAACAACCCCTGTAACCGGAACATCGGCTTCGGCATCAACCGTAACCGTGGTGATCGCACTTGTGCCAGCCACGCCCGTGACTGTGACCGGATTGATGTCTTCATTCCAACCGTTTTGGCCCCAAGTGCCTCTGCCCCAACCATTAATGATTGCCACACGTTATGCCCTATGCGATGCGAATAATCGCGTTAGATGCATCGGCTGCAGGGAACTGGATCGTAAAGTCACCAGCGGTACTGGTCTTATCCCCACCAAAATCTAAAGCACATACGCTAGGATCGCCAGATATAGCCTCACCGTAAATCAACGAGCCTCTTGCTGTAATCGTAACATTTGAGAAGGTAAGGTCCGCAAAGTCAACAAGAGCAGTAGTACCACTAGCAACAGGAGTTATAGACGTTAAGAACGCACCCTTTGCAGTGTAGTTTGTGCCACTCGCCTCGGCAGTACTTGTGTAAGCAGTAGTAGCTGCACCTAAACTTGCAGAACTTGTATACAAAGCAAGTTTGTACTTATTACTAGCACCATTAAAATTATGGTCCCCTTTTAAAAGTTCAACTTTAAAACTTGTGCATAAAGCGGTTGTAATAGCCATTATAGACTCCTAATTATGTCTGCCATATCCTTATGGCCTTGACGTTCAAATTCAGCGGTAAGTGTTGTCCTATCGCTCTTAATTGCTTCTTTTATATAGTGTAGCGACGTTGCTCTAACTGACTCTTTAAATTCTTCTGCTTGTTGAGCAATAACAGGATGACAATTACCACCAACGCTTACAATTCTATCTGCTATCGTTTGCGCCCAAAACTCAGGGTCATGCCCTTTGTTGTCCGTAGTTGCTACTAATACATTACCTACTTCTAACTTGGGTGCTTCAAAAAAAGCCACTTACGCTCCCCTACTTATGTCATAACGATACTCATCCCGAGAACCGTAGCCCTCACCCAAAGCTTTTAATCCAGCAACCGCAGCACCAAACCGTTGTTCATACTGCGCAACTTCTTCCGGTATTTTAAGGAACGTAGCTGCCTCTACCAAAGTTCCGTACAAAAGAGCATCTGGGCCGTTTTCTGAAAGCCACGTTGTGCCGCTTTCCGCTCCCGCCGTTAAAGACGCGGGTCTAAATTTATAATGTAACTCGAAGTCGTAATTACTGTCGGGAGTAGGCGCAACAATAAACGTAGAGTCATCAAACAAAGCATAGTATTTTGGCGAACCCGTTGTAGTCGGGTTAGGCGTATACGCTCGAATAAACGAAACTTGTTTTAAAAACAAGTAGTTATACACGCCACTTTCAATAACTGCCAAGCTGTACGAAGCTAAAAAATCACTTGGAGTAGATAAGTACGGATTGCTAGAAGTGGCTGTGCCCGTTACATTTTTACGAAAAAAAGGAAGTTCTATGTTTTTTAAAATTCTTTCTTCGGCTTCTTTTATAAACGTGGGTAAATCTGCTACAAACGTTGTTTCAGACGTTTCGCAATAATCTTGTACGGTAGATTTTAATGTTGCTAGTGTAAAACTCATGTTATCACCACAGTTACCTGACCTACTTGTCCCGAACCTTTTACGGGCACAAATGGGAAGTTATCAATTGTTGAAACACCCACGGACACTACAAACGGCTCTATACGATCTGGGCGAGGATTTTTTAAAGCTTGCGGGTCATCTATATGGCGTGTCGGAAACAATTGTGGTTGTTTTGGCTCAAACTCATCAAACCCGACTAAATTGCCGTTCCACTCGCGTTTCATGCGGTTAAGCTTGTATCGAAAACCAGAGCGGTCTGATATTCCGTAAGCATTTTTTCCAGAAGCAAAGCCTGACACGACTAAAGACCGTACTGGTATGAAGGAGGACTTATCTTAAACGATGCCCTATCCCGATCTTCTTCCATTGCTCGAAGCATTTCTTCTTCGTAAATAGCTTTAAGTGGTGCCATTAGTTGAGGACTACGCTTCATAGAAAGATAATACGCAAGACCCGCCGCCAGACAGGGGTAAAACCTAAAAGGTATATCTACCGTGTTTGTAAAAGCATCCGCATCGTCTATTCGAGTTAGACGATTAAATTTAATAACGTCCGTGCTGTTGTCCGGAACCGGCCAAATTTTTAAAACAGGGCTTATTTGCCTATCTAAAAAGAATTGATTCGGGCGGCCTGTTTGAGTTTTTATTGGAATGTTTAAAAATTCAGAGCGGCTAAGACGTGTAATTTCAAAGTCTGTCCCGGTTCGAGTAACCACCGCAGAAAGCATATCTATTGTAGATTGCGTGTCCGATAAATCTTGAACCGCCGAAACAGTGGTTGTAGCGCCACTTGTACCGCCCGTAATCGTTTCATTAAGCGTAAATGAGCCTACCGGAATAGTAGTAGCAAAAGACGTGGTCGTAAGAGTGCTAGTTATAGAAGCAGTAGCGCCACTTGTACCGCCCGTAATCGTTTCACCACCCGTGAAGCTACCCGTAGCTGCTACGGAAAGAGTTAACGAGCCAGAAGGGTATTCACTGATCCCGGCGGCAAGCGCTATAGTAGTTTGTTCTATAGTCCATTGATTTAAACCTCTGTTTGCCCAATCAGCAAACAACAAGTTTAAAGACCTTTTTGCGGTCCTTAGATCATAGCCCGTGCGTACTTCTTGACCACACCGCTCAAACGCCTCTTCAATATATTCAGCGACATCTATTTCAAAATTCTTACTGTTCGATGTTGTCATTGTATAAATTATCAAATATTCGGTTAACGTCCAAACTATAGTCTAAATCAGATTTAGAGTAATGTATGTGCGCCGAAGGTTTAAAATCGGGGGCACCGGAGCCTGTTTCAAACCAAGCCGGATGTGTAACCCGTACTCTATTGTTTGGCAAAGCTACAATATTACCCGTCCATTGACCTGCATCTAATAGCTGTAGAACATGCGATTGCTTATGCTGCGCCGGATCATCTGCTATTTCGCTTTCCGTATAATCCACGGTAAACAGATACTTCGCGGGGAACATTTCCCCGTTTATTTTAGCCATCCACGGGGACGGCGTTGCTCTATCTAAAACATACACAGAGTGATGATTAGACGAACAGTCCCACGGTTGAGCATCGTGTACCGCCATAGGCTCCGGCCATTCTTCCAGAGGAATATCTGCAACAAGAGCGGTTAGGGGCATTCTTGCCCACATTGCACCACCATGAACGGTGTCTTCTTCTTCACCTTCGGCTTCAATACCGGTGAAAATAACTTGAAAGCTTAAACACCGGCAAGGCATTGTAGTTACAGCAACCACCATTGCATGAAGAAACTCTCCATGAAACTGCTCATGGTTATGCGTAAATTCTTTTCTGACCCAGCACTTAAAATGAGGGATATTCGACGTTAAGTAAGACATATTTTATTTGCTTACTTTGCCACCACTTCGATAACCCTTAGATTTCATTTTACCGCCAGCAGCCATACCTTTGGATTTTATTTTACCGCCAGCAGCCATGCCTTTAGATTTCATAGCGCCGCCCTTGGACTTCTTAACTACTTTACCGCCAGCAGCCATACCCTTGGACTTCATTTTACCGCCAGCAGCCATACCCTTGGACTTCATAGCTCCGCCCATAGACATACCTTTGGATTTAATTCCTTTTTTCTTTGGGGCACCGTTACCCAGATTTACTACAGACATATTAACCTCACAAATATTTAGTTATTTTTCGTCGGCTTTCTAATACCGCACCGCATCCTTTTGCAATCTGTTGACGAACTTCGCCTCCATCTCGCATTCCTTTTACAGTAGCTTTTTTAGTGTTAGACACCACTGTTTTGCCTTTACTACCGGCTTTTTTCTTTTTACGCGCTGTTGCTGCTCGTTCTGCTTTAGACAAAGATCGTGCTTTGGCTTCGGGCAAACAACGGTCTGGGTTCTTCTTGTCTGGGGAAGTGCCGCATTTTCCAACAATATTGCCTTCGGAATCAATGCGAACCCAGTTTTGATCACGCCATTTCTTTAACTCACCCATTAGCTTTTCTTCTTACTGCTTTTGGCATAGTTAGGGTCTTTGCAATACTTAGAAGCGGCCATGTTGGCGTATGCCGAAGGATACGTGTCAAAGGTTCTTTTTGCCCACGCTTTACCCGCAGGGCAGATCTTGCTGCCTTTGCTTTTTTTAGACGCAGCGCCACCTTTACGGTAATACGTCAACCCTTTGGGCATGTCCCCGCGTGTCATTACCATGCTTTACACGACCAATAACGGGCGCTAAATTTATCTTTGGCAGTCTCGCACTTATGGCGTGCCCTAAAGTTAGAACGTCTAGCTGGTTGATCTTTCTTAATAGACATCTGGGGGTCACCAAAACGTACTATCTTGATTTCACTACCTTTTTTAGCCAAAACCGCACTTTTTTTAGGCTTATTCGGGGTTCTTTTTGGTTTGTTAAAACCCGCAAAAGACTCTCCGCGATACTTTATACGACCCGAAGGAGTGCGTGTAACGTCTTTGGTTGTTGCCATTTAATCACCTATGCTATGCGTGAAAAACAGTCATAGTTAAAAAAGTAGACACCGTATATTGCAAGAAAATCCCGTCAGTAAACAAGACCCCGTTCTCCGGAATAACCACGTCTCGCGTTGCCGTAGCAGAAGCTACCGAGCTAATTTTCATTAAACTTGTGCCTGCCGTAGAAGTGGTTAGAAAATCTATGGTTCCAGCAGTGGCGGTGCTGGTCAAAAAAGAACCTTTTAATCTAGCTCTACCGGAAAAAACAATGCTAGAAGAATCTGCACTTATCCCAGCCTTAACGTTACCCGCGGGATCTCCCACGGCGGTTATAGAGGCAATGGTCAAAAAGAATGCTGCGCTAGTCGCAACGCCCGAATCGGCACCCGTCAAAGATTCGGTTTGAGCCGTACCGTTAATATCCGTGCCAACAATGGTGAAAGATATACCATCATCATCGCCTGCCGAAGTAATAGTAACCTTTCGAGCATTACTCAACGTGACAGAACCGCCGTCTGCCAAGGCTCCGCCAATAGTCAGTGCGGCGTTATTGCCAACAGCCGCATTTGCCGAAATACCATCGTCATCTGCTGCAAGCGTATCCGCCGTAATGGTGACCGCAGTTACATCTGATTGCACGCTCATAGTTTACTCCCGTAAAGAAAAGGGGCGTTGTCGCCCCTATTCATTGGATCTATTAAGATCCGTATGTGACCGCAACTACACCCGCAGACGTTCTAATACAGATCTTAGCTGACATAACATCGGTGTTATTACCCGCATGAAGATAGATAAATGAACCCGGCAAAATAGTTGTTGCGCCAGTAGCTGTAAGAATAATCGTTTGATTACCATCAGTAGCTGCGCCTTCTTTTTCTAGGTGGTTCTTGCCAGCAGCAGTTGTGATAAACGCTTCAGTAGATTCAGCGTCAAGCTCATTTGCTGCGTTCAAAGTCAACGTCAACGTGTTGGTGTTAGCCATCGTGTTGTCGCCACTGAAAAGGAACAAGCATTGGTCACCAGCAGTTGTCATATCTGCACCAGCCGTGAACGCGATGTTAGATGTAATGCCACCGGTCAAACGAACTGTTCTGAGCGTAACTGTAGGCAGTGCTACAGCAGCAAGAGCTTGGTCAATACCAACTACACCTGTACCACCAAACACAACGCTAGACTGCGCCGCTGAAACCACCGCAGTTTGATTTGCCGCAGCTTCTAAAGCTAAAGAAAGCTTTAACATCTGAGTTGGTGGTGTAAGCAGGTTTAAAGTTGAGGCTGTTGCAATCAAACCATCTTTGGTTGGTCCGCCGAAGTTAAGGTTCCAAGTAGGGTTTAAACCTAACTGGGTTGTACCAATAGCTTCATTGAACATGCTTATGCCGTTCAAGGTGTTGTTGGGTAAGGTAGCAACGCCTGTTACATCGAGCGTCCCGCCAACGGAGGCATTGTTGCTGTAAGTAGAATTAGTAGTTACCGCGCCAGTTGTTGCGCTTTTGGTAATATCGGTGAAACCGTTCTCTGAGCGTACTGCTCCAGTAAAAGTTGTATTCGCCATGATTATCTCCTGTCGTGGCTAATGTCAGACACGGGATGTGTCTGTCAGGGATAAATTTAATATACACAAAAAGAAAAGGGGCAACAAGTGCCCCTTTCTTATAGCTAGTTCAAAAGAACTAGGCTCCGGGTGTACCGATAACAGAACGCCAATCAGATACGCCGAACGAATAACGTTCGCGTGCCTTGAAGCGCATGTTACCTGTATCAAAGTCACCTTCCATCGCAGTTTTGATGGGAGTTCTTTGAAACAGTTTAAAGCCACTTGGAGCATCAGTCTTTATGAAGTATGCGTCTGTGTCCGTAAGGAAGTGGTTTACAACCGCTCCTTCTGGAAGCATTCCCATAGACTTCATAGCGTTGACATCATTGTCAGCAGTGCTTGATCGCAGCGTAGAGTTCATAACTCTTTCTGCAATAAATTGAAGCTCTTTAGGAATGATTAATTTCATTCCACGAACCGCAATCTTTAAGCCACGCTCATCGGTGAAGCCTGCGATATCAATTAACATCTGCTCAAGAGATGTTTCGTTGAGATCGGCGGCTACGGCCAATACGTTTGACTGATCACCTGAGATTGACGGGTGATCTGATGCACACAAAGACGAGCCATCACCGATTGGAGTACCGGTACTGAACGCATTGTTCAGTACGCTTGCCGCACGGATTTGCTTGGTTTGTGACATAGAACGTGCCAATGCACGGGTGTAGCGTGCTGCAAGTTTGTCGTACAAATTATCTTCAATAGCTTCCTCAGTGATCGAAAAGGCTAGTGCAATAGTTTCATGTGAGTAGCGTGCAGTATAAGTTTCCTGCGCTTGGTCAAATGAAATTGCACCACCTTCAGATTTAACTGGGGCAGTACCAAAGCCAGAAAGCATTACTTCTTCTTCAAACGCTCTGTCCGAAGACTCTTCGTCAAAGATTTCAGCGTGCTCTTGGTCATATCGATCATATTCTAAGCCGAACAAAGCGTTTAGGCCGGGTTCAAGCTCTTTCGCCAGTTGGGCGCGTGTAATAGGCATTGAAATTCTCCTACCTTATAGGCCAGTTGTTGTGGCTGTAGTTTGTGAATCGAATCTCGAACTTGGAGAGTTAAAGTGTGCATTTATTCGCACAATCAAGCCGATTCCCGCTGAAGCGAAATCACTATTAGCATCGTCATCAACGATACCCATGATTCTCAGCGGCAAAGTAGCCGTAGTTGCGATTGTAGACACGCCTAACGCCGAGTTAGAGCGACCTGTGTCGGTTGAACCGGTTCGAGCAGAACTACCAAGACTAGCATTAGCGAATACTGCCGCCAGAGCAGTAGCTCTGTTGGTAATAGTTGCATCAGTAGCGACTTGGAAAGTTTGCATCGGATTATCCGCAACGAGTGCTTTGACAGGAAAATTCGTGTCAACGCTTACGCTGTTAGATCCGGGCCAGAAGTTGAGGAAAGTGGGCTTCTTAGATACAGAATCCACATATTCAACGCCAACTAATACACCGAGGGCTTGCGTAGTGCCGCCATCGGTTGCGCCTGCTTGAGCAATTACCCCAGCAGCTAACGGAACAACGATGCCATATTGAAATATAGCGCCTGTGTTATCCGAAGCGATTTCGTATTGAGTTAAGCCTGTTGAATTTGCGGCTGCTCCTACTAGTCCAATAGGACGAAGCCCGTAAGCAGTTTCTTGATTTGCCATTTAATTGCTCCTAAAAGCGTTTTACTTACGAGGACCACCAAAAGTTACACGGGATTGACGTTCTGGTTTGTCAATCACCATAGTCGAGTGTGCATTTTCGCGAAGAATGTCCGTTTCAATCGCTTCGATCTGATCTGCGCTCTTCCGTTGGAAGTACTCAGTTCTTTCAGCCACGGTTTCTAACGGTATTCTTGCTAGCAACAATCCGCCTACACCAAACACGCCTTCATATTTCCCTGATTCTATAGTAGGTGCCTCAAAATCTGGATATTCATCGCGTCGGACTAGTTCATAGCCTTCTCTGATACGAGCAGAAATATTGGTGCGGTCTTCAAAACCGCGCACTTCAGCACGTATCCAACGATGTTTATACCCTTCTGGCGCAGGGGGCGCGTCTAACTTAGACGGTGGACTCCACGGCTTTCTTCTAGCCTGTGTAGTCCGTGATGATTTAGCGCGGGAAGTTCTCTTGATAGCTTCAATTTCATCGTTTTGATTATCTGTCATTGTCCTTCCTTCACGTACTTAGCGTACTCTTCGAGTGGCACTCCCAATCTTTTTGCAATGGTAACTTGGCTCGGGGAGAGACGAACCTTTTTACCGCGTCCTGTTCCTTTAGAGCGAGATACTCCCGCTACAGTCTGACCAGAACGATTTTGTCTTGTTGCTCCTCCATCCGGAAACCGGTGAGGAAACGCATTTTTCATACGAGAATCTAACGCATCATAGTAATCATTACTAGCTGGGTCAAACCCTTCTTCTTGAACTAATTTCTTATGCAAACCAAATGCTGCAAACGTCATTGCGTCATCTTCGCCAAACCAATCGTTTTTTGAAGCCCATTCTTCGGCTTTTTGATCAGGTGCGGCTTGTCTAGGGGCAGGTTGGTATTGCTGTTGCTGCTGCTGTTGTTGGGCGTAAGCTTGTTGCTGTTCCGCTTGTGCGGCTTGCGCTGCTCTACTTGCTTTAGCCTGCGCATGTTTATCCGCAGCCAACGTCAATTGAGTAATTCTTTCTTGAGCCTGCATCTGGCGATCTGTGTCACCCGTTTCAATAGCAGACTTTAATTCATCTTTAGCTCGGGCTTGTTCCGAGGTAACTCTATGCCCGTACTCATCTATGTAGCTACGGTCTAAAGTTTGAAGCCTTTGCTTAACGTCATTGTTTTCGTGCTGAACGTTTTGAGCATAGCGTAATGCCTCTTCACGCTCCCTTTCGGCTTCTTTAGCTCTTTTAGTAAGCTGGTTGATGCGCTTTTGAACTGAGTTACTGTATTTTTCATGTTCATCTTCAGTATCAGTTTCACTTTCTAATATTATATTCGATGAACTGGATTCATCCGAATCTTCCGGCTCTAAAATTATATCTTGAGCTTCTTCGGTAAACTCCAAATCTATCTGTCCATCGTCGGCCTCATGGGCCTTTAACTTTTCACTCATCTGCATGTCCCTTAACTATGGTGTATATCGTTAGGATCAAGAATTGTGGCTAAAATCTCATCATCATTGAGAATTCTAACCTCGCTGCCAAAGACAGCGGCATCTTCCCCGTTCAAACGGAATCTAGAACCGGCGTAACGAGCAAAAATTACCCATTTTCGTTCTTCACACCACGGCCCGCGGGGGTACTTTTCGTCATCCTTATAGGCATCTGGCCCAAGTTTAAGAATGTAGCCCACATTAGTTTGAACAGCGTCTTCTTCTAAAGTCTTAGTATTTAACAAAATACCGCCTTTACTTCGTTTCGGCGCTCGAAACGGCATAATCAAAATCCGCCAACCTGTTGGTTGAGGAAGTCTTTCAATTGCAGTTGCTGTAATTAAAGTGGGGTCTAACACGCGCTCCTCTTCGGGAACGTATAGCTTGGATAAATCCAAGGGTTCTTTACTTTCAGACATCCATATATTCCTGTTTGTCTAGCATTTCAGAGAGTTCTACAAGAACGTAATCACAATTGCGGATTTCGCCCATGCACTCCCGATAATGTTCCATATCTTTAACGCCACCCTCTGACATAAGTTCAGAGATCTGGCCCTTGCGATCAAGCAGCGTCTTACGAACAAACTGCACGATATCGATACCGTCCATGCTAATTATCCTTAATTATCTGACGATATCCGATATTGTCGCTTCTTTTATATGGGAAAGCAAACAAGCAATGCCTTTAACAGCTTGTGTAACGCCCGCCACGCTCCGCAGCACCCATGCCCTTCTTAGTGCCTCGGGTAATCTTACCCATCATGGTGTTAGGCGTTTTTTCTTCCTTTAACTGAGCGTATGGAATACTGCCTTGGCCTTTGATTTCTGCTTTGTTTACCGGCGTGGGTGGTTCTTGAATAGGCCCGCCCATTATCTTTACTTTGCCGCTCATAAATCACCTCGTTGTGAGTTGTTTTGTTGTTTTAATAGTTCTCTCTGCATACCCGCATCTATACGTGCAGAAGTCATGTTTTCTTGGCTCTGTAGCCGCTGCTGGAACTGAGCTTCTCTTTGAGCAAGCTTCTCACGGTCTAGTTGAAGCTGTTGTTGCTCCATAGCCATGTCATTTTGCTCTTGCTGCGATTTAAGCTGCAATTCTTGTTGCTTCAATTGAATCAACGGATCTGGTGCCTGCTCTTTCCCGCCACCCTGTATCTGCTTTCCAAGCTCTACAAGCTGTTGAGTGCCTTGAGCTACAAACTGCGCCAGCATAGCTTGGTACTGTATGTTTGTTGCAGGATCTTGCAACGTCACATTCGGGTTTTGTTGAGCAAATTGCTGGTCCGCCTGCTCTTCTGCCTGCAACTGTATGTGGTTTAACAAGTGCTTTTGCATGGCTAACTGCACGTTGGGCATCTGAGACGCTGATCCACCCGTTATAAACAACAAGTGCGATTGCATGTGAGCCATGTGGTTTTGACCCTTAAAAGCCTGTAAAGCCCCGTTTTCAAGCGCATCTATGTTTTCTTGCGCCGGATCTTTGGGTGAAATGTCGTTTGGCGTATCTGAAATCAATATCATGTCAGTGTTTTTAACGCCCAAGGCATCATAAACACGGCGATATACTTCCGGAATGTTGTGTATATCCGGAGCCTGCATTGCCATTTGAAGCTCTGTCTGAGCTAAAGCAATACGCTGGCTTTGAGAAAAGATATTGGGGTCTGAAACAGGTAAAACATCTACCTTGCTATCAAAATCAGTCGCTTTAACAGTGGCTTCTGCACCCGGAACGTCATACGGATAAACCGGAGGAAGGCTTTCCTCCATTACCCGCGCTAGAATCTTAAACTCAGTCTTCATTGCATAATGTAAACGCTTATGAATTGCGCTCATTACACGACTGCCCTGCTCCAATAACGCAACAGTAGTACCGACAGCCGCGTTTTGGTTGCCATCCCCTACCTTCATGTCAGTTATTGTGGCAAAACGCTGCGCCGCATCTACTACAAAGCCTAAAAGCTGGTATAGCGTTTGATCCGGTCCTTTGAACGGTAACGGCATCAAGCTGTCACGTATTTGACCACCCGGCGCGTCTACATCCCTAAATTCACCCGGCTGTAGCGGGGTATCATCGTCCCTGATCCGCAGGCCGCGTGCCTTAAAGCCCGCAGGAAGGTTAGATAACGTACCCGCATCAATCAATTGCCGCAGTGCAGCAGTCGCGGTGCGCGATAAACCACCGATAGTATGGATCAAACCTAAGCCGTAGAAGCCAAAACCCGGAAGAAACTTGTAGTGAACAAAGTACTGAATCTTAGTAGTTAACGGGTCATCTTCCTGATAATTACGTCGAATAGATAAAACTTTGTTGTTTTCTTCACTAATAGTGACGATATACGGCACTTTAATGCCTGTTTCTTCACCATCCTCGTCTTGATGCTCATAGCCCGGTAAGTCTAAGTCCGCGTGGAACTCTAACAAAGTGCAGTCGTAGTCCACATTAGAGGAACTCATGCCGTCTATGTAGTCCGTTTCTTCTGAGATGCTAGAAGTGCCTTGCTGTGACGGTAAAACAGCAACGTCTCTATAGAAACCGCTTACCTGCTGCTTGCGCAAATCGTTTAAAGAAGTACGAACAACGTGTGTTACACACGGGCAAGTCAACAAATCGGTTGTTTCATACGGGACAACAAGGTATTCCGCCGGTACAAACTTACTTACTGGACGGCCAAGCGTGTCATCAAAGTAAACCTTCTTAAACGTACTGCCTGCCAAGGGCAGGTTAAACAACATCTGGTCAAATTCTGGTGTGTACTCTTCCATTACATTAGTAATGTAGTAGTTCATAAAGTTTTTAACGCGAGAAGCCTGCTCTACTTTAGCGTGAGTCTGTGACCCAAGAACCGCGGTTCGTACAGGGCCGTCTGGGGGCAGTAGCTCGTTAAAAGCTTGTGCTTGGAACTGTACAGCGGCTTCGGCCAACACGGGGTGAGTGACACCGGTTGCGCCTCTAAACGGCATTGTGCGTTCTTCGTACTTAAACCCCAGTAGCTCTAGGCCGTTGGAATATGTCTCTTCCCAATCTTGTCGAGAGGACTTATTAGACGTGTACTGGTCCATCAAATCGTTTGATACTTCAGCAAGCTCGGAATCCGATAAAAACTCGGCCAAGTTGTCAAAGAAATCATCTTCACGTTCTTTGTTACGCAGGGGATCAAAGTCCAAAGTGACACCACCGTCTTC
>ENA-OSJC01002671-OSJC01002671.1-marine-metagenome-genome-assembly--contig:-NODE-2671-length-13238-cov-6.232733_pt1 | contig 13238 bp, 19 predicted proteins | sample MGYA00237885_ERZ534234 | MGnify/ENA primary metagenome ERZ534234 (study PRJEB26413, sample SAMN06343907) | marine metagenome | isolation source: coastal waters | place: Atlantic Ocean: West Antarctic... | reverse complement strand
GCAGGCACTGTGATAGCACTAGACGACTACTTCAATGAATACAAGTATCAGGGACAGACACAGTTCACTGCATGGCAAGAATTTGTTAAAACAAACAATATCAAATACGAATACTTGTATTGTATTGCCCCGGCAGTGATAGTTAAGATACTTTAATGACACTTGCGGACGGAATAAGGATGTTCATAACACTAAACACCATAACTCTTCTCTTCGTGTGTGTTATATTTTTCTTCATCAGACGGCATCTGAAACACGAGGAAAATCAGAAAAGACTGGACGAGGTTGACAATCCAACTAAACACCTGTAATATAAAGATAGCACAAACAATCTATAGGCATCTGACTCAGTTTTCATTTGCTAATCAACATAGAGACGCTTTACGTCGATGATGATATAGAAGCCCAGGAGCAGGGCGAGGCTGTTTATTTTGCCTATGGATTGTTATAGCTATATAAAACATTATGCCAAGCGAGAAAACAAAACAATTACTTGAAGGTCTGGGCAACATAGCCAACAAGACACGCATAACCGAAGAGAATCATATGGTTGTGTCAAACGAGTATGGCGAGGATGCTAAGGGCAAGATCCTGTACATAGATCGTATGTATGGTGACCTGTTCGGAGGCCACAGACTTATACAGAAGAATCACAAGGAATACACAGGCAAGATTCACAAGAGACGAAGACTAATAAAAGGAACAGACGGCAACTCGTTCTATTCGGCCTGCTATGAGACAGCAGATGCTAGATGGTTTGACAATAGCGGCATGCCGATAGAAGCACCCAAGAAAGCAGAGGCCGAGCCAGAAGTACAATCAAACATAGAATTCGTTAATCTCCCGCCCTCAGCAGAGGAACTGGAACAGATCAAACAACAGAAGCTGGAAAGAGAACAACAGCTTCTAAAGAACCTAAAATAAAACTGTGGGTACATGGATGCCTGTAAATAAACACATGCTCAAGGAACAATACCAAGAATTGCTGGACAACAAGCCATGGCAGGAAATGGAAGATCATTTCAACAGCTTACCAATCGCAGGGGTCAATCCTATCACACAGATAGATATCAACACAGAGGAATGGATAGAGTTCACACTGGACAACTTTGATCTGGCACAACAGAAATGGGAATCACCAAAAGAACACTACACCGAATACAGCAACAAATGGGCAACGGTCAACAATGCACTAGGCAGGAACGAACATAACACTTTCGAACTGAACTACGGCATGAATGGCGACAGCAACGAGAAGCTGAAAACGTTGTTGGGCACCGAGAACATAGAAAAATTAAAAGCAGATCCGGACTCGATACTGATGAGATTCATAGTCAAGATGCCCGGGCATGGTATCGCATGGCATCAGGATGATGCGGGATCATACAAGAAGAAGTTCCCCGATGCTGACACGAGTAAACTGAAAAGATTATGGTTCTCTGTGCAGGACTGGAAGGACGGACATGCATTCCAGATATCCAAGACCGTGATATCAAACTGGAGCAAGGGTGCCGTGTATCAGATACCATTTGGGTTGGGACACGCATCTAGTAACTTTGGATACACTCCGCAATACACCGTTTCCTTTACAGGAATAATAAATGATTAAGGCACAAAACTTCAACAGACGATGGCCAGACATCAAGGATGATATACTTGTGGGCCTCGAAACCATACACAAAAACGAAAAAGTTGTAAATGGATACTTTACTAATCAAGTAGAAGAGAAATTAAAAAAAGTTTCAAATAGAAAATATGCTCTGCTATGCAGATCAGGATCTCATGCAATCACCATGGCGCTCATGGCCAACAATATTGGATTTGGAAACAAAGTTATTGTGCCAAACTATTCCTGTCCAGCGACTTTAAGCAGTGTGGCTGTGATAGGATGTATTCCTGTATTTTGTGAGATTGATCAGTACGGAATGATGGATCCTTATAGATTACAAGATCTTGCAGATTCGGGAGCAAAAGCAGTGTTGGCAACAGGACTGTACGGAGACATGCATGATCATGACACAGTGAAAAATTTCTGTACAGATAATGAAATGGTTTATATCAATGACGCCGCACAATCTCAATTTGCATTATACAATGGTACCAACTCACTAGAACTTGGTGATGTTGTTTGCATGAGTTTTGCAGATAACAAAGCCATACCTGTCGTTGGCACGTTTGGTGCAGTACTGACAGATGATAAAAACATATACGAAAAAGTAAGAGTGTTGAGGAAAAACGGAAAACCCAGTAGACTAGAAGATTACGAAACAGCAGGGTTCAGTAGTCATCCCGACGAAGACAAAGCAGTCCAGATATTGGCATCGTGGAAACACTTTGACAAGTGGCAGGCCAGAAAGATACAGATAGGAAATATGTATGGCGAAGCCTTCAAAGATAAAGTACAGGTGAGACCTAGACCTGAATACTCAACATGGAATGGCCACAAGTACGCAATAATGGTAGAGGACAAGTTTAAAACATACAAAAAATTGTTAGAGTTAGGTATAGAAACAGAGCAACACTACGTTGATAACTTCGCAAAACTACTGTGGACTCCCAATACAGATCAAGAGTTTCCTATATCAGATAAGTTCGTACAACAGAGTCTTACAATACCAAACAATCCCTACATGACAGATACAGAAGTACAGCAAGTTATTGATGCTGTGGTAAATAATTGTGTAACGCCATTATCACAATGACGTCGGCAAAGAAAACGACCTTTTAAAGACATAAGAACAGGCCGTGCCGTGTGCGAATTCCTCGCTAACAAACATCAAGAAACAGTGTAGTATTAGGGACAACATTTGACTCCTGTTGATTTCTGTGCTACACTGACAAAACATGCTAGAACTAATTAATCCTGCTATAATTGGAATACTACTTGGGGTAATCAGTGGTTGCATTCCAGGTATAGGAAACTTTGCGGCACTTTTAATAATATTCCCTTACCTGGTTCAGCTTGACCCCATGCAGGTTATAATTTTGTACACGGCCTTAACTACAATATCACAATACATCGGTAGTATTCCTGCAATAACATTTGGTATACCAGGGGAGTCATCGTCTGTACCGGCCGTAATAGAATCTAGGAATTTAAAAAGTCCTAAAGAAATTTATCAAGCCATAGTTGGCAGTGCTATTGGTTCAACATTTGGTGGAATAATTGTTCTAATCCTAACATGGTTGTTGCTCGATTGGTTGTTGCTTGGTGTACACTTTTTTAACACCCTCGTACAGTTCTCACTATATTGCACAGTGTTAATTGCAATGATTTTTATATTCAAAGAAAACAAGTACTGGGTCAACATATTATTAATACTGACCGGGTTTGGTTTAGGATTGATCGGTTATGAGAAATGGACACAAACTAAAATTTTAACTTTTGACAGTTATCTTTTATATCAAGGCATTCCCATGATAGTTGTCGTGATACTGCTTTTAGGTTTACCGGAAGTTCTTAAAAATTATTCTACAAAAGTAAACTACAAGAATTTAGATTACACCCCTGGCAAGATAAATTTCAACTGGCTCACAAGTAGTTGGTACAGTCTGCTAGGATTTATAGGTGGACTCGCTCCCGGACTTACAACAACGATGTCTAGTCAACTGGCATGGGTATATGCAAAGAGCAGGAAGAACACCCCTGTTCAACGAATAGTTGCATCAGAAACAGCCAATAATGCCGGGGCCTTTAGTCATTTATTACCGTTGCTTCTTTTAGGCATACCTCTGGCAGGTAGTGAGGCACTGGTACTTGGACTGGTGGAGTCAAAAGGATTCAGGTTAGACACCACAACTTTTAATGATATTTTTGTAATTGTAAGCATATGCCTGGTTCTCCTAAACGTGATAGGACTATGCCTAGCATGGCCACTTGCCAAACACATTGTTAAACTGTTCCAACTGAACATCAAGATGATGTACACTATAATTTTAATAGGATTTGGTGCGGTGATATTATGGGTTGGTCATTTGAACTATCAAACCATGTATTATGTCCTAGTAGCAATAGCACTGTTGCCCATAGCATATGTTGTCAGGAAACTGGATACGATGCCTCTGATATTTGCTTTCCTTGTGCATGATCGCATGATAGATACCGCGAACAGACTGATCACTTTGTACTGGTAATAAATATATCTGGAGTCAAGCAAATTATAATTTAAGGTCCCGAGACTTGACTTTCCTCTCTACATCTTGTATTATAATATTTTAACCAAAAGGAAAAATATGAAAAAAAAGATAATACTAATTGTTGTAGCGATAGCAGTGGCCGTGATTGCATGGTCAATGTTTAAGCCAGCAACAGAAGACAATAAACTCACAATATTAAATGCTGGATCCAAGACTGGATCATTTGCCATGCAGATGACGGCAGTTTCAAAGGACCTACAGGAGTATTACAACATTGATTTAAAGATACCAGGAGACTACTGTACCGCAGTACAGATGTTAAAAAGTATTGATGGTCCGGTATTAATGCCATGGGCGAACGACTTTGAAGCAGTTGGCAGAGATGGCAGTGGTTGTGCAACGTATGAAGTAAAACCTACACAGGTGGTTAGATACGACAGCACAGTAATGACCATATGCTCAATGAAGTTTGACGCTGACTCGTTGATGACGAACAGTCACACAGTTGGACACACAACACCGGTCAAACCATTTAGCAGAGCAGTCTTGGCAATTAACAAATCATTTGATGCAAATGTTAAACCAGTTGCATATGATGGATCAGGCGCAACCAAAACAGGTCTATACAACGGTGAGATAGATTATGCAATGGTGTCACTTAAACACGGCAAAGACATAATCAAAAACGGTGGTAGTTGTTTTTATGAGTACAGTGCAAACAAAGATTCTGATCTAGTTGCACTTGCAACATTAGATCCAACCAACACACTCTTGATTGCTGGTTATGATGCAGTATGGTTAGCACTAAACATGACTGACAAAGAAGTTGCAACATTAAGAGCAAGGATCAAAGAAGTACACATGAACTCGTCTAGTGCTATGTTTGAATACACACAGGGCGGAAAAGTGTTGAATGTTATGTGGGATTTAACTCCTAGTCAAATTACTAAACAATGGGAGACTAGTGTTAAAAACTTGCAAGAGTAATGTCATTAGAAATAACATTTACAGGAAAAAATAGCCAAATTGGCGAATACATCAAAGGGGACTATAATTTCTTATCTTATGATCTTATGTCCCCTGAGACATGGACACCTTTACTAAAGAGTGATATAGTATTTCTACTACTACCCAAACACAAAGACACACTGGCCATGACTAAAAAATTCATAGTGTCTGCAATGAATTCAAACATAAAACAGATTATAAAGATTGGTAGCCTAGGACCATGGAGGCTTGTACACAATCAAATAGATAAGTTCATACTAGAAAGTGGTATAGCATATACAAGTTTTGATATTGCTCCATTAATGAACAATATCTTTACTGAACAATACACAAAAGAGGATAAAACATTGTTAGATTACAGAGACAATGCATCTGCACCTTATCTTGATCCAGTTTGTCTAGCATCTGCTATTGAAAAAAGTTTTGGCAACGAGGAACACTACAATAAAAATTACAAATGCACAGGTGACACGCAGTACACAATGACTGACGTTAAGGACATGCTAATAGAGAAGGGATACCCTGTACAGCAAATTAAAGATACCACTAACAACAAGCTTCACAAACTTACAGACAGCAATCCAGATTCAATCATGATGGGACACATAGGTGATCGTTACAAAACAGAAGGTTGGTTTCCTTCAATATCAGATGATCTAAAAGACTATTTTGGCCTAGAGGGTAGGTCATTGGAACAGTTTATAACAGAGGACCAGCATATTTTTGAACAAAGACTAGAAAATGATAACTGCCTTTAAATGCACATAAATATACACGGAGTCAAAAAACCTTAAGGAGAACCAAACTATGTACAAGTTTGAAACTACGACAAACGAAGAAGGCGTGATTGAAAACGTTATCAATCATATGCCAGAAGGATACAATCCTTCAACTGGTATCTATGCTTCTTCATACATTTTCCAAGGCAACTGGGAAAGTGAACTGAAGGCTCTAAACTTCACAAAAAGAGGAAAAGGATTCAAAGAAGTTGAGAAAGTTGACGCTGAGAAAGGCCAAGACACTCAATACCTTTACAACTCTTTTAGAAGTGCAGACGGCAAAGATACAACACACGACCAACTACAAGACTTCTGGGCTGAAGAAAACCCAGTAGACTACAAAGACACAAATTCTAAAATTGCTTCACCAGAGCTAGCCGCTATATGCGATTGGTTCCAGTGTGAGAAAACTAGAATTAGGATCTTCCAACAACAACCAGGTGCTTACATGAAGATGCACACAGACTTTGACAATCAACGTGGAAACAAACACGGTGAAACTCTAAGAATTTTTGTGCAGTTGACTGATATGCCAGGTGGTGCTTGGTACAGATTCAAAACTGCTGACTCAGAAGTTAGCATTAATCTTCAGAAAGGCCAATTTTTGATTTTCAATCCAGATCATACTGGACACCAAACTCAGAACTTGACCGAAGTACCAAGAAATGCTTTCATGCTAGTTGTTAAGAGAAACGCATGGTTAGATTCTTTAACAGAGAACGAAACTATGACTTTCATTGACACAAAAGAACTAGCAACAGAGAAAAAAGCAGTTTAATTAAACTTTACAAATCTATAGCGATGTTATATAATATCGCTATAGGTACATCCATATGCTAGATTACGAGAAAAAGAGATGGAATGACATCTCGAAGGTCAAAGACTTCCTGTCCTTTCTAGAGGATCCAAAGATCAATGTGATGGAATTTATGAAGACCCTTGCTGACCTTGACAAGGGGGGCTTTTGGGTTGCGGCCCATGTAGATTTTGACATAGACATAAATGCTCTTATATCACAAAAACCCGAAATAGGTCACCATAACATTTCAAATACCACTAGGACGGCAAGCGAGATAGAACACCATAGAAAATTCAAATTCACCAATGGATACGACAGGCATAGACCATCGAATGAATTGCTAAAGATAGCATCGGCTTTAGGTTTCAACTCCGATCCCAGTTGTCACGTAAACAACCAACTGCCAGGCACACTGATGCACAGGCATATAGATTTCGTTTCATGTTACACTTATGAGCATGGCAGTGAGTCAGATTTCTTAAACACCGAATATGACAAGCAGAGACGACAACCAAAAGTCCTTAAGGACATATGGAGGTGCTTTGTTGCACTCGATGATTGGCATCCTGGTCAGATCGTAAACTTCGAACCCGGGTTCTGGACTAAATGGAAAAAAGGTGATGTGCTATTCTTTGACTGGCGCAACACGCCACATAGCACGGCCAACTGCGGTATTGATAATAGGCCATTGTTGAAGATAACGGGCACAGTAGACGACGATACCTATATCACAGCGTCTAAAAGTTCAGGCAAAATCAAGCAAATTAAAATTTAAAGTAATGTCAGTTAAAATATCTTTCACCGGAAGGAATAGCCAGATAGGAGAATACTTCAAAGGAGAATATGACTATGTTTCCTATGACCTCATGGACCCCGACACATGGAAACCTCTTCTTGAAAGCGACGTTGTGTTTCTGCTGTTGCCAAAAAATAAAAACACTCTAGACATGGCCAAACGTTTTGTATTGTCAGCCAAGCGTTCGAGAATAAGACACATTATTAAAATAGGCAGTCTAGGCCCATGGAGACTGATACATCAACAGTTGGACACATTCATGAGAGAGGCCAAGGTCCCATACACCAGTTTTGATATCGCACCCATGATGAACAACATTTTCACAGAACAGTACAACGCCTCTGACCGCATCCTTTTAGATTACAGAGGTAATTCACCCGCACCATACTTAGATCCTGTTTGCTTGGCTTCGGCCATAGAACAGTGCCTTGATAGAGATGAACACAAGAATCGTAATTACCAGTGCACCGGTGGCATACAATACACAATACAAGAAGTCAGGAATATAATGTGCGCCAAAGGATACCCGGTAGACATGATAAATGACACTACTAACAATAACATTCACAAAATGACTGACTCCACCAGCGATTTTATTTTGATGAGGCATATCGCGGAACGTTACAAGAGTGAGGGATGGCATCCAGCCATATCTAAAGACCTACCTACGTATTTTAATGCAAATAGCAGGACTCTCGAAGATTTTATTGATGAAGATAGGAATATTTTCAGCAGGAGGTTTAGCGATGACAACTGTTTATAGAGATGCATGGACCTATGAAGTTGGTAATGAGAAATCAACGAACAAATTACTAGCAATCAAACAAAGTCAATCTTCCGCCCAACCCGTTAGATTCAACGCACCAGCGGCTTATGACCGTTATGATTTTTCAAAAGAACCATCACAAAATTTACATGACCTATTACGTTTAGAAGCAGAAAAAATAAGGGACACACATAAAAAAGTGAGGATATACTTCTCAGGAGGAGCAGACAGTTTGCTGATGTTAAAAACCTTTATCGAAAACAAGATTTCATATGATGAGATCATATGCCTTAAGTGTGGAATCAAGGATGCCGACTATGAAATAGACAAGTTTGCTATCCCACAACTTAAAAGCCTAAATGTTCCATCTAGAAAAATAAAAATTAGTGAACCAAGCCTGTCATTCTACCGTGACTATTACAATAGAAGTTTGACCGAAGACAGGATCAAATCTGGATCTTACACTTATACAACACATTTTAGATTGATAGCCCAGGCCGAACTTTTCAATGAACAAAATTTTGATCCCGACATAGCCAACCTACAGGGTTTTGATAAGCCGAAGATTATCTTCGTTGATGGTGAATGGTACACCTACTTCCTTGATATAAGTATCGAACCATTTCCTCATACAATAAAGTTCTTCAGTGACAACCCTGAACTACAGGCCAAACAGGCCCATCTTCTATATGCTGTCAAAGATAACTGGAGGATAAAAAAGCAAACCGATATATGGAATGATCAAGATCTATGGAACGAAAGCATAGGTAGGAAATTTAATACAGAAACACCAAAAAAAATATTGTTTTTCAATGAGCATGATAATTTTATAAAGTCAAGCGATGTCAAAATCTTTTATCAGAATCTTAAAGAAAAAAAAGCGATAGAATGGGCTGTCACAAACCAAGAGCCAGCCATGCATGGTTGGTTACAAAGACTGCAAGAATTATCGGAATACATACCACATGGTTGGTGGAACAATGGTAATCCACAGTTTGGTACTATTGGTATATTTTCAAAATTCTACGGTATAACTACGAAATCAATAAAAACTGTGGACCAACTGTTCCCTAATGGCTTTCAAAATGACTGATAACATGAATAGATTTATAGACACATCTCACATAAAATGGCCATTATGCACATTCCGTCATAGTGATTGGCCGTCTACAAAAATTTATGAAGGGTATTCACATGAATTAAGTTCAGAAAGCACCCTTGGGCAGGCTGGAGGTAATTGGGGTGATCATTTTACATCAGGAAATCCTGACAAGGAAAAACAGAAACTATATTTCACAATAGCCGACAAATTAGGACTTGAAAATTACCATGTGTTAATACAGAATCAGTTGCCAGCACAACAAATGGCCATGCATTTTGACGCCGGTAGCAGGAAAAGGTATTCATATCTGTCAGACGCTGACCACAAGAGTGAACTGAAACGGGTATTTGTATTTCTAGAGGATTGGAAAGAAGGGCAAATCATTCAAATGGAGGACCATAATATTTCACACTGGAAAAAAGGACAAGTTCTAGCATTTGATTGGACAGCGGTCAAGCATGGTACTGCAAATTTTGGTACTCATGAAAGACCTATGCTATGTGTCACCGGAACCAACACAACAAAATGGTATAATCTTTGGGGCAACAAATATAACACAATTATTGATCTAAATCAATAACTTCTACAAAAACATCAATAAGATAGCGATTTCTACGCCAGTTGACGGTTATACCATTACCATGTATAATAGTGGTAACAAAGGAGAAAGATAATATGTATAAATGTTCAGCAAAAGCAAGTTTGGTACTAGATCAAATGAGATCAAGATGCCAAGAAGACACGCAGACAAACAACAAATGGCACGGTAAGTCAGGAAACTACATGTACATCATGGGCAGAGAAAATGCTGATGGTAAGGCCACAGGTGTGGTACACAAGATAGCGGATGACAGCTCACACAAGTTGTGTGGATCATTCAAGATCATGTCAGATGGTATCATCACTAGGTTCACAGGTATGTCGAAGGCAGACTGGAACAATGCGATGAGAAATGCAGAAGCAGAGTACAAAGTGAAGTACGAAGCAGACCTAATAACAGAAGAACCAGCACCTACAAAAGTTGCTGTATAAATTTACGATGCAGAGGACGTGGGCTCGAGTTCCCCTAGCGCCAGAGATAGGCCAATTTCTAAAAATCTCGGCCCACACGCATCTTAAGTATTAGAAAAATATGACCAAGAGAACCCACGCAAAGATACAGGATTTATTAGAGAAGGCCAAGTATGGCTTGATGTTCCTGACAGTGATAGCAACCATACTGGGTGCGGTGTTCTTCTCGGGCACGTTCTACCCCAACACATGGACAGTGGACAGGATAGAGGACGAGATGCACAAGAAAGAACTGAACCAAGTGACTCTGTTAGGTCTGAAAGAACCGGAATTCGAGTTCACAGACAAAAATACTTTCATAACTGCCACAAGCAAGTGTGTGGAGTACCTGAACTACACCACAGATAGGTTGAGCAGGGTGCCCACCAGTATCATAATAGCCATGGCAGGTATAGAGAGTGGTTGGGGTACATCGAGATTTGCAACAGAAGGCAACGCACTGTTCGGTGTGAGGACATGGGACAAGAACACACCACGGATGAAAGCATTAGGAAACCCGGATGCATCTTGGGGAGTCAAGAAGTATAAGACCAAGTGCGAATCTGTGAAGGACATGATTGCCATACTAAACAGACATCCTGCATACAAGGAATTCAGAGAAGAAAGAGAAGATCAACTAGACGATGGCAAGTGGAATTACCGTAGACTGATGGTAAGATTGGGTGCATGGAGTACCAATCCAGATTACCACGAGATCGTGCTACAGGCCATAGTTGACAGTAAACTACCTTAATAGTATAATAACACATGGGATTCATACAAATGAAACTGCCAAAACGTATCAGAGTCAAATTGGCAGACACCAAAAGAAAAAGAGAAGCACAAGCCAAACACAGAGAATGGTTAGAGGCAAACGGACTTGATGACAAGACCTTGAGGAGAAGTGCAAAGGATTTCAAAGGCTACGACATACCCAACTACACACCAGACCCCGACCAACCCAAGTGCGGAGACAAGATACCCGTAGGCACTGGCAACAAGAAAGAACACATGCAGTACTCGGGTGAACGTAAACTGCTTGGTATAGGCATGATGCACAAATCAAATCTTGTTCCCATCTGGGACAAAGAAGGTGCAGAAGAGATCTCTACCATGCGTAGGAATTAATTCCTTAAATTTCACTATAAAAGTCAATAAAATCAACACTTCTAGCAAGACCAACCCTGGTTGACGTATTTGGAAAGTATGCTATAATTGTTACATGATTAGACTAATAATACTATTTGCAATCTTCCTAGCGGTATATCCGATGGTAGGAGATGGTTGGGCACAGTTCAGCAATGACTTTAATGTTGCTGGTGTATCTGACTTCGTATCAGAGACTATTGCAAAATTTAAACAATAAGGACAACAATGAAAAACATGACTAAAATGATTTTGATATTGGTTGCTGGGCTTATGATGGCACAGTGTTCTACATACAAGATCAAGCCTGACATGAACAAAAGCGGAGTGGTTAACAAGACGCCTAAATGGTATGTCTCTTACGATCATGAAACTATGTTCAAGTATCAGGAGGCGGCGACCGCAGTATCTCCAGACATGGAGTTGGCTGTTAAGAAAGCTACACTATTAGCGAAGGCTAAACTCGTTGATAGAATTAATGGTGAGATGAACAACAGAACTACTATTACAAAGAACGAAGCAGGAACCAATGAAGACCTTAACGTGACAGCAGGTTCTCAGGACGTAATTGTTAATGTGATAGAGGATACTCTTGCAAGAGGATATGAAGTCACTAAACAAGAGTTGTATCTTACTAAAACTAAATCTTACAGAGCTTACATAATGATTCAAGTCAGCAAGAAAGAAGTTGAGGAGATCATCAACCAAGCAAACAAAAAAAGATTGGTTTTAATTGATACAGATAGTATCAATAAACAAGCAAAAGAAATACTAAACTAGGGACATGAGAAAAATTTATTATCTTATCGCCCTGGCATTCCTCACATTGGGATTGATCGTATTCTCAACGACTGTGGACGCAGGTGGTCCATGGGACAATCAGTATTGTGACGTTGAAATAACCAAGATCAAGGTCGTGAACGAACAAGGTGAAGTAATTAAAAATCTCACAGAAGAGAAGATGGTGTGCAATGATGGAGCAAGTGATTTCTTGTTTGACATGGGCATTGCTTCTAGCTGTCAGATGTACACGTGGGACATGCCCATAGGAGAAGTAGTAATAACGCAGAGACAGATCGCCTGTCATAAAATGGATGGAGAATATGAAATTGTTCAAGGTTACCATAGTATTGATTAGCCTACTGTTGTCAAGCACAGCAATGGCAGGAAACAAGACACCAGGAGACGCAAAGGGACACATAGGAGAAATGCCAGCACCCAAGTGGTTGGGAGATGATCTCAAGTACAGCATGCCAGCATTCCTGTTCAGACGCACACAGTTCCTGAGATTCAGGCTGAAGAGAACAGAGAAGAAGATGCATGAATCAGCGGTGTTCTTCGCCCTAACAAGCACACAGAACGGCAAGATAGTCAGTTGGTACAGCAAGGAGCGTCTGGCCGCGGGCAAGGTGCGTGTGATACACTCATACCCAATCTCGGGCGGATACTGCCGTACGTACCAAGCATACATCAAAGTAAACGGCAAAGAACGACACACCACCAACAACGCCTGCAAATACATAGGCACACCCAGTTGGTCTTTTTACAAATAATAAGCCGTTATAGACATAAATAATTGTATAAATAAGTTTATACAAGGAATTTAAAAAATGGCAACAGTACAACCCAGACATGAAAGAAATGATCCCAATGCA
>ENA-OSJC01002670-OSJC01002670.1-marine-metagenome-genome-assembly--contig:-NODE-2670-length-13240-cov-30.621211_pt1 | contig 13240 bp, 11 predicted proteins | sample MGYA00237885_ERZ534234 | MGnify/ENA primary metagenome ERZ534234 (study PRJEB26413, sample SAMN06343907) | marine metagenome | isolation source: coastal waters | place: Atlantic Ocean: West Antarctic... | reverse complement strand
CGGAGAGCTGAAAATTCAAGTATTTTTATCAATGAAGTGAAGCGATCTACTGGCTTATCTCTTGAAATAATACCAACTAGTGAAGAAGCTAGGTTTGCTGTAATGAGCTGCGCGCCGCTGGTGGATGTTCAGGCTGAACAAATTCTTGTTATAGATATAGGTGGGGGATCAACTGAATTAATTTGGATAAATTTAGAAAATGTTAGCCCTGACTTTAGACGTGAAGCCTTAACTAAGATTAATCCAACCCTAAAAGGTATTCCAGATAAGTTAGGGGCAAAAGTTGTTGATTGGATTTCTGTTCCGTTAGGGGTTGTGACATTAAAAGATCAATATTCAGACGTTGACGGAGACATGGCGCAGTTTGCATTGATGGCATGTCAGTTTGAAGAAAGTTTACAAGATTTTATACCTTATAAACAACTTCTAGATCAATCTAATAAAAAATTTCAAATTATAGGAACCTCAGGCACAATTACTACGATTGCTTCTTCCCATTTAAAATTAAAGAAATATGATAGAAACTTAGTTGATGGGCTTGAGTTGTCTGCAATTCAAATTGAAGCAGTAATCCGAGAGTATTTATTACTTGGTCCACGAGGGAGATTGAAGGATCTAACAATTGGAAAAGATAGGCAAGAACTGATTATGTCGGGAGCAGCAATTTTGCAGACTTTGTTAAGGCTCTGGCCAACTAATAAATTATCAATAGCAGATCGTGGCTTAAGAGAAGGACTTTTGTTTTCTTTAATGGCTGATGAGGATTAATAGGTTGAGATATATATGATAAAAAAAACAAAAGAAACATCTGGTCGTGGACAACGTGAATTATTAGTAAAAGTTAAAACCGCAAAAGGTCGACGTATTAGTTCTACAAGGTGGCTTCAACGCCAATTAAATGATCCGTATGTGCAGCGGGCAAAAAAAGATGGGTATCGTGGTCGTGCGGCATATAAAATATTAGAAATAAATGATAAATTTGGTTTCCTTCTTCCAGGAAAATGCATAGTTGATCTTGGTTGTGCACCTGGTGGTTGGCTTCAGGTCGCAGTGCCTAAAATCAACTCTAACCATGCAAGAAGTAGTAAAAAAACTGGACGAATTATTGGAATAGATCTGCAAGAAATAGAACCAATACCAGGAGTGGAAAGTTATGTTTTAGACTTTTTATCTAATGATGCTGACAGCAAGATAAAAGAAATAATTGGTGGAAAAGTAGACGTTGTGATGTCGGATATGGCAGCTTCAAGCACAGGTCATAAGAAGACTGATCATTTAAAAATTATGATTATGTGTGAGGCGGCTGCTTACTTGGCGTTTGATATCTTGGAAGATGGTGGAACATTTGTGGCAAAAGTTTTAGCTGGTGGTGCAGAAGGAAATTTACAAAAATTGCTCAAAAAATCTTTTGAAAAAGTATCGCATTTCAAACCAAAGGCTAGCCGTTCTGATAGTTCAGAAAAGTTTGTAATTGCCACTGGTTTTCGTGGGTTGGATGTTTTTGATTAACGTTATAGGTATTATTTATTATAAAAAATAAACCCAATAAAATTCATTAGCAACTGGGCAGCCAGGATAGATGTTGATCCACTTCGATCGTAATCTGGTGCTACTTCTACAAGATCTATTCCTATCACTTTATGTTTTTTACTTATTTCCTGAAGCATCTCTAAAACTTCATAATACAAAAAACCTCCATGGCTTGGTGTTCCTGTGCCAGGAGCAATTGATGGACAAAAAGCGTCGATATCTATTGTTACATATACTCGCTTTTTTTCAGGAATGCGTTCTATTGTTTTTATTGCGCCTAGTTTTCTTTGCTGTCTAACTGATATTATATCAGACCCCATTGCTCGTGCGTCGACGTAACCCTCTCTTGCTGTAGATGAAACATTTCTTATACCAATTTGCGTTAATCCAGTAACATAGGGTTTTTCTATTGCCCGTCTCATAGGATTGCCATGTCCATATTTAACGCCGTGTCTAATATCTACAAAATCTAAATGTGCATCTATCTGAACAATATGAAAAGGAGCCTCATCACAAAATGCATTAATAATGGGAATGTTAATCGAGTGATCGCCGCCAATAATAACTGGAAGTGCCTTTGCCGCGAGTATTTTTTTTACACCATATTGAATGTTTTTATGTGATTGTTCTGTATCTGTATGGACAATATCAGCGTCGCCAATGTCTACTATCCTAACGTCGTCGCCTAAGTAGGTTGCATCATCTTCGTGATCATAAGCGCCTCCATGTCCAAATGAAAACAATGTAGAGGCTTCTCTTACTCCACGGGGTCCGAATCTTGCACCAGCTCTATATTGGGTGCCAAAATCGTAAGGTGCTCCTAAAATAGCTACATCTGCTTTAATCTTATCCCAATCATTTTGATAAGCTTTTTTTGCAAATGTTGAGATGCCAACGAATGGTAGGTTAAGACGACCAGATTCGTAGTTGTTATTAGTCATTGTTGTGCTCACTTTAAAAAGTTATTTTTTGAAATTTGATAATAATCAATACATTTACATTATTATCCTTTAAGATAACTTTTTAAAACATTTTTATAAATATTTTTTTTGTGCTCTTTCCTTTTTATTAAAATAGTGAAAAAGGGGTTTCAAGGTTATGAGGGGTTTTTATGGAAATTCGAGAAGCATTAACTTTTGATGACGTACTTTTAGTACCAGAGAAATCTAACGTGGTGCCTTCAGAGGTTGACACAACAACCAATCTTACCAGTTCTATAAAATTAAATATCCCTTTATTATCTTCAGCAATGGATACAGTGACAGAATCCAGGATGGCGATTGCAATGGCCCAATTAGGTGGAATAGGGGTCGTTCATCGAAACCTTTCTGTTTTGGAGCAGTGCGAACAAGTAAAAAAAGTTAAACGTTTTGTTTCTGGAGTTGTTCATAACCCGATCACATTGCTGGCTACTCAAACTTTGAAAGATGCAAAAAAGCTACAAGAGAACTTTCATATTTCTGGATTTCCGGTAATTGATGAAAACCGACGGGTAATCGGAATTATAACAAATAGAGATATGCGATTTGAAAGTAACGAAAACGCCTTAATTAAAGATATGATGACCACTGATAATTTAGCCATTATTACAGATCCTTCAGATTTAATTAAAGCAAAAATGATGATGCATGAACGCAGAATTGAAAAGTTATTAATCGTTAATGGAAAAAATATTTTAACAGGTTTATTAACTATTAAAGATTTGGAGCAAGCTGTATTAAACCCCTCTGCTTGCAAGGATGATCTTGGTCGATTGAGGGTTGGTGCGGCTTCAACTGTTGGAGAAATAGGTTTCAACAGATCTTCAGATTTAATATCTGCTGGCGTTGATGTTTTGGTTATAGACACCGCACATGGCCACTCAGTTAAGGTTTTTGACGCAGTCGAAAGAATTAAGGATAAATGGCCTGATGTGCAGGTAATTGCTGGCAATGTTGCGACAGCTGAGGCAACAAAGTCATTAATTGATGCTGGTGCAAATGCGGTAAAGGTTGGTATTGGGCCGGGTTCTATATGTACAACACGCATTGTTGCTGGTGTTGGCGTACCACAACTAACCGCTATAAATGACTGTGCAGAAATTGCAAAAAATAAAAATATCCCTATTATTGCTGATGGTGGAATTAAGTCATCTGGGGATTTATCAAAGGCAATTGCTGGGGGAGCATCGTTGGCTATGGTAGGATCAATGATAGCTGGTACTGATGAGAGCCCTGGAGAAGTTATTCTGTACCAAGGGCAGTCTTTTAAAAGTTATCGGGGAATGGGATCAATAGGAGCGATGGCTAGGGGCTCTGCGGATAGATATTTTCAGGAAGAGGTAAGTGTTGATAAATTTGTCCCAGAAGGTGTGGAGGGTAGGGTTCCTTATACCGGACCAGTTTCAACAATAGTTCATCAATTAGTTGGTGGATTATGTGCATCGATGGGATACACTGGGTGTTCTTCCATTTCTGAAATGAACAATAACTGTAAGTTTGTTAGAATATCTAATGCAGGCCTGTCTGAAAGTCATGTTCATGATGTGCAGATAACGCAGAACGCTCCTAATTATAAGAAAAATTAATATTTAATTATTCATGCAAATAAACTCCATATATCAATCAGTTATAGAAATATTAGATACGTATTTAAATGAAGCTAAAATAGACTTTGTTTTAAGAAAATGGGCAATCAAACATCGTTTTGCCGGTTCGTCTGATAGGAGAAAAATAAAAGATATAATTTTTGATATAATACGTCAAAAAAAATCATGCGAGCATGTAGGTGGTGGTTTCAGTGGTAGAAATCTTTTAATTGGTTATTTAAAACTTAAGGGTACTGAATTAAGCAGTGTATTTGATAACTCTAAATTTGGACCAGAAGAGTTAACAATAAAAGAACAGAATATTAATGTTGATTTTTCTAATTTATCCAATATTTACGAATTAGATTTTCCAAGTTGGCTTATTCCTATTCTGCGAAGATCATTATTAAATGAATTTAGTAATGTTGTTAAAGCCTTACGAAACAGATCTCATATACAACTTCGAGTTAATCTAAAAAAAATATCTCGACTAAATGCGATGAAAAAATTGCAAAAAAATAATATTGAATGCGAAATCAATGAATTATGCTCTACTGCATTAAATGTTTTGAATGGTGCACAACATATTTTAACATCACCGTGTTTTGAAAACGGATTTGTTGAACTTCAAGATGCTGGCAGCCAATTAGTTTCCGAGTTAATTGAAATTAACTATAATGATAAAGTTTTAGATATGTGCGCTGGTGCAGGTGGGAAAAGTCTTGCTATCTCCTGTGGCGCAGAGCTGGATGCAACTTATTTTGCTTGGGATATAAATTTTGATCGAATGAAAGATATCGACGCTAGATCAAAAAGGGCAGGTGTGAAAATAGAAAAAGTCATCAAACTTAGTTCTAAATCGTTTTATAATAAAATTATAATTGATGCGCCTTGTTCAGGTTCAGGTTCTTGGAGAAGAGATCCTGAAGGAAAGTGGCGCTTAGATGAAGATATATTAGATAATTATGTCAAAACTCAAAAAGAGTTAATTTTGAAAGGTCTCAAACTTTTAGCACCAAGGGGACAAATTTTATATATCACCTGTTCAATATTAGATATTGAAAACGGTAAATTGATCGATGATCTAATTTCTTCGGTACTTTCCTTAAAACTAGTAAGAAGTATATCTTTGGTACCTTCCAGTAAAAGTGATGGGTTTTATGGTGCTGTTTTGGAAAAAGTATAACTTCTGATCTAAGTTATTATTTTATAATTTGAGAAAAGACTTGATTTGTTCTTTGTTTGTACCCATACATAGAGAGAACATTACATGAACAAACCTTTGATTGAAGCTAATTAAGTGATATGAAATAAGGAGATGAATTATGAGTGACATTTTAGATCTATCGGAAAGACGGAATATGGATAAACAAAAAGCATTAGATGCAGCACTTGCTCAAATAGAAAGATCTTTTGGCAAAGGATCGATAATGAAATTAGGTCAAAACAATGCTGTTATGGAGATTGAAGCGACTTCAACTGGATCTATAGGACTTGATATTGCCTTAGGTATAGGTGGGCTTCCTAAAGGTCGGATTATTGAGATTTATGGCCCTGAATCATCTGGAAAAACTACATTGGCACTCCACGCAGCGGCTGAAGAGCAGAAAACAGGAGGTGTTTGTGCTTTTGTTGATGCGGAGCATGCGTTAGATCCAAGTTATGCTAAAAAACTAGGTGTAGATTTAGACGAGTTGCTGATTTCTCAGCCTGATACAGGAGAGCAGGCACTTGAGATTACCGATACACTTGTCAGGTCAGGTGCAGTTTCTATGGTTATTATTGACTCAGTTGCGGCTTTAACACCAAAATCTGAATTAGAAGGTGATATGGGCGATCACCAGATGGGTGGTCAAGCAAGATTAATGAGCCAGGCAATGAGAAAATTGACTGGGTCTATTAGTAAATCAAAATGTATGGTCATTTTTATAAACCAAATTCGCATGAAAATTGGAGTGATGTTTGGTTCTCCCGAAACCACAACTGGTGGTAATGCATTAAAATTTTATTCTTCAGTTCGTTTAGATATTAGACGTATTGGTGCATTAAAAGATCGTGACGAAATAGTGGGCAATGCTACAAGAGTTAAGGTGGTTAAGAACAAAGTCGCTCCACCATTTAAGCAAGTGGAATTTGATATAATGTACGGTGAAGGAATTTCAAAAGCAGGTGAGCTAATTGATTTAGGAGTAAAGGCAGGAATTGTTGAAAAATCTGGATCATGGTTTTCATATGGGGACGAACGTATTGGTCAGGGTCGCGAAAATGTGAAAAATTACTTAAAGGAATTTCCAAAAACTGCAATGGAGATTGAGGATAAGATCAGAGCAGCTAATGGCCTTGATTTTGAAACAAGAAAAAATCCAAAGGCTTCTGATGAAGTGCTTGAAGGATAATAAATTAAACTAGCTTGTTAAATGACTTGAAGGTCATTTAACAAGTATTTGGTTTTAAAATTATGATAATGTTGCTGTTGTTGAAAAAAGATGGATTATTATTATTCCCAAGATTATTAATACTAATCCAAAAATTGCCCACAAATCGATAGGTTGTTTATAATAGAATACACTTATAGCAGTTATAAAAACGATTCCTAATCCAGACCAAAAAGCATAAACGATTCCTAATGGCATGTATTTCAAAGTTAGTGTCATCATATAAATGGCTCCACCTAATCCAATCGCTGTAAACACAGATGGCCAAAGTTTGGTAAATTGTTGAGAAGACTGCATTGCTGTTGTTCCAAAACACTCTAATACTACTGCAATTATTAGGTATAAATGATATTTCTGCATTATTTCTTTCCTGTATTCGTTGGTCCTTAACCTACCTAATAGTAAGAATTTATTTTATATTAATACAAAGATTATAATTTAATATGATAAAAAGACGAATTGAAAATATTTTTATTTTAACGTATGAGGATTTATTAATTAGTGTTTCATTAATTTATCTTTGTTGGATCTTTTTTTGAAATTTGTTATTACCAAATATTAGTCTTTTTACAGGTTTGATCATTATGACTTCAGAAACATTACCAGATATTATATACACAATCGTGGATGAGGCTCCAGAACTGGCCAGTGCGTCTCTATTGCCGATTATAAGGGGTTTCAGTAGAGTGGCTGGCTTAACTGTAGGCACTAAGGATATTTCCTTGGCTGGAAGATTATTGGCTGCATTTCCTGAATATCTTAAAGAAGATCAACGAAAAACAGATGATTTGGCTGTCCTGAGCAAAGTTGTGCTTAATTCAAGTGCTAATATTATTAAATTACCCAATGTTTCAGCTTCAGTACCCCAATTAACTGCAGCTATTATTGAATTACAACACCAAGGTTATAACCTACCACATTATCCAGAGAATCCATTAAATAAAAAAGATACTGACATTCGTAATCGATACGACGCGTTAAAGGGCTCCGCTGTTAACCCAGTGTTAAGAGAAGGAAATTCTGATCGGAGAGCAGCTAAGGCTGTTAAACGGTATGCAATGAGTAATCCGCATTCAATGGGTAAGTGGGAGCCTTCTTCAAAGACACGTGTATCTTTCATGAAAGGCAGTGATTTTTATTTTAATGAAAAATCATCTACAATATTACAACAACATAGTGGAAAAGCTCAAATTATTTTTGAAGATTTAAATGGTCTTAAAGTAGTATTGAAGGATAGTTTTGCAGTACATGAAGGATCTGTCGTTGACGCTACATTTATGGATGTCATTGAATTGCGTCAATTTTTTAAAGATCAAATTGAGTTAACAAAAGATCTTAATATATTGTTTTCGCTGCATTTAAAAGCAACAATGATGAAGGTTTCTGATCCAATTATTTTTGGACATGCCTTATCAGTTTTTTTTGAAGAAGTTTTTCAAAAACACGCTGAAAATCTGAAGTTGGCCGGGGTTAACCCAAACTCAGGGCTTGGTGAGGTTTTAAAGTGTGTTGAAGGAAAAACTGAAATAACTGACCATTTTAAGCGTGTTATTTCTTCCCAACCTGAACTTTATATGGTGGACAGTGATCGTGGGATTACAAATCTTCATGTTCCGTCTGATGTGATTATAGATGCATCTATGCCTGCAATAATTCGGGCTGGTGGCAAAGGGTGGGGAGCAGATGGTCAATCTAAAGATACAAATTGTGTAATACCCGATAGTAGTTATGCAACTATTTATGATGAGACAATCAAATATTTTATAGAAACTGGTGAACTCGATCCTACCACTGCTGGTTCGGTTGATAATGTTGGCTTGATGGCTCAAAAGGCTGAAGAATATGGATCACATCCAACTACATTTGAAATGCAAATGCCTGGAACTGTTAAGATTATTTTAGAGTCTGGAGCCGTGTTACATGAACATAATGTAAGAAAAGGTGATGTATGGCGATCATCATCATCGAGAAAAGCACCGATAGAGGATTGGGTAAATTTAGGTATTGAACGTCAACGCATTACTGGTTCAGCTGCAATTTTTTGGTTAGATAAAAATCGCGCCCATGACGCACAATTGATAAATTATGTTTCTTCGATATTGGATGCCAAGGGTTTGTCAGATAAATTTCAAATTTTATCTCCACGCAAAGCCACCAGGGTATCTTTAGAGACTATTCGTAAAGGTGAAAATATCATTGCTATAACAGGTAATGTACTAAGAGATTATTTAACTGATTTATTTCCAATTTTAGAATTGGGCACTTCTGCCAAAATGCTATCTATCGTGAAACTGATGAATGGTGGAGGTTTGTTCGAAACTGGTGCGGGTGGTTCAGCGCCCAAGCATGTCCAGCAACTAGTTGAAGAAAATCATCTTCGTTGGGACTCTTTGGGAGAGTTTTGTGCATTAGGTGAGTCTTTAAAGTTCTTTTCAGATAAAAACCATAATACTCGCGCGGCAGTGTTAGGGGAAGCAGTGGAATCAGCCACACAGGCAGTTTTAGATTTTAACAAATCTCCGATGCGTAAAGTTGGACAGTTAGATAACAGAAGTAGTCATTTTTATTTTGCTTTATATTGGTCAGATGCACTTGCGAAACAAAACTCAGACCCTGATTTATCGTCATATTTTTCACCTGTAGCAAAAGAATTAAAAGAAAAAGAGAGTATCATTTTAAATGAATTAAACTCTTCTCAAGGTGCTAAAGTTGATTTATCTGGATACTATCATCCCGATCCAATTAAGGTATCAAATATAATGCGTCCCAGCAAAACTTTTAATAATATTATTGATACTTTATAAGGTTCTTGTTCCTATCTATTAACGTTTAAGTAATACTTGCTGTAAAAGTATATAGGTCTTATATTTAATTATGGAAAAAATACTGAGAGAAAATGTTCGTCACCCTGAGAAGGTAAATAAACCGGACACTCCAATATTGCGTAAACCTAATTGGATAAGGGTTAAGGCACCTAACTCAGAGGGTTATAAAGCTACTAAGAAAATTTTAAAAAATAATAACTTGGTCACTGTATGTGAAGAAGCCAATTGTCCTAATGTTGGTGAGTGCTGGTCGCAGGGACATGCAACTATGATGATTATGGGTGATATTTGCACTCGTGGGTGCTCTTTTTGTAATATTGCCACTGGTAAACCAAATGATTTAGATACTTTCGAGCCTGGGCGCGTAGCTTTTGCTGTCTCAAAATTAAGATTGAATCATGTTGTGATAACTTCAGTTGATAGAGATGATTTGACTGATGGCGGTTCAGAACATTTTGTTAAAACGATCCGTGCTATTAGAAAAAGATCGCCAAACACAACTATAGAAATATTAACTCCAGATTTTTTAAGATGTGAGGATGATGCTTTAGAAGCAATTGTTCAAGCTAAGCCAGATGTTTTTAATCATAATGTAGAGACTGTTCCTGGATTGTATCCGACTGTAAGGCCTGGCGCGCGATATTTCCACTCATTAAGGCTCTTACAACGAGTGAAAGATATTGATCCGACCATGTTTACTAAATCTGGTATTATGGTTGGACTTGGCGAAACTCGGCAAGAAGTCAATCAAGTTATGGATGATATGCGCTCGGCAAACATTGATTTTTTAACTATTGGACAATATCTCCAACCCACACCAAAACACCATGCTGTAAAAGACTTCATTAAGCCTGAAGAGTTTGAAAGTTATCGTAAAGCGGCTGTTGGAAAAGGTTTTTTAATGATTTCATCAAGTCCATTAACTAGATCAAGTTACCATGCTGGTGATGATTTTAAACTACTGAGAGCTGCGCGATTGGCAAAACTAAAAGCCTAATCTATTCAGTAAATTTTACTTTGCCTATATGCGGTAAGTTCCTGTTTCGTTGTGCATAATCAATTCCATATCCAACAATAAATTCATCTGGAATTTCAAACCCAATCCATGTTGCCTTTATATCGACCTCTCGGCGGGATGGTTTGTCCAACAATGCACAAACCTCGATTCTCTTTGGGCTTCTAGTTCGCAAAAGTTTTAAAACATGGTTAATAGTGTGCCCAGTATCTACAATGTCTTCCACAACCAGCACATCTCGACCTTTAATTTCTCCACGTAAGTCCTTCAATATTCTTACTTCTTTTGAACTTTCTGTGGAGTTTCCATAACTGGATGCTTCAAGAAAATCGACTTCTACTGGTAAATCTAATTCGCGAACTAAATCAGCTATAAAGACGAATGAGCCTCTAAGGAGCCCTACGACAATTAATTTGTCTGTCCCAGAGAATGCTAATGAAATTTCAGAAGCTAATCCTTCAACTCGCGCTGCAATCGACTTCGCCGATATCATTTGCTCTATGGTATAATTTGAATGATTCATATTGCCCCCTTGCAATCCTGTGTTACTTTAGAAAAAAGCAAAGCAAATGTCACAATAAAAATTAACTTATAGAAATATTTCAACCATTTATGCCAAAACATTTCGAAAATAAAGTTATGCCATATACTGCAAACCAGATGTTTGACTTAGTATCTGACATTGAAAACTATGCAAGTTTTCTCCCCTGGTGTGCGGGTGCACGAATTAAAACTGAGAATGAAGTTGAAAATAAAATAGTTATAACTGCAGATTTAATTATTTCTTTTAAAGCATTTAGAGAAAAATTTACTTCAGAGGTCACATTGGTTTCCGAAAATCATGAGGTTTTAGTTAGGTATTTAGATGGCCCTTTTAAATATTTGGTTAATAATTGGAAATTTACTGATTTAGAGCCTGGGCGCTGTAATGCTGAGTTTATGGTGGACTTTGAATTTAAGTCGAAAATCCTTCAAGGTTTGATAGGTGTCGTGTTTAATCAAGCAATGCTAAAAATTGTTAGAGCGTTTGAAATCCAAGCAGCTACTTTGTACGACAAATAGCTATGCAATAAAATTAAAAGTCTGTGGCTACACCACCTTCTTTTTTTCTTTTTATTACGAATTCTTTTAGTTTTTCTTTTACCTCTGTTTTAATGGGAGGTGGAGTAAACTCTGCTAGAATATTTTTATATATTTTGTGTGCTCGTTCGGCTGTCCAAGTTGCTCCATTTAGTTCCCATGCTTCATAATTACTCCAATCACTTGCTATTGGGCTGTAAAAGGCGGTCTCATAACGTTCTTGAGTATGTTCTACACCAAAGTAGTGCCCATTTGGTCCAACCGCTTTTATTGCATCAATTGCAATATCCTCAGGTCTTGTTTTAATCAAATCATCATCACAATAACGTTGAATCATCTGTATAATTTCACAATCCATCACTAGTTTTTCTGGAGATGCTATGAGTCCACCTTCTAACCAACCTGCGGCGTGATAAACTAAATTTGTTCCTGAATGCACAGCAGACCATAAAGAATTTGATGTTTCCCACATTGCCTGACCATCAGGTACATTTGCAGTGCAAACTCCTGAGGATCTCATGGGTATTTTATAAAACCTGGCCATTTGACCTGTAATTTGCGTGGCTCGCATATACTCAGGCGTACCAAATGCAGGTGCTCCTGTTTTCATATCAACGTTGGAAGTGAATGTTCCAATCATTACGGGGCAACCGGGATTCACAACCTGTAATAAAACTAGTGCTGCCAAACCTTCTGCAATAGATAAAGTTACTGCGCCTGTCATCGTGACAGGAGCCATTGCTCCCGCTAATGTAAATGGTGTAACTACGACTACTTGATTTCTGCGAGCGTGTATCATAGCTCCCTCAAGCATAGGAAAGTCATGTTTTAGTGGAGATACAGAATTTATATTAGTATACATACGAGGTTTAGCATTAAATTCCTCATTTGTAAGATCACCAGCGATGCGAACCATTTCCATAACGTCTTCTACACGATCTTTTCCTAAGGAATATGCATGAACAACTTTATCCGTTAAGGTTAATTTTTCATAAAGACAATCTAAGTGCCGTACAGACGGGTGAATATCTATAGGTTCTACTGGGTACCCAGCGCAACCATGTAGACAATTGAAATATTGTGTTAGTTTAACTAAGTCTTTAAAGCTTTCAAAATCTCCAGGCCGCTTTCCTTTTTCTAAATCCCAAACATTTGGTGGGGAACTAACATTTAAAAACGCCATATTCCTCCCCCCTAGTGGAACCTTGCGATCAACGTTTCTTGGTGTTATCTCAAATGTTTCAGGGGCATATTTCATCATTTCCATAACAAAATCTCGACCCATCTTTACGTTTTGGTCAACTACGGTACATCCAGCATCTTTCATAATCTTTAATGCCTCAGGATTTAAAAATTCAATTCCAATTTCTTCTAAAATTTGCATTGCGCCATTATGAATACTCATAACACCTTCATGGTCTAATGGTTCTATTGGTGGATCAATTAATTTGGGAATCTTCCAGGGCATTTGATTGATTGCTTTAGCGCTAGAACGACGAGTGTTGCCACTCCTACCACCAGATCTTTGTCGTTTTTCCATCTTATTAATCCCGTCTACACCGCTAAATTTATTTTAGTCAGCTTAAGCATCCGTTGTCCATATTGATAATAAATACCGACCCATAATGTCGTTTATGTAAGAATTAAAAAAATTAAATGTAAATTTATATGCAAAATATCCTTCTGACCATAAATTACACTGAATTAACAATCATTTTCTATTAAAAATTTTGGGATTTCACCTATGTCATTAAGTACCACATCAGCATAGCTGTTTAGTTCACTTTTT
>ENA-OSJC01002668-OSJC01002668.1-marine-metagenome-genome-assembly--contig:-NODE-2668-length-13260-cov-11.321019_pt1 | contig 13260 bp, 6 predicted proteins | sample MGYA00237885_ERZ534234 | MGnify/ENA primary metagenome ERZ534234 (study PRJEB26413, sample SAMN06343907) | marine metagenome | isolation source: coastal waters | place: Atlantic Ocean: West Antarctic... | reverse complement strand
CACTTAAAGAGAACTTATCATATTCACAAGCAAAAATCATTACTGAGGCATCCTCAGATGGTAAAAGCATGTATATGGAAGGAATCTTTGTTCAAGGCGAAAAGCGTAATCAAAACTCAAGAGTTTATCCAGTACAAGAAATTTCAAAAGCCGTTAAGGCAATACAAGAAAAGATTGAAACTGGGTATTCAGTATTAGGCGAAGCAGATCACCCCGATGATTTGCAAGTTAATTTAGACCGTGTATCTCACATGATTGAAAAAATGTGGATGGACGGACAAGACGGCTATGGTCGATTAAAACTGTTACCTACACCAATGGGAAATATTTGTAAAACACTTTTAGAGAATGGTGTAAAACTTGGCGTTTCGTCAAGAGGTAGTGGTAATGTAACAGAAAGTGGCAGCGTCAGCGAGTTTGAAATTCAAACTGTTGATATAGTTGCTAACCCAAGTGCACCAGATGCTTATCCAGATCCGCTTTATGAGCAGATTATGAATGGTAAGCGTGGTAATATCTTGCTTGATGTTGCAACCGCAGTAAATAATGACACAATAGCTAATCAGTACCTCCAGAAGGAAGTATTGAAGTTCATTGAAAAACTAGATATTAGGAGAAGCTAAATGGCTAACAATGCAATCGAACAACTCCTAAGTTCAGAAGTCCTAAGCGAGGAAGTGCGTTCAACACTTTCAGAAGCATGGGAAGTAAAATTAAGTGAAGCTCGTGAAGAGATCACTGCCGAATTACGTGAAGAATTCGCTAACAGATACGAAACTGATAAAACATCAATGGTGGAAGCCCTTGATTCAATGGTATCAGATACGATTAAAACTGAATTAGCAGAATTTGCAGCAGATAAGAAATTGGCAGTAGAGGCTCAGGTAGAGTATAAACGTAAAATTGCAGAACATGCAACATTACTTGATAAGTTTGTTATGGAAACACTTAACAAGGAAATTACAGAGCTACGCAAAGACAGAAAGCTACAAGAAGGCAACTTCGAAACGCTTGAAGACTTTGTTATGGAACAACTTACTTCAGAACTTAACGAATTCCATAAAGATAAGAAAGACCTTATTGAACAGAAGGTAAAACTTGTCGCAGAAGGTAAGAAAATGATTACTCAAGCAAAGAGTGACTTCATAGATAAAGCTTCTACTAAATTAGCTGGTATTGTCGAAAGTACGCTTTCAACAGAACTAGGTACTTTAAAAGAAGATATTAAGCAAGCAAAAGAAAACATGTTTGGACGTAAATTGTTCGAAACGTTTGCTGCTGAATTTATGGGCTCTCACTTAGCTGAAGGTACACATATTTCAAAACTTTCTAAAGAACTTTCTACTGTGAAAAATCAACTTGATGAATCACATAAAGAAATTAAGGATAGAGAATCTAAAATTATTGTTGCAGAGTCAAAAGTAACAAAAATTAACGAGAGCCGTGAGCGTGAGACAGTAATGTCAGAACTTATGGGTCCTTTATCAAAAGACAAACGTGAATTAATGAATAACTTACTTGAAAGCGTAAGCACAAGCAAGTTAAAAGTTTCATTCAATAAATACCTACCAACGGTACTTAACGAATCAAGCACAACTAAGGCACAAAAACTAAATGAATCACAGAAGACTGTGATTACAGGTAACAAGGCCCACACTACTCAGGAAACTGAAAGTGAAGCCGAAATTATTAACCTTAAAAAGTTAGCAGGAATCAACTAAGGAGATCCCCCATGACACAGAATCTATTTGAAAACTGGGACGTAACAAAAGACGCCCTAACAGATGGCTTAGCAGGTAACAAGAAGGTTGTAATGGAGTCAGTTCTTGAGAATACTAAGAACTATCTTTCAGAATCAGCAGCAGCAGGTAGCACAATGGCCGGTAACGTAGCATCACTAAATAAAGTGATCTTACCAGTTATCAGACGTGTAATGCCAACAGTTATCGCGAACGAACTAGTAGGCGTACAGCCTATGACAGGTCCAGTAGGACAAATCCATACACTAAGAGTTAGATATGGCCAAGCAGCAGCAGGCGTAGCCGCTGGTGATGAAGCACTATCTCCATTTGCAATTGCAAAAGGTTACTCAGGTGACGCAACAGCAGGAACTGCATCTTCAACTTCATCTTTTGAAGCAGAAGCAGGTCGTAAACTTTCAATCCAAGTATTGAAGCAAACTGTTGAAGCAAAAACACGTAAATTATCAGCACGTTGGACTTTTGAAGCAGCACAAGATGCTAATTCAATGCACGGTTTAGACGTTGAAGCAGAAATTATGCAAGCACTTGCACAAGAAATTACTGCGGAAATCGATCAAGAAGTTATTTCTTCTTTACGTACATTAGCAGGTACTGCATCAAGCACATACAATCAAGGAACTGTATCAGGTACAGCTACTTTCGTAGGTGATGAACACGCAGCATTAGCAGTTCTTATTAACAGAGCAGCTAACCTAATTGCAACACGTACAAGACGTGGCGCAGGTAACTACGTTGTTGTTTCACCAACAATGTTAACAGTACTACAATCAGCGACAACTTCAGCATTCGCAAGAACAACTGAAGGTCCATTTGAAGCTCCAACTAACACTAAATTTGTTGGTACTTTGAATAACACTATGCGTGTCTTTGTTGACCAGTATGCGAGCGATTCAGCTCCATTGCTAGTTGGCTATAAAGGCGACGGTGAAATTGATGCGGCAGCGTTTTATTGCCCATACATCCCACTTATGTCTTCAGGCACAGTACTAGATCCATCAACTTTCGAACCTACAGTATCATTTATGACACGTTATGGTTACGTTGAGTTGAACAACCAAGCTTCATCTCTTGGTAATGCAGCTGACTATCTTTCTAAGATTGATGTTACTGCAGCTAACTTGTCATTCCAGTAAGCAATTACTAGACTACATAAGTTATATAGAAATAGGTCCTTCGGGGCCTATTTTTTTGACTAAAATAAACTAACCAAACAAACTGTATATAAACGATTAACTAATGATAAATACATATATAATAAAATAGGAAGTATTATGTCATCACACATTAATCCAGATTCTGGAAACTTAGTAATAGAAAGCACAAGCGATATCAACTTGAGCAACGTAACCTCGGCGGTTGTAGCCGCACTTCATGTAAACGGAGGCCAATACATTGCAAACAATTTATATGTTGGTGGAGATTTATTAGTTAACTCAGACGTTATAACATTAGGCGATGGAACAGGTAATCTTACGCTTAACACAAACATTAACAGTCATGTCTTACCAAACACAGATAATGGAATTCAATACAATTTAGGCAAAACATCAAACCCTTGGAATATAACATATACACAGAAAGTAGTTATAACACCAACATCAGCAACCACTACAATACCAACATCAGTTGGAATAGTAGAACTGGATACTACGTCAACAACTGCTAGTTTAGTATTGGCAAATGGAGTTCCAGGCGAACGCAAAGCATTCGTAGTAACAGCTACGCTTGCAAGCAACGTAACTATAACTCCTACTACAGCCTTGTTTACAAGCATAGAGTTTTCAACTCCAGGCAATACTGCTGAATTAGTTTACACAACAAGTGGGTGGGCAATTCTTTCTACGTATGGATCTAGCGTAGTATAAATACTACGTAGGTATAAATTAAATACAAAGACGCAAGAGCGGCGAAATTGTGAAGGGGAAGTATAGTTGGCTATTAATATAAATCACAGTGCAGGTAAAATTAAATCAGAATCTGATTTGATACTAGATGCAGGTGCAGCAAGCAATATAGATGTTTCTGCAAAAATTGTTAAGAATGCATCAGACCCAGTAGACGCCCAAGACTTAGTCACAAAATCGTGGCACGAAGCAAACCAAGTTGCACAAGCATCAAATTTAACGTTAGGCGCTCCAACTGATGGACTTTATAGTGACGGCGCAATATCGGGCCTAACTGCAGCAACAACAGTTGCAAACGCAGTAGATGATTTAAACGAAGCATTACTAAACGTACAAAATAATACATTTGTAAATGGTGTAGATTTTACAGCCAATGTTACAACAGGTGGTGCAGGACTTAACACTACTCTTACTATTTCCGCAGTTGGTAACCCAAACAGATACACAGTAGATTGGGGCGACGGTAATACTACTACAGCAACATCAGACCCAACTCCCTCACATATATATGCATCTAATGTAAACAGTCCGTTTGACGTTACTGTTACAGCATTTAATAATACTGGATTAGGAACAGGTTCTACTTCAAATAAATTAAGATCAGATTATATTACTATCTTTACAGGAGATCCAAATGCAACTATGCAGTTGTATAGAAATTTAGCAGGCGGGTCAGCATTAACGGGTAATAATTTATATGTAGTAGAAGGCGACAGCTTATATTTAGAAAACGATACAACTAACACAAGTGGTGCAGATGTAACATACTCAGTGAATTGGGGAGATGCCTCAAGTGTTGATAGTATTGCAAGCGATTCAGCAGCAGGTGGAGTAAGTGGTACTAGACTACAACATACTTGGGCTCCTGGTACTACATCGAGTACATCTAGCGATACTGCAACATTAACATTGTTATCACACACTACAGCACTACCTTCTTCAATACCAGATTCAACAACAGCACAAATAAAAGTTTATGCAAGTGCGCCTACTCCACCAGATGGATTAAGCACAAAGACATTAGTATTTAATAGCACAACAGGATTATCTCCACGCTTAGCCGCAAACTTTACTGACCACACATTGGGTAATACAGTACTATCACCGGGCATGTTTGTTAAAAGAGTAACAGATACATCAGGCAACATTGACAGTGATACACTTACTTCATATGCATATAATGCCGACGCAGGAACATTAACAGCAAAAGTTAATACTGTTGTTGACGGCAGTATTACACTTTCTACTAATAATGAGACCGGAGCAAATGCCAGTTTAACAATTACAGATGAAAATGATTATAATTTATTAAACGCAGGCGGAACAAGTACAAGTTTTGCAAACAGTATATATTCTCCAGGATTATATGAAGGATTTAAAGCAAAAGTATCAACACTAGCCTCAGGTATAAGCGACGGTGTAAATAGTATGCAATTAAGTCACAGTACAACAGGCGACACAAATGCTGCTGAATTTGTTAAAGATACAATGATAGCATACCCAGTAACCACAGCAGGAACATTAACAGAAACAATTGCAGGTACTTATAGATATATTTCTGGCATACCACATTACAATACTGGGTCACCCAGTTTAACACTAACGGGAACTACAGTTACAAATATAGTAGGACAAACATATACTGATTTAGGCCCAGTTAAAGTTATTAATTCTAGTAATGGTGTTATTGATAATACTGATTTTGATTATAGTGAAATAGACGGAGCAATTACAATGCTTAGTGGAGGAATTCCAATAGCAAACACAGGCGTAGCATCGCCATATGCAATATCACCATTAGTTTTACCAATTACCACATATGCAGAATCTGCATATCAAGGATTTATTCAAATAAGAGGACAAAATTGCAACGGTACAGGAGCGTATGCCCAACCACCTACAACTGTGTTGGTACATAAAGCTAGCCCAACTGGAATAAATGAAGAAAGTATAGCAGTTGCAAACGGTTTAGGAAATGGTACTTATACAGATGATGGTAAACGAATTTCAGACTTCCTATCAGAAACAACAGACACACCAGCATTTAACGGTAGTACTAATTTTTACACAAACAATTTATTTACAGGCGCAGTTGCAGTACAAGGAACAAAGGAAGCTACAATTCAATTTGGAACATTAAAATACTTTACAACAGATTTGTCAACTGGACATTTGCCAGTAGGACCAAACAGAAGTGCCGATACTGGAACACAGTATTTTACATTTGCATTCCGCAGACAAGTTGTTGCTAACTTTGATATAGATATTAATTCAACTGGCATAGCAGGTATGTGGATAGCAGCACCAGGTACTGCTATTGATAGTGCTAGTGGTTTAAACGGATGGCTTGAATGTACATCTCAATATGCAGGTGCTGGCGTACCAGGTAGTGATACAGGTAACGGTGGTAATGGATCAAACGGTTGTGCATTAACAGGTGCAGACGTTGTTCCAACAGGTTCAAGTATTAATTCAAGTTACACAATGACATTAGGTAGTGAGAATATGAGTAATGCAACTGATAATGTTGTATTAGTTAGAATTGCACTAACAATCGGTAGACAAATTACAAGTCTATCAATAGGAGAAGCTAGTTAATGGCTATTTCAGACAATCAAAAGTTAGACTATCTATTTAAAAAATTAGGATACGGTGCAACTAAAACCGACACGGTATTTAACAAATTAGCAGCCAATGAAAGTATAGCAAGTCCATTATTAATGCGTGGCGACACGATTTGGGCAGCCTCAGGCACTATACCGGCAGTTAAGCCAGCTAGTTCTTCTGGAGTAGTAACATTACAAACAGCAATTGAAGCAACAGCTGATATTACTGCATCTACTAATAGAACTTGGAAAACAGGAACCACAAACTGGATTCCAACAGAATTCGGTAGTACTTACTTAGTAAGTGTTTATGTTCATACAGCAGGTGATGCTGCCGGTGCAGAAGACATTTCTAATAAAGTATTTACTACCGGTAGTGGTAATAACGACGAATGGTTCTTTGATTATCAATCAGGTGTACTAAACTTTATTGGTACCAACTTACCAAACGGCGTTAACTTTAGTGGTAAAAGTGTTTATATAACAGGTGCAACTTATAGTGGATCATTGGGTGTTGCATCGGCGTCTATTTCAGCAGACATTAGTCAGTTACAAACAGATGTAGCCAATATACTATCAAACACAGATCCAGCAACGTTAGACTCGCTTACAGAGATTGTTGCCTCGTTTCAATCTGCCGACTTAGCTACAACATCAGCTCTAGCCGCACAAAATACTTCCATAAGAAACGATTTAGCATTCTCAGTAAGTGAGATTAATGACCCAATAACAAATGTATCAGTAGCAAATGTAACAGGATTAATATTTGATGTAGATGGCGGTTTTGCACTAACTGATAATAGTGACGGAACAGTTACAGTTACACTTGAGTCAACGTTTAAGACGTGGCACATTTATGATACAGCATCTGATGTAACACCAACAGATATCATAGCATCAGCAGTTGACGAAATATCAATACGTGCTGGTAATAACATTACAATTACTCCAGTTACCACTCCGGGTTCAAAAGGTATAACAATTGCTAGTGATGTTAGCAGTATACTTGATCTTGGAATTTCAGATGGTACTAATGGGCAAATACTACAAACAGATGGCAACGGTGCTCTTAGCTTTGTTGACAGAACACTTACACAGGCATCACTTCCAGCTTCACAAGACTTTACAGCAGACGGCAGTACTACAGCATTTACATTAACAGATGCTCCAGCAGGAGAAGAAGAAATTGATGTATATGTTAATGATGTGTTACAACGTCCAAGCATTTACTCTGTAAGTGGAACTACATTAACATTTAATGAGATGCCACTAAATGGATTTGAGATTTATATTAAATATCGTTATCCATATGCTACTATGACGTCTCCAGCCAATAACAGCATAGAAAACCAACACTTAAATTTGATATATACTAGTAACCAATACACCGGAGATGCGAGCACAACACAGTTTACTATACAGCCCGGTCACTCAATTCATAGTGTATTAGTTATTGTAAGCGGTGCAATACTTCCACCCACACAATATAGTGTTTCAGGTAGTACACTAACAATAACTACTGCCCCGGCCAACAGTGCCGTAGTTGATTTTAGATATTTGCCAGTTTAATACTGCAATATTTTTTTAAATTCTTCATTATCAAATAACTTAACTTCACCACATTTTGCATAAATACATTGCACGGGTTTCTATCTGTGCGAAAGATCGTATGTTGTCATAGACATACACGTTCCTTGTATAGAATATAAGGAATCAAATATATTTGATTGGAGAAATCTATATGGCTTTTAGACAAATTAAGAGTCCAGCGTTAGGTAACGCATCAGTTATCAACACTAAGCTAGCGCCAAGTTCAGTTTCAGGCCAAACTGTAACTACAGCACTAGCAGGATCAGAAACACTTCTACTTAACAGCGGTGGTACGTTAAAAACTATCACAGCAGCAAACGTAATTGCATCATGGGATACCTCAATGTTAGGTGAACATGCTGACTATAAATACTTTACAGATGCTAGAGCTGTTACAGCTACAGCCAGTGCTATTAGCACAGCGGTTGCAGCAGAAGCAGTTATAGCAAGAGCAGCAGAAGGCGTAAATGCAACAGCAATTACAACTGAAGCAACTCGTGCTACAGCAGCAGAGGGTGTTAATGCTTCGGCAATAAGCTCGGAAGTAACAGCAGCTAGAGCAGCAGAATCTGCACTAGACGCAGCTTACAAACTTGCGGACACTGGATTACAAACACAAATCAGCAACATTTTAACAAACGTTGACGCGACAGCACTTAACTCGTTAAGTGAAATCGTTACAGAGTTCCAAAGTCAAGACAGTGCATTATCTGCATCTGTTATTGCTAACGGAACAAACATTACTAATGAAGTTAATCGTGCTACGGCAGCAGAACTTGCTAACACAGCATCGATTGCAGCTGAAGCAATTACAGCTAGAGCAGCTGAAAGTGCAAACGCATCAGCTATTTCAGCTGAAGCAGTTACAGCTAGAGCAGCGGAAAGTACGTTGACAGCAGACACTTTAACTAATACTGGTAACATTGCTACACTAACAAGTGGACTTGCTGCTGAAATTTTAGCAACAGGTGGCGAAATTACTACATTAACAAATGACCTTGCAGCAGAAATTACTCGTGCAGGTTCAGCAGAAGCAGCTAACGCAATTGATGTTACTGCAGAAGCAGTTGCTCGTGCAGCAGCAGACACGGTTATGGCAGCAGATATTGCTACTAACGTGACAGCTATTGCAACTAACGCAACTAACATTGCTAACATCTTAACTAACACAGATGCAGCAGCATTGGATTCATTAACAGAAATTGTTACTGCATTCCAACTTGCCGATGGCAACCTAGGTACACTAGTAGCAACTAACGTAACAGCTATTGCAACAGAAGAAACTCGTGCAAGAGCAGCAGAAGTACTTAATGCAGCAGCAGTAGTAACTGAAAGAACTCGTGCTTTAGCAGCAGAGGGTGTAAACTCTTTGGCAATTACAGCTAACACTGGTGACATCACTACTAACGCATCTGGCATTGCAACTAACGTAAGTGCTATCTCAACTGAAGCAACTACAGCTAGAGCAGCAGAACTTGCAAACGCAAGTGCTATCTCAACTGAAGCAACTACAGCTAGAGCAGCAGAACTTGCAAACTCAAATGCAATTTCAGCAGAAGCAACTACAGCTAGAGCAGCAGAAGCAGCTAACGCAACAGCAATTAGTGGTGAAATAACACGTGCAACATCAAAAGATAACGCACATGATACTTTACTTAGTACACACACTGGTGATATCTCTACTAATGCAACAAATCTTAGTAATGAGATTGCTAGAGCACAAACAGCTGAATCAACATTAACTGTTGATACTGCTACTAACACTACAGCAATTGCTAATATTTTAACTAATACTGACGCAGTAGCACTTAACTCTTTAGCAGAAATTGTTACAAGTTTCCAAAGTGCAGACGTTACATTAGGTGGACTAGCAACAGCAGCAACTACAGACCGTGCGTTAATTCGTACAGAGTTTGCAGCGGCAGATACTGCAATTTCAACAAACGTAACAACTAATGCAACTGATATTAGTGCATTAGAAGCAAAAATGGGTGCAACAGTACTAACAACAACAGCACAAACTGTTACAGCAGCAATTAATGAACTTAACACTGGTGCATCTGCAGCAGTCGCAGTATTAAACACTGAAGTTGATGCAATTGAAACAGCAGTTGGCTTAAACGCTAATGGTACATTTACAGCACACAGTGGTACAAACTACATAGATAGTGGTTCTACAATGAAAGGCGTTGACGCCTTACTTGACGGAGCAGCTAAAGCTAATGCAGACGCAGTTGTTACAGAAGAAACTCGTGCAACAGCAGCAGAAGGTGTTAACAACGCAGCTATTATAGCTGAAGCAGTTACAGCTAGAGCAGCGGAAAGTGCAAACGCATCAGCTATTTCAGCTGAAGCAGTTACAGCAAGAGCAGCAGAAGTAGCAAACGCAGCAGCAACAGCGGCTAACTTAGTTGAAATTACATCTACACAAGCAGGCGCAGGTTTATCTGTAGCTGGTGCTTATGTAGCTCCTTCAACATCTAACTACCATGACGCGGCAGCTACTTTAGCAGGCGCAGATATGTTAATTGATGCAGCAGTTAAAGCAGAAGAAACTCGTGCTATAGCAGCTGAAGGTACGTTAACAACTAACGTAGCAACTAACGCAGCAGGTATTGCAACAAACGTAACAGCTATCGCAACTAACGCAACAGCAATTGCTAATATTATTAGTAATGTTGATGCAGCTTCATTGGATTCATTAACAGAAATTGTTACTGCATTCCAAGCAGCAGATGGTACCCTAACAGGTGCAGTTGCAGCTAATACAGCTCAAGTAGCAACTAACGTAACTGATATTGCATCTAACGTAACTTCACTCGCAACTAAACTAGCACTTGCTGGTGGAACAATGAGTGGCGATATTGCTATGGGTGGATCAATGGTATCAGGACTTGGTGCTCCAATAGCAGCTGGTGACGCAGTTTCTAAATCATATTTAGAAGCACAAATTGCATCATCAGACTCAATACTTGATATGACTGACGTCTCAGACGCTAGTTATGTTGGTAAAGAATCTTATGTTCTTTCTGTTAATGCTAACGCAACAGGTATGGAACTTACAGATCCTTTAGATTTGTTTACAAGCAACGCACGTCAAACTATCCCAGGTGACGGTGTAGCAACTACTTACTCTTTAACAATGACAACAGACCAAGCTAACAGCATGGTATTTGTTGGTGGTGTTATTCAGGATCCAGTTACTCACTATACTATTAATGGGTCAGCAAGCACAATTACATTTACGTCAGCATTACCAGTTGGTACTTCTGCAGTAGTTGTAGCTCATATGTCAGGACTAACTCCAGTATTAACTGCTGGTCAAGTTACAACTGATATTTTAGCAGACGATATTAAAGCGTATGTTCAGAAAACAGGCGTATCAGCAACAGGTGCAACTACAGTAGATACATTCAGTGGCGTTCTTTATCGTTCAGCTAAGTATGTTATACAAGTTGATGATGGCGCTGGAAACTACGAAACTCGTGAAGCATTGATTGTACACGATGGAACAACAGCATACATCACAGAATTTGCTATGGTTTATACCGGATCAGATTTAATTGGTGATGCAGATGTTACTATGTCAGGCAACAATGTCTTACTACAGTATACACCTACAAGTGGTACAGCAACCGTGAAAGTTATTGCAACTTACATTGATGTTTAAGAAGTAGATAATTGCTTCTTAAGATAATAATTAAGGGGCGGTATGTAATAAAGCATATGCCGCCTCTGTTTTTAGTTAGAAATTGTTAGTAATAGCAGTTTATGATTAAGAAAAATAGATACAAGAAAAAAATTATTACTCAATGTAATAATACTTTTATAGAATAAAGGAGTCATAAAAATGGCACAAAGAAAATTTATAATAGACGGCGGTTTCAAAACTGATGATGCTTCTGAACTGTTAGCCAATTTAACAATGGGTGGTTCAATCCTTCCAAACGTTGATTCTAACGGTGTAACAGGCTATGATTTAGGTTCAACTACTGCAAAGTGGAAAGACTTATATCTCTCAGCAGGTTCTCTATACGTTAACAACCAAAAAGTACTTGAAGATGATTCAGGAACGATTGTTGTTAGTGCAGATGTAGATCAAGGCGTATCAATTAAAACAACAGGTACAGGAGTAGTGACATTACAGTCAGCAACTACTGTCAACATGGCAGGTACTCTTCAAATGGGTGCAGGCAAAAACATTACGGACGTCAGTGGCGTTGCAGTAAGTTTTGGTGATAAAATAGACATGAGTAATAATAATATTATTAATGTCGGAACAGCGGTAAATGCAACAGACGTAGCAAACAAAAGCTATGTTGATCAGCAAGTTTCAAACTTAGTAAACGGTGCACCTGGTGCATTAGATACGTTAAATGAACTAGCAGACGCATTAGGCAACGACGCAGCATTTAGTGCAACTGTTACAGCTAACATTGCAACTAACGCAGCTTCAATTGTATCAACTAATAGCACTGTTGCAAATAATGCAACACAAATTGCATCTAACGTATCAGCAATTGCGACTAACGCAACTGCAATTGGTACTAAAGCAAATACATCTTATGTTGATTCTCAAGATGCTTCGCAACTTGCAACAACACTTGCTGACGCAACTACTAAAGCTGACGCAGCTCAAGTAGCAGCAGCAGCAGACGCAACTACTAAAGCTGACGCAGCTTTACTTTCAGCAACTGGATCAGCAACTCTTGCAGACTCTACAGTAACAGCGGCATATATTGCAGCAGACGTTATAGTAGCAAGCAATGCAAGTACAGATGCAACTACTAAAGCAGACGCAGCCGAATTGGCAGCAATTGCTTCAGCAGAAGCGAAAGACATTGCACGTATGGTAACTTCAGACGCTTATGCAGACGCATCAGAAGCAGCAGCAGTAGCAACAGCTAGTGCAGACGCAACTTCTAAAGCAAATACAGCACTTGCAGATGGAAAAGTATATACTGATACTGGTACTCAAGCAGCACTAAGTGGTGCAGACGCAGCAGCAAGAACTTACACTGATGCGGAAATTGCAACAGCAATCTCTACAGCAGCTTCTACAGCAGAGTCGAAAGACGTTGCTCGTATGGTAACTTCAGATGCTTATGCAGATGCCTCAGAAGCAGCAGCAGTAGCAACAGCTAGTGCAGACGCAACTTCTAAAGCTAACGCAGCTAGAGCAGGTGCAGTTTCAGACGTAACTAACGGTGCAGGCGCAGCGTTTGATACATTAGTTGAAATTCAAAATGCAATGGCAACTGACGCAGAACTTAGTTCAGCAATCGCTAGTGTTACATCATCAGCAGCTTCTACAGCTAGTGCAGATGCAACTACTAAAGCAGACGCAGCTCTTGCAGCAGCAAAAGTATATGCAGACGCAAATGATGCTAATACTAC
>ENA-OSJC01002666-OSJC01002666.1-marine-metagenome-genome-assembly--contig:-NODE-2666-length-13269-cov-4.637583_pt1 | contig 13269 bp, 9 predicted proteins | sample MGYA00237885_ERZ534234 | MGnify/ENA primary metagenome ERZ534234 (study PRJEB26413, sample SAMN06343907) | marine metagenome | isolation source: coastal waters | place: Atlantic Ocean: West Antarctic... | reverse complement strand
CGAGTTCGAAAAACACATCCACTTGGTCTCTCAAGAGGACTTGGGATACTTCCAGGTATTGCCTGAAGAGGAGCATCCAAATTATTTACATCGGGCAAAGCTTTTAATAACCCCCTTGTATAGGGATGTTTAGGGTTTTTAATTATTTCTCTAACTGGCCCCTTCTCAACGATAGCCCCCAAATACATTACAGCAACAGTATCAGCTGTTTGCGCAATAACCCCTAAATCATGAGTGATAAACATAACACCCATTTGATATTCTTTAATAATATCCTTAATTAAATTAATTACTTGTGCTTGAATGGTGACATCTAGTGCTGTTGTAGGCTCGTCTGCTAATAATAATTTTGGCATCGTTGATAAAGCCATTGCAATCATTGCTCTTTGACGCATGCCACCAGATAACTCAAATGCATATTGATTAAATCTATTTTCTGCATCAGATATTCCAACTCTTTTTAACATATCAACTGAAATAGATTTTGCTTCTTTCTTATTAACTGGTTTATGCAAAAGTAACTGCTCTACCATTTGAGCACCAATCTTTATTGCAGGAGCAAAACTCGCCATAGGCTCTTGAAATATCATTGATACTTTGCCACCTCTAATTTTTTTTAAATCTTCTTTTGAAGTAAATTTAAGAGTATTTTCTCCATCAATAATAATTTCAGCATCCTCGTTATAGTGTGCGTTATCAGGATTTAATTGCATGATTGATTTTGCAGTAACTGATTTTCCAGAACCCGACTCACCAACAACCCCTAATACTTCACCAGCGTTTACAGATAATGAAATATTTTCAACAGCAACAATTCTCCCCTCATCTGTATCAAATTGAACATTTAAATTTTTAATATCTAATAATGCACTCATATATTATTTATTTCTATGTGGGTCAGCTGCATCACGGAGTCCATCTCCAACAAAAACAAAAGACAAAATTAATGTGATTAAGACTAATACTGGAAGAAAATACCATTGATAATTTAATAACACATCAGCTCTAGTTGCACTTTGCAACAAAACTCCTAAGGAGTTCACAGGATCTCTTAAACCTAAACCAATAAAACTAAGGGCTGTTTCAGATAATAACATGTAAGGAAAACTAATTACTAAATCAACAATAATATAACTTGTAAAGCTTGGAAGTAAGTGGCGAATAATAATATGTGTCGAGGAAGCTCCACAAAGCTTTGCTGCAAGAATATATTCTTGACTTCTTTCAGTTAACAAATGTGTTCGAACACGTCTTGCCAAAGTTGGCCAAGAAATAAAACCTAAAAGACAGGATATGAAAAAAAATCGCATTTCAGAACTCCATGTATCGGGTGCAAAAGCTGCTAAACACATAAACAGTGGTATAGGTGGAATGGTTCGCACAGCATCCGTAAACATTTGAGCGATACCATCAATCCATCCTCCATAGTACCCAGCTACCCCTCCAACAATTAAGGATAATACAAAGGAAATAAAAACTCCAAGCGTTCCTACAGCCAAAGATATATAGATTGCCGCAAGAGTTCTAGAAAATAAGTCTTTTCCAGGTTTATCAGTTCCAAATATATGAATACCTCCTGAATCAACACCAAATAAATGTGTATCAAAAGTCAAGCCAGGTATTTTAAAATCAAATTTTTTCCCAGGAAGATTTATACTCCATTTAAAATATTTATATTCCCATCCTTTGACAAAAAATTGAAGATATTTTCTTTTTTCTGTATCTACTTTATAAACCCATCGAAAATTTGTATCTGCGCCTCTATATTTTGATTTAGCATGGATAAAAGGTCTTAAAGAAAAACCATTTTCATCCCAGAACATAGGTATTTCTGGTGCTCCATTTTCGTATTGTTTATCACGACCAGCGATTGTGGGATCATAAGGTGATAAAAAGCCAGCAAAAAGACTAATCACTATCATAAAAAGCAGTATTGAACCTGCTATCATTGCTGAACGATTTGCAAAAAAACGGGTACGAACTAATTGAAATTGTGTTGCAGTAAAATATGCTTCTTTTTGTTGCGAACTAATCTCCACCCATTACTCCTTTGCGAATTCTTGGATCAATTATTGCTAACATTATATCGGTAACAAAATTTACAAAAACTATAGTTGCTGTTAATAAAAATATAATTGCACCAGCTAGTTGCTGGTCATTAGACCTTGCCAAAGACTCTATTAGTAAAGCCCCTGCTTCTGTTAAAACTAATATAAGTGCAACAACTGGAAGAGCACTAAAAATTCTATTTAAATCAAACCCCAATGAATTAATTACTGGACCCAATGAATGTTTTGCAGGGTAACGCCATAGCAATGACATTCCTGAAACACCTCTCGCTCTTGCAGCCATAACATAGAGTTTGCCGTGCTCATCAAGTATTAATGCTCTCACTGTTTGAAGAGCAAAGGCTGTTGCATTCCAACCTAAAACAAATATTGGTAACCAAGCTCTACTTAAAAAATCTTTTACACGATCTACTGACCAAGGAGCATTTTGAAATTTTTCTGAAAATAATCCCGTCATAGTATCACCATAATAAACGGTCATAAAAAGCATGATGCAGAGGGCAACTAAAAAATTAGGTAAGGCTATGCCTAAATAACTTATAAATTTAAGAATTGTGTCTATAGATCTGAATTTAGTTGTAGCAGATATAATCCCTACCGGAATAGCTATGAGATAAGAAAAGATTAATGCAGTTATGCATATTGCGAGCGAAATAAAAAAACGTTCTTTTAATAATTCATTAATACTAACTCGAAGAATACAACTATCTCCAAAATCTCCATCAACTACAATATTTTTAATCCAAGATCCAAAACGAACGGGGAAGGGTCTGTCTAATCCTAAACGTCTTTCCTCAGCTTCAATATCTTCCACAGTTATTCCTGATCCTTGTGTATTTTTGAAAGCTAAATATCTTTCAGCACAAGTTCCTGGAACTAATTCCATTAAGGTAAAAACTATTAAACTTACAATTAATAATGTGAAGACTGCCATAACAGCTCTTGTCATTGTAAATTGTATAAAATTTATCATTAAATTTTTATTATTTTAAAATATGAAATTATTATAAATAAATAAAAGCGGCAATAAAGATTGCCGCTTTTAAAATAAATTATATCTTTAAACTACTCAGCCAAATACCACTGCTGTGGTAAATATGGAAAAGTTCTGTAATAATTATAAGAAGCAACTTTGAACTGTGTAACGTTCTTAAGAGCATTCCTATGAAATACAGGATAAGGCGCAGCAACTGTTCCAATAAACAAGAGGTTTTCAACCATAAGTTGAACCATTCTTTCTCCTGCAGCATGAGATTCAGCACTTCCAGATGAAGCTGATTGGAAAGTATTTACAGCATCAATCAAATCATAAGCATACTTTGGTGGCTCAATTCCTGATGAACCATTACTGTCGATATACTCTGCCCATTTAATCGCAGTTGTATGTCCAAAGTAATTTTCATACGGTGGAACAAATAGTTCAGATTCACCAAGTATAATTGCAATGGGTTGATTTTTTTGCCAAGCACCAACATCTAGTTGATTAGAAGATTGAGCACCACGATATTCATCTGGCGTAACTTCTTTAAATAAAGTTTTTACCCCAACATCATTCCAATGACGAGCCACTAACTCAACTTCACCACCACCAATACCTTGGGTAGCAAAATCAATGTTAATAACTAATGGATCACCATTTGGAAGTTCTCTCATTCCATCACCATCTATATCAACTGCACCTGTTTGATCTAACAAAGCATTTGCTTGCGCTGGATCATATTGTGCATAATGCGAAGACCATTTAGGATCAATAAAGTCTGGTCTCGGAGAAAACGCGATATATTGACCTGGAGTTCCCATACCATAACTATTAACCTCATTAATCTCATCTCTGTTAATTGCTAAAGACATAGCTTGACGGAAACGAAGATCACGGAAAAGACCTCTGTAGGCCTCATCTTCATGAGTAACATTAAAGCTTAATGCACCCATCTCAACACCTGGTCTGATATCAACTGTATAGTCACCACTTTCTGAACCATCTAACAATTGAGGTACAACTTCCATAGTAAGAGATTGTGATTTGTAATCTACTTCACCATTTACCATTTTAAGAATACGTATTTCATTCTCATTAATATATCTCTCATTTTGATAATCGATATAAGGTAATTGATTTCCTGCAGTGTCAACCATAAAGAAATATGGATTAGCTGCATAAACACGACCTTCTGTTGTATCTTCAATAGTAATAAATGATTCTAAAGTAGGATAAACAGCAGATGGAAGGTTAGCAACATTATCAGAAGCTGACAATAAAGGTGAAGGAGTATCAGTCCAACAAGAGTTACCATAATATGCCGCTAAAACAGCATAACCATTTTCAAAACCTGCTTCTTGCGCGAGCGCATCAGCACCAGAATTTAAATCTGGATGGTATTGACTAAACAGATGTTTAGGTGCAAATCCTTGACAATATGATGTTGCAAACATTGCTAATACACCAGGTTTAGAAGCTGGCAGATTAAAACGAACTGTTAGATCATCAATCGCATCAACAGTCATTCTTTCACCGGCAACTAATAAGTAACCATAAGGCTTTTCACGAATATTAGAATCCATCATTAAATGATCATACCAAAATTTTACATCTGCAGAAGTAAACGGCTTACCGTCAGACCACTTGTGTCCTTTTCTTAATGTAAAAGTTAATTGAGTATAGTCATCATTCCATTCATAATCTTTTGCAACATTTGGAACAATAGTTGTTAAGTCATCACTATAACGCACGAAGTTTACGTGACGTGTAGATAATAAATCAGATGTTCCTGCTTCAGTTGCATTTGAAAGCATTCTAAAAGTTCCACCATATGATCCAATTGAATCATAAGGAGCAATTACTAATGGCTCACTTGGTAAACGATCATTTACACTTCCTAATTCACCATTACCAACAATAGTAGCATTGATAGTAGCAACATTTGGATTTTCAGAAAAACTCATTGAGCATCCTGCAGCACTTTCATATTCTGAAACTTCATACTGACCAGGATACTTTCCTGCAGCAGCAGCTCCACCTGAACAGTCTGCTGCGAAAGAGTGTGAACTCCAGACAACTACTGAAAAAGCAAATACTGAAGTTAAAATAAATTTTTTAACCATATTATATTCCTCCTTTTATAAAATTAGTTATTGAGGTAATTAGTAAACGAATATAAAATAATTACAAAAGTAATATGAATGTTTTATTCCTCTTAAAGGCAAATATAGTATGTATAACTTAAAAATATCAATATATTGTATGATGTTAATTTATTTCTTATGAAAAAATCAATCTTATTTATAAGTGCTGATCAATGGCGTTGGGACTGTTTCAGTTTTATGAAACATAAAAATGCACTAACTCCAAATATTGATAGGTTGGCAAAAGAAAGCACAGCTTTTATATCTCACTTTTCAGGCATAGTGCCGTGTGGTCCCGCAAGAACTACTATGTTAACTGGATTGTACCCATTCATTCATAGATCTGTAACTAATGGTGCGCCTCTTGATAAAAGATTTACTAACATAGCTAAAGAAGCAAGAAGGATTGGGTACGATCCTAAGCTATATGGTTATACCGATACTTCATGGGATCCAAGATATCTTGATCCAAAAGATGAAAAAAATTTTACATATGAATCTCCTATGGAAGGTTTTGATCCTGTGTGTCATTTACCAGAAGGTAATCCAGTTACATGGGCAAATTATTTAAATGAAAATGGATTTAAAATTAAAGATGCAAAAGATCTCTACCAAGATAGAAAGCCAGATAAAGGAGTGGGATTCATTCATGAACCATTTGAGATACCAACTGAACATTCTGACTCATCTTTTTTAACAAATCAATTAATAAAAGATTTAAAAAAAACTAACGATCCTTTTTTTATGCATATATCTTTTTTAAAACCTCACCCCCCTATGTATGTATCTGAACCATGGCATAGTTTGATAAATCCAGATGATATTGATTTACCTTTTATGGAAAAAACAATTGAAGAAATGTCAAATCAACACCCCGTCTTCAAAGAAATTTTAAAAAAATATAACAACGAAGATAATTTTTCAGAAATTAGATTCTCTGATTTAAATGAAAAAGATATTCGTAACATTAAAAGTGTATATTTTGGAATGTGTGCCGAAGTTGATGATAATATAGGTAGAATAGTCCAAGTATTAAAAGAAACTAAACATTATGAAAATACTATGATTGTTTTTACAAGTGATCACGGGGAAATGTTAGGTGAAAATAAACAGTGGGGGAAATCAGGTTGGTGGGATGCCTCTTATAGGATACCACTTATAATTCATATTCCAGGTGAAAATAAACAAATAATAAATGATTTTACAGAATCAGTAGATATTGCTCCAACAATTTTAGATTGGTTAGAAATTTCTATCCCAACTGATTGGAATGGACAATCCTTATTAGCTAGCATTAAAAATTCTACAAACAAGCCTCCTTCTAAAGAATATGTAATATTTGATTGGGACTTTAGAGAAAATCACTACACATCTTTTGTTCAAAATAAAGAGCTAGCACCTGAAGAATGCAACCTTTCAGTTATTAGAACAAAAGAATGGAAGTATGTTCATTTTCCATCTCTTCCTCCTTTGCTATTTAATATGCTTGAAGATCCTTATGAAATAAATAATCTAGCCAATAAAAAAGATTATCTTGAAACTCAAAATAAACTTTTATCCAAGCTATTAAGTCATCGTATGATTCATCAAGAAAGACAATTATCAAATAGTATGTTAACTGAAAAGGGAATGAAAATAAATTCAGGACCAAGTAATAGACAAGTGAAAAAATAAAAATGTTAACAACAGTTATAGGAGCATACCCAAAACCAGAATATCTTAAAATTACTGATTGGTTTAATGCACAAGGTGGAACAGACACTGCTAATCCGACAAAATATTATAATCAAGAAGTCAATCAAATGGGAGAAAAAGCTGAAGAACTTTTTGTTCAAGCGGCGAAAGAAGTAATAGAAGATCAAATTGATTGTGGGATTGATATTGTTACTGATGGAGAAGTGAGAAGAGAGAATTATATTCATTATCATTGTCGTCATATCGAAGGCGTAGACTTTAATACACTGACAGAAAAAGTTGCTCGTACTGGAAATTATAAATGCTGGCTTCCAACCATTGTTTCAAAAGTACAAGCTCAAGATTCTTTTTTAGTGCATGATTGGAATACAAGTCAAAAGCTCTCATCAAAACCAATCAAAATAACTTTACCCGGGCCAATGACTATAGCTGATACAATTGCAAATACATTTTACACATCAAAAGACAAAATGGGTTTTGATTTAGCAGAAGTAATTAATGTCGAAATTAAAAGATTGCAAAAAGCTGGGTGTAAACATATTCAAGTTGATGAACCCTTATTTGCAAGAAAACCTCAAGATGCTATAGATTTTGGAATAAATAATTTAGCAAAATGTTTTGAAGGTTTAGAAAATGAAGATGTTGAAAAAATTACCCATATATGTTGTGGCTATCCAGATAAATTAGATGCAGTTGATTATCCCAAAGCGCCTCTTAATTCTTACCACGAAATTGCAAATCTATTAAATAAATCTACTATTAATACCGTCTCTCTTGAAGATGCACATCGCCACAATGATTTATCTCTATTAGAAAAATTTGGAGATACAAAAATTATTTTAGGACTGATTAAGATTGCTAGTAGTGAAAAAGAGACAAAGGATGAAATACAATCACGAATAGCAAAAGCTTTAAATTATATTAAGAAAGAAAACTTAATTGCAGCCCCTGATTGCGGTCTTGGTCACTTACCAAGAAAATTGGCAAAAGAAAAATTAAACACAATGGTTATGGCTGTAAAAGATTTTTAATTATCAAACTTTTAATTTTGAAATATCTTGTATATTCATATTTGATTTTCCTATTTAACATTTATCAAAAAATTAAAAAAGGCTCAATATTAAAATTATTTTTATTTATAAAACGAAATTAATATCTTTACAGCTTTTTTCCAATTTAATAAATTATTTAAAATTTCTTTCTTATTTGAATTTGAAAAAAAAGTTTTTTCAATTTTCCAAATCTTTTTGATTGATTGTAAATTTTGAAGATGACCAGAACTTAAAGCTGCTAAATAAGCAGCCCCCAAAGATGTTGTCTCTATATTTTTTGGTTTTAAAATTTTAATATTAAGAACATTTGCAATACTTTGGATTAAATTATGATTGGATATCATACCTCCATCAACTTTTATTTCTTTGATTTTAATTTTTGAATCTTTTTCCATTGCTTTTACTAAATCATATGTTTGATAGGCAATACTATCTAAAGTTGCTTTTACAATTTCAGCAATTGATGTATTTCTAGTAAGACCAAAAATTCCCCCTCTTACATTTGGCTCCCAATGAGGCGCACCTAAACCTGTGAGAGCAGGTACAACAATTATTTTTTCTTCCTTTTTAGCTTTTAAATATAATTCGGTTGTTTGATCAGAAAATTTAAAAAATTTTAATTTATCTCTCAACCACTGAATAGCAGATCCGGCAACAAATATACTTCCTTCATAACAATACATTTTTTCTTTTCCTATTTTATAGGCAACAGTAGTTAAAAGTTTGTTCTTAGATAGTTTAAAATTTTTTCCAATATTCATAAGAAGAAAACATCCAGTACCATAAGTGCTTTTAGCTTGCCCTTTATCAAAACAGGCTTGACCAATTGAAGCAGCTTGCTGATCCCCAGCCATCCCTCCAATTTTTATAGTGCCTCCAAATAAATTTGTTGATCCAAATTCATAAGTATTTGGGGTTACTTTAGGCATTATACTCAATGGAATATCAAATATTTTTAATAAGTAATTTGACCATTTTTCATTTTTTATATCATAGAGCATTGTTCTAGACGCATTAGTAATGTCTGTTAAATGAGATTTTTTATCAGTTAAATTCCATAAAAGCCAAGTATCTATTGTACCAAATAGAAGATTGTCATCTTTCAATAATTGTTTTGATTTCTTATTATTATCCAATATCCATTTTATTTTAGTTGCAGAAAAATATGGATCTATCAAAAGTCCAGTGACATTTTGAATTTTTTTATCTATTTTTTGTTGTTTTAATTTTATACAAATTTCAGTTGTTCTTCTGTCCTGCCATACAATTGCTTTATGTATTGGTTTTCCATTTTTTTTATTCCATAAAACTGTTGTCTCTCGTTGATTTGCAATTCCAATAGAAATTATTTGAGAAGCATAAATTTTATTTTTTTTTAAAATCTTATTTATTAAAAACTTAACATCATTCCAAATTTCTTCAGCATCATGCTCTACCCATCCACTCTTTGGAAAATATTGTTTTAATTCTTTCTGTATTGAATCAAAAATACTAAAATTAGTATTATATAAAACAATTCTTGAACTAGTTGTTCCTTGATCTATTGAAAGAAAATATTTATTCATAAAATTAAAAATACTAATTTAAATTTAACCAATAAAAAAAATTAAAATAATTTTTTTTAGTTGGATAATTAATCTCCAGGAAGATCATAACCTATGACCTTTCTCCATTCATCTAATGTTTTTAAATTTCCTAACGTATCCTCCCAAGTCATACCAGGATATGGCACTTCTATTTTTTGTTTTATAATTGTTTGGCTAGATAATTCAGCTTCAAAAAAAAACAGATGTTCTGGTCCTTTGAAATCTATTACTTCTGTTTGATTGTTTTTTACAATCTTTATAGTAGAGTGGTATGGACCTCCATTCTTACCTGGATCCCAGGGTTGATCTAGTTCAATAACCCCTTCTGTTCCTGTAATAATAGCTTTATTCTCCATATCTTCAATAATAGAAGTAGATGCTTCTGCAATAATACCATTTTCAAATTCAAAAGTTGCATGAGCTATCTCATCGACCCCAGTTTCACTTATTTGTGCTTTTCCTGAAATTTTTTTTGGATTAATAAATTTTTTACCAACTGCAACTCCAGCAATCATTCTTGAAAAAGAAACAGGATAAAGACCTACATCTAAAATAGCCCCACCTGCAAGTTTCTTATCAAATAATCTTGAAGTTGGAATGATACTACCTACATTAAATCCAAAAGAAGATTTTATATGCTTAATATCACCAATTAGATTTTCTTTAATCATTTTTAAAAGAGCTGGTATTTGAGGATGACAACGATACATAAATCCTTCAGCATAAAAAACACCCGCTTCTTTAACTGCCTGAATAACTTTCATACCTTCATTAAAATTAATTGCTGCAGGTTTTTCACATAAAATATGTTTTCCTTTTCCAGCTGCTTTTATTGAAAATTCAGCATGAAAAGTATGAGGTAGTGAAATATAAACTGCATCAATTTCATCTGAGTCAAGGATATCTTCATAATTTGAAAAACGAAAAGAAGTATTTATTGAATATTTATCTCCAAATTTCTTTCTGCGATCATTATTTTTACTAGCAATGCCTTTTAATTCACCTGAATAAGATCCCAATAAACCGTCAGCAAAGTTATTTGCTATGTCTCCCGGACCTATAATACCCCACCGAACTTTATCCATTTTTTATCCTTTTAAAAATTCATAATCAAATACTAAAATATTTTTATACAATTAGAGCATGTTAATAAGCAATTACACTTATAATCTCAAACATTATTGAAGCAGCCACCATTGAAGTGATATTATTAGGACTATCTTTAGTAGGCATTAAACATACCACATCTCCGCCAATTACATTTTTATCCTTTACTGACTGAATTAAAGACTTTGCTTCCTCCATGGTAAAACCTGTAAAACTTGGCTCTATATTTGAAACAGCTGGAGCAACAGACGCATCTAAACTATCTAAATCAAAAGTAATATAAATAGGATTGTCTCCCAACTTATCTAAAGTTTGACTGATAACATCTTGTATTCCTCTTTGTTGAAACTCTTGCATTGTAACAACATTATATCCCAAATCATAACTTGGCTGCAACCAGTCAAGAGTTCTAGGATTTCCCCGCATACCAATTTGCATACTAGAAGATGGATCAATAATTCCATCATCAACTAAATAAGATCCCCAATGAGCTGCACTTTTTTTAGCACCTAAAAAATGATCTAATTGATTAAACGTATCCGTATGTGCATCTATGTGAAGAAAGCTTATTTTCTTCCCCTTCGTTAAAGATAGATTATTCTTACCTAATCCTTGTAAAATTCCTCCTGTAATAGAATGATCACCACCAATAGATACAACAGGTTTATTTGCTTTTGCTATTTTTTCAAAATAATTAGTAATATCCTCAATACACTTTTCATTATTATTAGCTTGAGGAAGTGGAACATCACCCAAATCATGAATTTTTTTTATCTCCCATGGATTAATATCAAAATCTAAATGGACTCTTCTCAGTCCCGCTGATATATTTCGAACTGCTCTTGGTCCTAAATGTTGATCTCTCTCTGTAGTACCATTACCAGTACTGTGAGGGACACCAACCAATGCAATATCACAATCTTCTGGGTTTGGTTTGTTAGGGCATCGAAACAATGTTGGAATACCCCACCAATAAAGGTTATCCATCATCAATTCTTCGTTTGATTTAGACATTTTAATTAAATTTAATTAATAGCCTTACTTGGATCAACATATTCATACCCTAAGTCATCTGCAACAGCTTTATAGGTAATTTTACCTTGGCATACATTTAGACCTGCAAGAAAATTAGCATCACTTGTTAAGGCATTTTGATAACCTTCTTGAGCAAGCTTTAAAACAAAAGGAAGTGTTGCTACATTCAATGCTAAAGTAGATGTCATTGGGACTCCACCTGGCATATTTGCTACACAATAATGAACTACATCATCAACTAGATATGTTGGATCTGCGTGAGTTGTAGGTTTGCTTGTTGCAACACACCCGCCTTGATCAATTGCAACATCAACTATTACTGAACCTCTTTTCATAGAAGAGATCATTTCTTTTGAAATAAGTTTAGGAGCATTTGCTCCAGGAACCAAAACACCGCCAATTAATAAGTCACAATCAGCAACATAATCAGACAAATTAATTTCATCACTATTAAGAGGAATAATGCGATCACCAAATTTTGCCACTAATTCATTGAGGCGCTGAGAAGATTTATCAACAATAAAAACTTTTGCTTGCATACCTGTTGCAATTATTGCTGCATTTTCTCCAACTACTCCTCCTCCTAAAATTAATACATTTCCAGGATTAACACCAGGGGCACCCCCTATCAATAAACCTCTTCCATTTTGAGGTTTTTCTAGTGAATGTGCTCCTGCTTGAATTGACATACGTCCAGCTACAGCGCTGATAGGAGCTAAAAGAGGAAGTCTATTAAACTCGTCAGTTACAGTTTCATAAGCAATACAAATAGCTTTGGATTCAACCAGTCCTTTTGTTAACTCAGGTGCTGCTGCAAGATGTAAGTACGTAAAAAGAATTTGATTTTCTCTCAGCATTGCAACTTCATTAGTTAAGGGCTCTTTTACTTTAACAATCATTTCAGCATCGTTAAAAATATTCTGAGCAGTTGAAGAAATTTTAGCTCCTGCTTTTTCATAATCTTCATTTTCAAAACCTGCACCAAAACCAGCCTTATCTTGAACTAAAACTGTATGACCGTAGTTTGTTAATTCTTGAACACTTGAAGGTGTTAACCCCACTCTTGATTCTTGAGGTTTAATCTCAGATGGAACGCCAATAAGCATAAACTAACCTTTCATATAATTTGTAATACCAGTTCTTAGTTTCTCAATTATTTCATCAATATGATGTTTTTCAGAAATAAATGGAGGAGCTACTATTAAACAATCTCCTGTAGCTTTAAGGCTCAGACCTGCTTCAAATAATTTTTTAAAACAAGCATACCCAGCTTTTCCAGGTCGTTCATCTGTTCGGAGATCTATGCCACCCATCATTCCATAACCACGAATATCAGTTACTCCATCAATATCTTTTAAACTAAATAATCCATTTAAAAAATATGGCGACATGTCCTTAGATCGTTGAAATAAACTTTCTTTTTCCATGATATCTTGCATAGCTAATCCAGCAGCAACAGCACAAGGAATACCAGAATAAGTATATCCATGAAAAAATTCAATTGCTCCTTTTGGTGCAGCATCAACCATCGTATCATAAATATGCTCTCTTGAAACCACAGCACCTAAAGGAACAATACCGTTAGTAATTGCTTTTGCCATT
>ENA-OSJC01002665-OSJC01002665.1-marine-metagenome-genome-assembly--contig:-NODE-2665-length-13273-cov-5.122613_pt1 | contig 13273 bp, 10 predicted proteins | sample MGYA00237885_ERZ534234 | MGnify/ENA primary metagenome ERZ534234 (study PRJEB26413, sample SAMN06343907) | marine metagenome | isolation source: coastal waters | place: Atlantic Ocean: West Antarctic... | reverse complement strand
GAGCAATTACAGCCATGGTAGGCCCTCCTACATAACCAGCCCCAATACAGCAAATATTTTTAATTTTCATAACTATTTATTTTTATTCAAAATCATTTATTAAATATAATTACTCTCTAGCATAATCATCCTGCAGCCTCACAATGTCATCTTCATTAGATGGATTCTGGGCATCTGTATGCTGCCAAAACTCTGCAACAACACCCCAATTATCAAGGCCAATAAGGCGGTGACGCTCCCCTTTTTTAAGGGTAATGGTTTTACCTACTGCGCAATTTTCAAGCTGGTTCTCTACATCATTAAAACTTCTAATAACGCCAACAGGGCCCTGTACAACGCGCCAAGTCTCAGCTCTTCTGTGATGGTATTGCCAAGAAAGTCTTGCCTGGGGTTTTACTAGTAATATTTTTGGGCTTAGTTTACCCGCCTTACGTAGAGATGCTACATCATAGCCCTCAAAATAAATATCTGAGAAACGCTGGGCATCTCTCTCTTCTAAGACAAAAAAGCCACCCCATGGGCGCTCCAGATCAAAAGAGGCAATGTTTAAACCCTGGGAGAGTATTTGTTTTTCTATGGTTTTAAAAAGTGTTGCCATCTTATTTTTTTAAAAGCCAGCTACTAGATTGTATCTTATCTCCTAAGCCGTCTAGAAGGGCAATACCCATTTTCTCACAGATAGGTCTCTCTGGTATGGTATTGTTGTTTTGATCTCCACCATTGGCAAAAGCCAAGTAATAGTCTTGGCCAAAGGTATTGGCAATACTGGCTATGGTTGCACAAACAGTTCTGTCTTTATCTATAGACAATATAGCAGTATCTACCATCCTAAGACTTGATACTATAGCCATGCGCTCCTGCTCTAGCTGAAATTCTTTACTTTGTTTTAAAGCCCTTTGATGGTCATTGTTAACAATTACAAAAAGAACATCTGCCAATTTTTTGGCATTTTGAAAATATTCAAGATGCCCTTTATGGATTGGGTTAAAATATCCTGAAACGATGATTGCTTTTTTTTTCATTGGGAGTATCACTTTAAATTAAAATTTAATTAAATAATGATTTTTACTATTGTAGATTCAAAAAACACCTACTGGATTAAATTATTAAACGGCTTCGCCGCCTTGACTTACATCAAAGAGGCTAAATAACTAAAAGACAACTACTTACGTATAAAGTAGGTGTTAAACAAAATTATTATAATTATGTGAGCAAAAAAAGTATTTTAGACCTTGTTTTAACAATAAAATAAGCAATGCCAAGCCCACTAAATAGGTGCAAATAATGGATAAAACTAAATGAAATATAACTCACCTTTATTTTCTGAAAGAGATAGTGCCGTCTTCATTTTTAATTAAAAATGAAGGAAGACAGATAACGAAAACTGAAACTAGCAGAAGTAGAACAAATGCTAGGTTAATAGAAATCCCTTTCACTAAAAATGAAACACTAGTTATAAAAAGAGTATACAATATAACAACAAGCGTGGCCTTTCGGTGAGAAAAACCCAAACGCAATAAATGGTGATGAATATGGTTTTTATCTGCAGAGAAAGGGCTTCTTTTTCTTAAAATTCTAACTATGAAAACACGCAAGGTATCTACAAGAGGGTAAGAAAACACTGCCATTAATACAATAATTTTGTTGTCTCCAAAAAGTAATTGATCTACCACATTATTTGTAGAGATATAATCAAGACATAGATAGCCCAAAATAACCCCCAAAACTAGAGAACCGTTATCTCCAAGAAATATTTTTCTGCCTGAGAACATATTGTAATACATAAACGGAACCAGACAACCCAGTCCTGCCATACTCACAAGCATATTAAAATAATTGCTGTCTAAAAAAGCAACATAGCCAAAAAATGAAAAAGCAACTACAGATATACCAGAGGCCAAACCATCAATGCCATCAATAAGATTCAACATGTTGATAAAAACAACATATACAAAAACAGAAAGCAATAAAGAAGGGATATAAGGTATTGCAGAAACACCAAAAAGCCCGTGCATGTCACTAATATATAAAGAAGCGTTGTGAATTAAAACAACTGAAACTAAAAGCTGAAAAATAAGCTTGTGCATAGGTTTTAAACCCACAATATCATCCAAGACACCTACAAATAAAAGAACCATAGAACAGGCCCCTAGTAGAAAAAATTCGCTGGTTTCTATTTTTGAAGGAAAAATGTAAGCAACAACAAGCATTGCAAAAGCTGCCGCCAAGTATACCGCAACGCCTCCTAACACAGGAACCGCTGATGTATGAGATTTTCTTGCAGAGGGAGTGTCGGTAAGGTTTTTAACCAAGGCCAATTTACGGATGATTGGAACGAAATACAAAGAAAGCAGCACAGCCAATAACTGAACCAGAAAGCCGTACACTAAAATATTATTTGCTATGTAGTTTAAAAAATCTTCTATCATACCACTGTACTCAATAATTTTAATTAAATAAATATACACCTTAATCCCATTAATTGAGTACTATAATAAGTAGAGATGAGAAGGAAGTGAGAAAAATCTATTATCAAATTTTTATCTCAACAAAAATATTACACAAATCCAACAAAAACTACAAACCATGTCTCTGCTTTGTCTCAATATAAAATTTGAGACAAAGCAATTAATAACTAACACTACAGAAACATCACTCTAAACAAAACTACATTTCTTAAATTCTTATAATGATACATATATGATACATATCAAATGCAAATTCAAAAATAAAGACCAAAGCATTAAACATCTATTAGTTTTAAAATAAGAATGCACAAACACCAAAATACACCTATTATTTTAGATTATATATTTTTGTATATTTGAATATGGAAAAGAGAGGAACTTTTACTTTTGCGCTACTATTAATGGTTGTTTGTTCATGCTTTTCGTACAATCCGAAAATAATTGACACCCTAAAAATTCATCAACAAATCAAAAAATTTGGATTAGATGAAAAAATAATAAATTTTAAAGCTAATTTTTTTGAAAGCATTGTCTTTAAAAATGATTCTGTTATTTATTACAATCCAGATGGCTCTCTACACGTATTTGAAATACACCTAGGAGATGCTCCCGAAGTTTATAAAATTTCTAATAGCGTACATTCTGGTCATAATTTTAATAGAAATTTATTTTTATATAAAGAAACACTATATAGCCTTGGAGGAAATGGGTTATTCAATTCATATACAGGTATCATTCATTTCGACCGATCACTTGGCGGATGGTTAGAGACTAAAATAAAAAATTATCCATTTGATGCAAAAAAAGTAATAAATTCTTGGAAAAATGGCGACAAATTAATGGTGCTGCTCAATTATTTTGATGATTTAAAAACGAATGACAAAGTTAGATACTCATTTGGAGAGATTAACCTAAAAACTTTCGAATATTCTGAGCATTTTGAATTTAAAGATTATTCACCAGAGCTTATTTATCGTAATGGAATAGGAGATTTTAAAGGAAATTATATCTATGACTCAGAATTTTATTCTTTACATGGATACTTTAAAGAAGATGGTAGTTGTGAATACAGAATTTTTGATAAAAGTACTGGTATTTTAAAACGGACATCAAAATTAGACGCCCTGAAACGAGTTGATGGTCTTACTTACCTCTATATCGAAGGCTCTAAGGTATACTTCAGAGATACTCTTGGAGGCATAGCATCATTTGATGTTAATTCAGGTACTGTAATCCAGAGTGTAAATTACCCTGAGCAATACAAATCTAAAATTGATAATAACCAACAGTATGCAGGTATTATTTTTTCAATCATAGCTATTATAATTGTTGTTATTATTAAAACAAGAAAACAGAAAATCAACTCTAATGGCACAACACAAGAATTAGCTAACATTGAGAATAAATTTTTTGATATCAAGTCTACCACTATTACAAAAGAGGATTTAGATGATTTATTAGGCATCTCTCATTATTCATATGAGACAATAAAAACAAAGAGAAGTTCGATGTTAAATAAACTAAATCAAAATGGTGAAATTAATATTGAGCGGATTAGAAAAGAGAGCGACAAAAGATTTTATGATTACAAAATAAGCTGATGATTTATTAAGAAAAAAGCTAGTAGTAATTAAAAGAAAAACATCTGCAGGTTCTTAAAATCATAAAAAGAAATCCCAAACCAGCCCGAAGCGTATTAAAGAATCCCTGTAAGGGTATCCTGGAGCAGAGAAGTATTGATTTGTATTAGAGAACAATGCATTAAAATGTTCCCAGGTTACAAAAATTCTTGTCTGACGTATTTTGGCATTGAAAAATAAATCTATCATCGGGAAATCTCCTATTTCTTGCTCATTTTGTACATAAAACTCTGCCAAAACGGGATCATAGCCATTGCTATTATATTTGGTGAAATACTTCAAATTAACTCCTGTCTGGAAAAACAAGGCATTTTTAAATATAGCATCCTGATAATATAAAGATTGGCGGCTAATAAATTCAGGAACATTAAAAACAGAACTACCACTTAATACGTTTTGGTACATCATGGTATTGTTTAAAGCAAACCCTCTCCAGTTAAATTCTCTCTGGGCTTTAATTTTTAGGTAATTCACCCTTTCACTAGATTGCATAGGTATTGGCCTTAAAAAAGCATCTGCGTCTGTCTGGGAGGCGTTGATGGCAAAATAAGTATAGTCATCAATACCTGTGTAACTAAATGATACATTAGCAATTTTTTTAGACCACAGGTCAAAACCAAGCTCTTGTGTTTTAATTGTGCTAAACTGGGTCTTCCAGTTATAATTTACATAATCACTTTGATATAACTGAAAATTAAAGTTAGGTGCTGCGTTATGAATCTTAATTGACCCTTGTACTTTGGTATCGGCATTCAAGTAAAGGCCAGCAGCAGCATTTATATAATTACCAGTAGTTTCGCCACTTACATTAACAGCGGCCTCTGCCGTTATATCAAAACCCTTGTACTGTTTTTGATACGCGCCCCCTACAGACACCAAATTATCTTTTATTCTATTAGGGATTTGGCCAGTATCTAAATTTAAAACAGAATTATACCCATAGTTATAATCTGTAAGGGTGGTAAAGAGTTTAAAATTTCCGAGCAGACTATTGGTGAATTTTGCATACCCTTGGAGGTTAAATTCTTCAAGTGTGGTTTTGGTATACAAATCTGTGGCCTCATAAGAGGCTCCATATTGCTCATAAGCAGTATTTTGTCGGTACTCAAAGAGCTTGTCTTCATACCATATGCTGTTTCCTAAAGTTAGAGCGGTGGTAGCAGTGCTATCTACTTTTTGAATAAGCGAATACTCTTGATTTACATACAACCGTAAACCCTTAAGATTGTTTTCTGCATCTTCAAAATTTACATCTAGCCTCCCCCGATCGCTAAATTCTGGATCATCATTAGTAAAAAGAGCTAGAGAGTTTTGGGTAAGACCGCCGTTTTCTCTATTTAAGATATCATGAGAAGCAACATGAAAACGGACATTGTAGCGATTGTTTTTTGAAAAATAGTTTGATGTAATTAACAAATTACCCGTACTGGTGAGACTTTGCTGGTAGTTACCCAAGGAGCGTACCCCTTGGTAAGACAAAGAGAAATTAAATTGTTTGCTGGTATTAATAGTGAAAAAAGTATTTAATTGCTGGCCTTGCTCAAAGGCTGTTTTAAAATAAATTTCAGTTAATGGCGTAGGTACATTATAATAACTTACATCTGTAATCTGCTTGTAATTGTAGTGATGAGATTGGGCTGCAAATAAAGGAATTAGCCTTTTTGATTGGGTGTTAATAGCCAAGGCGTTATAAGTTTGTCCTACGTTAGAGAAAGGCAACAACTCAAAGGTGTCACTGCGCAGGTAATTAAACTTATAACTTTTTTGGATTGTTAATGTAGTGTCCACATAGGTGGTATCTCGCTGGTGAGATATAAACTTGTATAGAGATATGGGCGGTTTTTTATTTTCAATTTTCTGTTCATCTAAGGGGGAATCTTGGCTTTGAGCAGTTGCAATGCAAACCCAAAGACAAAGACAAACAAATGAAAAAAACTGCTTCATAACACTTAAGTGAGTATTTAACAAAGGTATATTTTTTTTACTTCAGAAATATACACATCCCTTAAAATGAACTATAATTTGTAATACTTTGACATTAACTGTTATTAAGGGTGAAACTGCTATCCAAACCAGCCATCTCTATCCAGACTTCTGTATTGTATTGCCTCAGAAATATGATCAGGGCTTATAGCATTGCAGCCACTTAAATCTGCAATGGTACGCGCTACTTTTAAGATGCGATCATAGGCCCTAGCCGAGAGATTTAATTTTTCCATGGCAGTCTTAAGCAGTGTCATAGACTCTTGGTCTAAGACGCAGTGATTTCTAATTTGTTGTACGCCCATTTGAGCGTTGTAATGAATGTGCTCCTTATCTTTAAAACGACCGCTTTGAACCTCTCTTGCTTTTGTAACCCTAGTTCTTATTGCCGAACTTGCCTCTGCCCTGGTCTTGTCACTTAGTTTTTCGAACGGTACAGGAGTTACCTCAATATGGATATCTATTCTATCCAATAAGGGACCAGAAATTTTACCCAAATACCGTTGCATCTCTTGAGGTGATGATTGCACAGGCGCATCTGGATCATTAAAATACCCGCTTGGGCTTGGATTCATGCTTGCCACTAGCATAAAGCTTGCTGGATAGGTAACAGTAAAACGAGCTCTAGATATGGTAACATCTCTATCCTCAAGAGGTTGGCGCATTACCTCCAGAACCCCTCTTTTAAATTCTGGCAATTCATCCAAAAATAGCACACCGTTGTGTGCCAAAGAAATCTCTCCAGGTTTTGGGTATTGGCCTCCGCCAACAAGAGCCACATCAGATATGGTGTGATGTGGGCTTCTAAAAGGTCTAGAGGTCATAATACCAGATTTTTGTAATGTTCTGCCCGCCACACTGTGTATTTTTGTGGTCTCCAAACTCTCCTGCAGAGTCATTGGCGGCAATATAGATGGTAGTCTTTTGGCTAGCATTGTTTTTCCAGATCCTGGCGGGCCAATTAATATAATATTATGCCCTCCTGCAGCGGCAATCTCCATACACCGCTTTATAGACTCTTGACCTTTTACATCTGCAAAGTCAAAATCTGGCCGCTCTAGATGCCTGTAAAACTCTGCCTGTAAATCTATGGTGGTCTCAAGCAGTGGAGTTGCCAGATCAAAAAAGGCGATCACTTGAGAGATATTTGTAACACCATACACCTCTAAACCCTCAACTATGGCAGCTTCTTTGGCATTTTGCTCAGGCAAAATAAAACCTTTAAACCCTTCTTCTTTGGCCTTAATGGCTATAGACAGCGCTCCTATGATTGGTTGCAAGTTTCCGTCCAAAGACAACTCACCCATTATGATGTAACTGTTTAATGGGTGCTTTAGATTTATTTGATGTGTTGCAGCCAATATACCCATGGCTAAGGTGAGGTCATAGGCAGAGCCTTCTTTTCTTAAGTCTGCAGGAGACATGTTAAGAATTATTTTTTTACCCGGTATTTTATAACCGTTGTTTTGCAAGGCAGCTGCAATTCTAAAATTACTTTCTTTAATGGCATTATCAGGGAGGCCAACCAAATGGTAGCCTATACCAGTATTAACATGAACCTCTACGGTAATGGTGGTAGCTTCAACGCCAAAGACGGCACTACCAAAAACTTTTGTAAGCATATGTAACGTATCAATATGCTGTAACTAGGGAATAATAAATTAAATATACAAACAAAAAAAGCCACTGCAAAATAGACAGTGGCTTGAATAAAAAAAAACATACACTATAGCCCTAAGGTAACCCCTAGGGTTATGTTACGACCGCGTGTTTGATATCTATACAATTCTTGATAATCTTCATTTAAAATATTACTTACATTTAAAAAAACACGCATGTCATCAGTAAAACCTAGTTGTCTTGCTAGGGTAAGATCTAGGGTGCTAAAACTATCTAAGGTAATAAGGTCTGTAGTGAATGTATCGTTGTTAAAATAAGAATCTTCACGGTCTCCAACAAACTGATAATTTAAACTAACATATCCTTTTTCTGTAGTGTATGACAAAAGTGCGTTTGCCTTGTGCTTTGGTATACGCATTGCAAAACGCGCATCAGGCTGTGTATTTGTATAATTAACATTGAAAGACATCTGCCTGCTAAATGCAACCATAGCCTCCACCTCTAGCCCAGAGGCATTAAAAATAGCATCAATATTTTGGTATTGGTATATAAAATTGTCTGGATCTACGGTAACAAAGTCTATAAAATTAGTCTCTGTTCTGTCAAAATAAACAATACTCATACGTAGTTTATCTTTTTTGGTGAACTCAAAACCACCTTCTAGTGTTGCGTTTTGCTCAGGCTCAAGGTCTAGATTTCCATACCCTGGAGCATGTATTTGAAACAAAGACGGTGTAATATACGCTGTACTGTATGAACCCAAAGCTTTTAAAGTTGCTTTACCTATATCAAAGCTGTATGATGGATTGATGTTGTATACAGCATGAGAACCGTAAAGATTGTGAATATTTAAACGTGCTCCCGCATTTATATTTAATCCAAAAGAAGATATATAGTTTAGGTTTAGGTAAGGATCAACAATAGTGAAATTGGCAATACTATCATCCAAGTCTTTAACTAACTGCGACGCTCCAAATGGAATACTAAAGGATCTAAAACTACTACTGTTATGCCCCAAACCAACAAGAAGGGTAAGGTCTTCACTGGCCTGATAAGTTCCATAGGCATCAATACCTTTGGCCTTAGACTCAAACTTAGACGGAAAACTAGAATAAAACTCGCGCTCTATCCACGTGTAAGAGTCATTAACTACAAACATTCCTTTTTTATACTTCCATAATAGCTGCCCACCGGTTGTAATTTGTTTTGTAGTATTTTGGTTTGCGGCATCTGTGTAGTTAAAGCTGTCAAAATCTGCCTTTACTTTACCAAAACTAAAGTTGTGGCTGTAAGAGATATTCTTATTGAATTTATAGCGTACTCTTGCACGAGTCTGGTACTGGGTGTAAGTGTCAGGCAGAAATGCCTGCGGGGCATCCTGGGGAGCTTCTACCGCAGATAGGCCATTGGCGTAGCGTGAGGTAAAACTTATATTGTAAGACAGCTTTTCTAAGGTCCCGCTTAGATCAAATAATGATGTATGTGCTGCAGGGGAGGTTAAGGTGACTGGTTTTTTTAAATCCCCTTCATTATCCTCGGCAGAGCGGTTGGTAGAAACAGAAGATGAAAAAATAGCGCGCATCTTATCTTTACTTGCAGCAAGTGTTGTAATACTAATAACTGCCGTTGCAGCTCCAGAACCGTATAAAGCACTTGAGGCGCCTTTAATCACCTCTATGCGTTCTATGGTTTGTACAGCAATTAAACGCAGGTCATAGTCATTGGCAATAGATGAAGGGTCATTAACAGCAACACCATCCACCACAATAAGTACCTGTCTATTTCTTCCTCCACGAACAAAATAGCCTAAGTTTTGCCCATCATTACTACGGCTACCATTAATTTCAAAGCCAGCAATTTGATTTAATACCTGAGCCACAGATTGCCCTTGCTTGTTTTTAAGTTGTTCTCTTGTAATGGTGGTTACTACCTTGCCACTATTCTTTTTAGGAATATTTATTTTAGTGGTAATCATTACAGAGTCTAAAGCTTCTGCTTTTTGTGTTTGTTGTGCCAAAAGTATGCTAGTTGCGCATAGTGATAAGGCGAGTACTAATTTTTTCATAGATTGTTGTTTTTTCGGTCAAGACCGAAATATTACATTAATAAATAAATTAGGGAAAAATAAGGTATAGAATAGCCATAAAACGGCTACACCATACAATCCTTTATCCCGAAGGTTTGTTATGATGAATCTGGCAGGTCTCCTGGCTTGTCTTTGTGTTACCTTCCCATCTACGATTGTAAACAGTGGTTTAAGAAAACACGATCCAAAAAATTGGATGACTTACAGTTGCGGGAACAGCTTTTGTATTTCACAAAATTCCCTTTTAATGATACGAAATGTACCAACCAAAATTCTACGCGAAAATAGCACTATATTTCAAATACTCCCCTAATGATAGTATTAATTGAATCCCCATTTGATATTTGTTTGATTACTTTTGTTTTTTTTGAAAAACAAACAATGAGCGGTACTTCTTTTTTTAAATTTATAGCTATAGCTGCTTTTGGCCTTGTATTACTAGTTTGTTGCAGACAGCCAACAACTAAGCAAGAAATTACCCCTGAGTCTAACAGGGTAACCTATGCGACAGGTTTTACAATATCTAAAGTAGAGAACTATACCGTTATCAGTATTGTTACTCCAGGGTCAAATACCAAAAAAAACCTTAGGTATGCACTAGCAGAAAATGATATTGTTATAAAAAACCCTGAGCGTTATGATGCCTTAATACGCGTTCCTTTACAAAAAATAGTAGTAACCTCTACCACACATATTCCTTCTCTAGAGGCACTTGGCGTTGAAAATAGCCTTGTTGGTTTTCCTAATTTAAAATATATCTCTTCAAAAAAAACACGTGATAACATTTCAAAAGGTTATATCAAAGAACTTGGTAATAATCAAGACATTAATACAGAGGTATTGCTAGAGTTAGCTCCAGAGGTAGTTGTAGGTTTCACCTTAGATGGAAACGACAAGAGCTTGCAAACAATAAAAAAAACAGGCATACCTGTTCTTATTAATGCAGATTGGAGAGAGACCCACCCACTAGGTAAAGCAGAATGGATTAAATTTTTTGGGGCACTTTACAACAAAAACAAACAAGCAGATAGTATCTTTAATACCATTGAAACCAATTACAATCTGGCCAAAAAGCTAGCACAAAACACAAAAACAAAACCAACAGTTTTAAGCGGCGCGATGTATAAAGATATTTGGTATATGCCAAAGGGAGACAGCTGGGCTGCTCGTTTTATTGAAGATGCCAATGGAGCGTATCTTTGGAAAGATAGTAAAGGCACCGGAAGTATTGCCTTAAATATAGAATCTGTTCTTGAAAATGGGCAAAAAGCAGACTTTTGGATCGCTCCAGGACAGTTCACCACCAAAGCACAACTGCTAGAGTTTAATACCGTTTATGGAGCCTTTGATGCTTTTAAAAACAACAAAATCTTCTCTTTTACTACTAAAAAAGGGGCTACTGGCGGCGTACTGTATTATGAATTAGCACCCAACAGGCCAGACTTGGTATTAAAAGACATTATCAATATATTGCATCCAACATTATTCAAGGAATACCAACCTCATTTTTTTGAAGTCTTAAAATGATGCTACAAAAAATTCACGTACGCTTTTTTATACTACTTAGTTTACTTCTAGTAGTTCTTGTGTGCGTTAATATTAGTTTAGGCTCTGTAGATATTCCTGCCCTGGAGGTTTTTAATAGTATTGTAGGCGCTTCAAGTAAAAGTTCTTGGGACTTTATCATCACAAACTATAGATTACCAAAGGCTATCACAGCCATTATTGCAGGTGGCGGCTTGGCCATCTCTGGACTATTAATGCAAACTCTTTTTAGAAACCCCCTTGCAGGGCCTTTTGTTTTAGGACTCAGCAGTGGCGCTAGTTTGGGTGTGGCTATATTAATTTTAGGAGCTGGAGCAATTTCAGGGGTTTTTAGCAGTTTTTTACTCGGTCCTTGGAGTCTGGTAATTGCAAGTGCACTAGGTAGTTTTATAGTTTTACTTGCCCTATTAGCAGTTACACTAAAGGTTAAAGATACCATGGCAATTCTTATAATAGGGCTTATGTTTGGCTCTCTTACTGGAGCTGTTGTAGCTGTACTCTCTTATTTTAGCGATGCCGAACAATTGCAACAATTCGTGTTTTGGTCTTTCGGGTCTTTAGGAAATCAAACATGGCAAGGTATTGTTATTATTTCTCTGTGCTTTTTTATAGGTTTACTCTTAAGTGTGTATAGCGCAAAATCACTAAACGCACTGCTTTTGGGAGAAAACTATGCAAAGAGTATGGGCCTTAAAATAAAGAAGAACATGCTTGTAATAATTTTAGCCACTAGTATTCTAGCAGGTGGCATCACCGCTTTTGTTGGCCCTATTGCTTTTATTGGTCTTGCAGTACCCCACCTAACAAGGCAATTTATAAAAACTTCCAATCATTTTGTGTTAATACCAGCAGTGGCTTTAAGTGGCGCTATTTTAATGCTTGTTTGTGATACTATAGCCCAGTTACCCGGTACCGTATATACCTTGCCCATTAATGCAATTACCTCACTTGTAGGAGCACCTGTTGTTATTTGGTTATTGGTGCGCAAAAGAAAACTTATTTTTTAATGGACAATCTCTCTCAACATACCGTCATTAAATGTCAAGATCTCAGTATTGGGTATCAAAACAAAAAAAAGACAAGTGTTATTGCTAGTACTATTAATTTTTCTATCACTCAAGGAACCCTCGTGGCACTAGTAGGAAGCAATGGTATCGGGAAATCTACCCTACTAAAAAGTCTAACTGCAATGCTACCTACCCTATCTGGGAGCCTGCAAATAGACGCAACAGAAATAACAGCCTATAGCGCCTTAGCCTTATCTAATAAGTTAAGTGTGGTACTTACAGAGGCTCCTGCATCTAAGAATCTTACTGTTTTAGAGCTAGTAAGTCTGGGAAGACAACCCCATACAAATTGGATGGGCAGCTTAACACAAAACGATAAAGATATTATACAACAGGCCCTTGAAGATACAGATCTAGCCAGTTTAAAAGACAAAAGCTGTTTTAAGCTGAGTGATGGACAACTACAGCGCGTGTATATAGCAAGAGCCTTGGCGCAAGACACGCCTCTTATTATATTAGATGAGCCGACCACTCACCTTGATTTATACCATAGAGCAGCTATTGTTAAATTGCTTAAGAAATTAACAGTAGAGAAAAACAAGACTATTTTATTTTCTACCCATGAAATAGATTTAGCCATTCAGATTTCAGATAAAATGCTGGTGATGACACCTCAAAACATAGCTTTTGACAGCCCTTGTAATCTAATTAAGCAAGGTTCTTTTGATGTTTTATTCCCTAACGAAATCGTTGTTTTTGATAAAAAAACAGGCCGCTTTTCTGTGACTTAATACACTTACAATAACAAGGTTTTGCATCTTTACTGTAAAGGTTAGTACTATTTAAAACCAGAAACAAAAGCCCTACTATAAAAAAACACCTTCTATTAAGAAGGTGTTTATATATATATATATATATATATAT
>ENA-OSJC01002664-OSJC01002664.1-marine-metagenome-genome-assembly--contig:-NODE-2664-length-13280-cov-2.928653_pt1 | contig 13280 bp, 8 predicted proteins | sample MGYA00237885_ERZ534234 | MGnify/ENA primary metagenome ERZ534234 (study PRJEB26413, sample SAMN06343907) | marine metagenome | isolation source: coastal waters | place: Atlantic Ocean: West Antarctic... | reverse complement strand
CGTGTGTGACCAGAAAGGCCCGCTCTGATGAAACCTACCGTTGCCCCATTTCCCGCCGCACGTCTGCGCCGGATGCGCCATAGCCCGGCTTTGCGCGCGCTATCGCGTCAAAACGTGCTGACCCCGTCTGATTTCATCTGGCCGATTTTTGTTATGGAAGGCACGGACACCGAAGAACCGATAGCATCCATGCCCGGCGTCACCCGCAAAACAGTTGACCGCGCCGTTATTGCAGCCCGCGAGGCACACGCCCTTGGCATTCCCGCAATCTGTATTTTCCCGTATACTGGCATGGAACAACGGACCGACGATTGCGCTCTGGCATGGTCCGCTGAAAACATCAGCAACCGCGCGATCCGTGCGATCAAAGATGCGGTTCCAGATATCGCGATCATGACCGACATCGCGCTTGATCCCTATAATATCAACGGCCACGACGGCTTTGTCGAAAATGGGCAGATTGTGAATGACCGTACCGTTGAAGCCCTCGTGAAAATGGCGATTGCACAGGCGCAGGCTGGCGCGGACATTTTGGGACCGTCTGACATGATGGACGGGCGCATCGGTGCTATCCGATCTGCGCTCGAATCCGAAGGCTTTCAGAACGTCGCTATCCTGTCATACTCGGCCAAATACGCCAGCAACTTTTACGGCCCGTTCCGTGATGCGGTTGGCGCGTCATCGGCCCTGACTGGTGATAAAAACACCTATCAAATGGACCCCGCCAACAGCGACGAGGCGTTACGACTGGTCGCGCGTGACCTGATGGAAGGCGCTGACATGGTCATGGTGAAACCCGGCATGCCGTATCTCGATATCTGCAGGCAGGTCAAAGACACCTTTGGCGTTCCGACCTATGCCTACCAAGTGTCCGGCGAATACGCGATGTTGCAGGCCGCCGCCGCAAACGGCTGGCTGAATGGCGATCAGGTGATGATGGAAAGCCTAATGTGCTTTAAACGCGCTGGCTGCGACGGCATTTTAACCTATTTTGCGCCCGCTGCGGCGAAACTTCTGAACGGTTAATCACTGTCCATTTTGGGGCAACCCATCAGCAATGTCGTAATAGTCGCCCTTGTCATCGGTAAATATGTGCAGTGCAAGCTTGGCACCCGTCGGGCCATCAAACGCACCCATCGCAATGGCTGTCCAATCTTGAAACAGCGCATCAAAGAATAAAAAACTACCACAGGTTTTGCAAAACCCGCGCCGGACTTTTTCACTGGCCTGATACCATGTCACGTTCTCCGCGCCGTGAGTGGTCATCGCGGTTTTTGGCACATCAACCGACGCCCAATAATGACCCGATTGCTTGCGGCACATGTTGCAATGACAGGCGTTCGGGGACGTCAGCGTTGCATCAACATCAATCGATACGGCCCCACATAAACATGATGCTTTATGCATAATCTGCGCTCCTTGGGTCATTTCTTGCTCAAACAACTATCTAGCAGGTGACAGATTCGCGCAAATTGCATAGTATGGTCTCAAATGGAGCGGCAACAGCTTCACGCGACAAGGCATAAAGGCAGTATAATGACCCATATCTCACGACGGACCGCCCTTATCGGGGTTGCCGCTGGCATGACGCTGGCGGCCTGCGGTAACGGTATTGGCAGCAACGGTGCTGCGACAATTGATGCGCGCACAGCTAGCACATTGAATTTCATGTATGACGAATTTCCCGGCACCCGAGAGCTGGCAAACAAATCAGCAGGTATGCTCGTCATGCCAGTGGTGACCGAAGTCGGCCTCGGCCTCGGCGGCGCGTTTGGGCGCGGCGCACTGCAAGTTGGCGGCAGCACGGTGGACTACTATTCCACCACGTCAGGCTCCGCAGGTTTGCAGATCGGCGCGCAGCAATACAGCCACGTGTTGTTCTTTATGACGCAAGACGCATTGCAAAACTTTCGCAGCGGCCAAGGATGGGCAGCTGGCGCTGATATTACCTACGCAGTCAACGACACCGGTGAAATGCTGCAGGCCGAAACAACAACGTCGCTCGCTCCGGTGATTGCAGTTGTATTCGCCCAAGCAGGCCTTCGCATCGGTGCAACGCTTGAGGGCACAAAATACTCGCGTATCATCCCATAAAGTATTGAAATCGCTGCGGGTTTACGCCCGCAGCTTTTCGCCTTTCGGATCAAACGGTGGCTCGGACAGCACAACACCGCGGTGCGGCTTGCCCAAGATCATTACATCGACCTGCGCACCCGCTTCGACACCTTTTAGGTACCCAAGTGCGAGCGACATCTCCACGCTATAGCCATATGTGCCAGACGTGACGCGCCCAACGGGTGTACCATCAGGCAAGAAAATTGGCTCGCCTCCCGTGGCATCAGCACCGTGCACATCTTGGACATGGATCAATGACAATACTTCACGTGGTGCATTATCTTTGACCGCCAAGTAACCGGATTTATTCAAAAATTCTTTATCCAGATTTATCAATCTGTCAAGGGCTACCTCTTGCGGCCAATACTCAGGTGAATACTCGCGGCTCCATGACCCATAGCCCTTTTCAACGCGCAATGACATCAGCGCACGGCTGCCAACAGGTCCAGCCCCAAGCGGTTTTCCGGCCTCCAGCAATGCCTCATACAGGCGCAATTGATCGGCCTCAGCACAGTGCAATTCCCAGCCCAGATCACCGGTAAACGACACCCGCAGCGCGATCACAGGCACACCCGCAATTTCAATCTGTTGCGATCGCATGAATGGAAACGCTTCAGTCGACAAATCGGCATTGGTCAACCGCGATAGCAATTCTCGTGACTTTGGCCCCGCAACATTGAATCCGCACATCGCGTCGGTCCGGCTTTCAAAAGTTGTCCCCTCAGGCAAAGGAACCATGTTCCAGAACCGCGAATGATACCGCTCTGACATGCCGCCCCCGATGAACATAAATTCATCATCAGCCAGTTTTGTGACGGTAAAATCACCAGCAATCCCGCCGCGCACTCCGATCAATGGTGTCAAACAAGACCGTCCGATGATGTTTGGCATGTTGTTGGCAAACACGGCATTCAACCAATCAACAGCACCTGCGCCGCGCACAAAATACTTCGCGAAATTCGAAATATCGATGATCCCAGCCGCATCGCGCAGCATCCGCGCCTCAACTCCAACCGGTTCAAACCAATTTTGACGGGTAAACCCGTTGGTGTCCTTGGTCCCGACTTCGTCTGCAAACCAAAGCGGATGTTCCCAGCCATAGTTCAGGCCCATCACCGCCCCCATGGATTTTTGCAAATCATGCACCGGACGGACCCGCACAGGACGACCGGCACTGCGTTCTTCATTCGGAAAATGAATCGCAAAACGGTTGGCATATTGATCGCCAACGCGGGCTTTGGTAAACCCAGCATCGGCCCATTTGCCAAAGCGGGCAACGTCCCACGCGAACATATCATACAGGCTTTCGCCCTCGACCATCCACTGCGCGGCCATCAATCCCATACCACCAGATTGGCTAAAGCCCGGAATAATTCCGTTACAACAGAAGTAGTTACGCAAATCAGGATGCGGGCCATACAGCACATTACTGTCAGGCGACCAAATCATCGGGCCATTGATCACCCGCTTGATCCCCGCCTCACCCACAACAGGCACACGGTCAATCGCGCGCAACATGTTGTCCTCAATACGTTCCAGATCGTCGGCAAACAGCTCGTGGCCAAACCCTTGCGGGGTGCCATCCTCTGCCCAAAACCGGACGTCTTTTTCATAGGCCCCAACCAGCAACCCTTGCCCCTCTTGGCGCAAATAATATTCGCCATCACGGTCTGCAACCGACGGTAAACGGCGGTCCATCGCGGCGATCTGTGGGATGGTCTCGGTCACAAAATACTGATGCTCGGTCGGCAAAAGCGGAAGCTGAATACCCGCCAGCGCAGCGACCTCCCTGCCCCAAAGCCCTGCGGCATTGACCACCCATTGCGCATGAATGTCGCCCTTGGGCGTGCGGACAATCCAACTGCCATCGGCTTGCTGTTCTGTCGCCGTCACCGGACAAAACCGCTCAATTTCAGCACCCATTTTGCGCGCACCGGCAGCATAGGCATTGGTCACACCGCTGGGGTCAACATTACCGCCATCAGGCTCAAACATTATGCAGCGGATGCCATCATAATCAACCAGCGGATGCAGGCGCTCCGCCTCATCGCGGTTAACCTCATGGAAATTCATCCCGTAAAACTTGGCCTTGGCAGCCTGCAATCGCAGTTGATGTTCGCGGGCCTCGGTTTGCGCCAAATAAAGCGACCCTGGCTGAAACACACCACACGACTGACCGGATTCGGCCTCCAGTTCATTATACAAATTCATCGTATAGTGCTGAATGCGGCTGATGTTTGTGCTGTCATGCAGCCCGTGAATGTTGGCGGCCGCATGCCAAGTTGACCCAGACGTCAGTTCGTCACGCTCAAGTAAAATGCTATCCGTCCAGCCCATTTTGGCGAGGTGATACAAGATAGAGCAGCCGATTACGCCGCCTCCGATGACAACGGCTTGGGCATGGGTGCGCATGGGATCATTCCTTTGGCGACAACAATTGGGTCTAATCTGTCCGAGGATTCGAAAACAAGTTTGCCTCACTGCGACAAAACCGTGTCTCACAGCAACATTCAACGTTTGCGACACATTTTGTCGGTGATGCCTTGGCCCGCTTGCATTGCTCTGCCAAGCTGACGGCAACAAACCGCAGGAGCACGTCATGAAAACCACAACACGCGTAGCAGTCATCGGTGGAGGCGTCGTCGGCGCATCCGTTCTCTACCACCTGACAAAACTTGGCTGGTCCGACGTGATGCTGTTGGAAAGGTCCGAGCTGACATCAGGGTCAACGTGGCACGCGGCGGGTGGGTTTCATACGCTCAATGGCGACACGAACATGGCGGCGCTTCAAGGTTATACGATCAAACTCTATAAAGAGCTCGAGGAAATCACAGGCATGTCATGCGGGTTGCACCACGTCGGCGGTATCACCCTTGCGGACAACCAAGATCGGTTTGACATGCTCGTCGCGGAGCGGGCAAAGCACCGGTATATGGGGCTTGAGACCGAAATCGTCGGCCCCGAAGAAATCGCAAGAATTGCGCCTATTACCAACATCGACGGGGTCATCGGCGCGCTTTATGATCCGCTTGATGGGCACCTTGATCCGTCTGGCACGACACATGCCTATGCCAAGGCGGCGCGTATGGGCGGCGCCACTATCGAGACGCATTGTATGGTGTCCGAGACCAATCAGCGGCCCGACGGCACATGGGATGTGGTCACCAACAAGGGCACGATCCACGCCGAACACATCGTTAACGCAGGCGGGCTGTGGGCGCGCGAGGTCGGACAAATGGCGGGCGTCTACCTGCCCCTGCATCCGATGGAACACCAATATCTGGTGACCGAGGAAACGCCTGAAATCTATCAACGCGACACGGAACATCCGCATGTCATGGACCCTGCAGGCGAAAGCTATTTACGCCAAGAAGGCCGCGGCTTGTGCATCGGGTTCTACGAACAGCCCTGCAAACCTTGGGCCGTGGACGGAACACCGTGGGACTTTGGCCATGAACTTTTGCCTGACAACCTTGATAAGGTTGAAGATTCCATTGCCTTTGCCTTTAACCGCTTTCCCGTTCTGGAACGCGCAGGCATCAAATCAGTCATCCACGGGCCCTTCACATTTGCGCCCGACGGCAACCCGCTTGTCGGGCCTGTTCCCGGCTTACGCAACTACTGGTCGGCCTGCGGCGTCATGGCTGGGTTCAGCCAAGGCGGCGGCGTTGGGCTCATGCTGGCGCAATGGATGATCGAGGGTGAATGCGAACGCGATGTGACCGCGATGGACGTGGCGCGCTTTGGTAAATGGATCACCCCCGGCTACACGCGGCCCAAGGTCGTTGAAAACTACCAACGGCGTTTTTCTGTCAGCTATCCAAACGAAGAACTGCCCGCCGCCCGTCCACACCGGACCACCCCGATGTACGATATCTTTAGCGATCTGGGCGCGGTTTGGGGGCAGCAGTTCGGACTTGAGGTCGTAAATTACTTTGCCCAAGAAGATGAGCCAACTTTCGAGACACCCACGTTCCGGCGGTCCAACGCATTTGACGCCACAGCGCGTGAAGTCCACGCGGTGCGTGACGCTGTCGGCATCAACGAGGTCCAAAACTTTGGTAAATTCGGCGTCACTGGGCACGGCGCGCGCGCTTGGCTCGACTATATCATGGCAGGGCGGATTCCGCAGGTCGGGCGCATGTCGCTGACACCAATGTTGTCCCCAAAGGGCCGCCTGCTGGGCGACTTTACCGTGTCCTGCTTGACTGAGGACAACTTTCAACTAACCGCCAGCTACGGCGCACAAGAGGTGCATTACCGCTGGTTCATGCAGCACTTGGGCCGCGATGTGCGTGTGCGCAACGTTTCTGACCGGCGCACAGGGTTCCAAATTGCAGGGCCAAACGCGCGTGATCTGTTGGCCGCCTGCACCCGCGAAGACGTCGCCGCGATCAAATTTCTCGACGTGCGCCGCATGACCGTCGGCCAAGTCGACTGCACGGTGCAACGGGTCAGCTACACTGGCGATCTTGGGTATGAAATTTACTGCGACCCAATGGACCAACGACAACTTTGGTGGACACTGTGGAATGCGGGCCAACCGCTGGGTATTACACCGTTTGGAATGCGCGCGATGATGTCGCTGCGGCTTGATCGCCACTTCGGCTCATGGCTGTCTGAATTTTCGCCCGACTACACAGCGGCAGAAACCGGCATGGACAGGTTCATCAGCTTCAAGAAAAACGCAGATTTCATCGGGCGGGCTGTCGCCGAAGCAGAGCGCGCAACGCCGCCAGCCCGCATCCTTGCCATATTCGAAGTCGACGCAGACGACGCCGATGTAGTGGCCTATGAACCCGTGTTCATCGACGGCACCGTGCAAGGGTTCTGTACCTCCGGCGGCTATTCGCACCACACGGGCAAGTCCATCGCTATGGCCCTAATTCCGCGCGAACATGCACATATCGGCAAACAGGTCGAAATCGAAATTATGGGTAAACTACGCAGCGCTGTCCAAATTGAACCGACATTCGACCCCCAAGGAAGCAAAATGCGGTCATGATCCCCGTCCTAATCCTTGCCGCTGGTCAATCGTCGCGGATGCGCGGCATCGATAAACTGATGTGCGATGTACACGGTGTCCCGCTTTTGCGGCATCAGATTGATATGGCCGCAGGGGTCGGGCCGACTTATGTGGCGCTGCCTACCGACAATCATCCGCGTTTGGTGGCATTGGACGGCACCGCGGTGACCCCATTAATCGTGCCTGACGCGTCCGAAGGCATCGGTGCCACAATGCGCGGCGCGGTCGCCCAACTGCCTGATTGTGATGCGTTTATGATCATCTTGGGCGATCTTATATCACTTACTAATAGCGATTTAATGGACGTTCTTAACGCAAAAAATGCTCACAAAGATAACCTCATATGGCGCGGTGCCACGCCTGACGGTAAGCCAGGCCACCCGATCATCTTTGACGCATCCTTGCGGCCAGCATTCGCCAATTTACACGGCGATAGCGGCGGCGAAAGCATCGTCAAACCGCTCGCGTCCGAAACCCATCTACACAGGTTCAACGACAATCGGGCGCGCCATGATCTGGACACGCCCGAAGATTGGTCTGCTTGGCAATCTCAGTTAGATCACTAGCTTCCCTGAAAACGTCTTAGTGCAGCAAAAGCTTCGCTTCGTGCTTTTTCAGCGCCTTACGTGCGGATTGATATCCCTTGAGGCCGGTCTTCGTCGCAAGCTCAGGGAAGATTTCCATGATCTCGTTACGTTGGCTGTTCCCGATACCTTTCAGGGAATAATCGCCAGGCTGGAAGCTTTCAGTCCACGCACCGTTCGACAAAATCACTTCGTGGCGCTCAAACATAAAAGTGCACGTAGGTGGTCTGCATCACGTCGATGGCGTGGATACCGTTGGCGCCAACCATGTGTTTGGCAGCCGCCAATACTTCGTTCTCTTCGAAATACAACTGTGTCAGGTCGGATGCGACCAGCACGCGGTGGTTTGGCGATACCATCATGTCACGTTCTGGCAGACCGTTGCCCAAAGCCCCTGCTTTAATCAGGATTGGCTTAAGATGCGGGTTCTGCACCAGCTGCTTGCCGGACATCTCTTTGTGACCGACCCAAGCGATTTCTTGGATGCCGTTGTCACGTGTGATGATCCGGTCGCCAACTGTCAACTCTTCAACCAGACGTTCGCCTTTTGCGGTCGCGATTGTGGTGCCCGGTGTAAAGCAAGGGATCACATTCTCGATTTCGCTAAAGATCATGGTGGTTCCGTCAAGGAAGTTCACCGTGCCTGCTTCTGGGTCGCCATCAACATAAGTGATAAAGTCGACGTTGGAGCCCGTTAGATCCAGAACATCGATGTCGCTGTCATCTGGGTCTTCACCGCCGACAACAACGTCGCCGCCATTGCCGCCAAGGATCGTGTCAGATGCCAGACCGCCCTGGATTGTATCAACACCTTCACCACCATAAATCGTATCAGAGCCAGCACCACCAAGGATGCTGTCATCGCCACGACCACCGTAAACAACGTCGTCGTTATCACCGGCATCAATGGTGTCATTGCCATCAAAGCCCGCGATTGTGTCGTTGCCTTCATTGCCCTCGATCACATCGTTACCAAAGCCACCATTTAGGCTGTCGTCACCAGCGCCACCAGTGATGCTGTCTGCGCCATAGCCACCTTGGATATAATCATTGCCGTCGTCACCATGTAGCGTGTCGTCGCCCGTACCGCCACGGATCTCATCATTATCGGCGCCACCAAAGACGAGATCATCGGTCAAGGATCCAGTGATCGTATCATTGCCTTCGTCGCCATAGATGGTGTCATTGTCCAAGTTACCTTGGATCGTGTCATCACCCAAACCACCGTAGATAAGGTCTTGGCCTTCACCACCGTTGATCACATCGTCGCCTTCGCCGCCAAAGATAGTGTCGTCGCCATCTCCACCGTTGATCAGGTCATTGTCGATGCCACCGTCCAGCACGTCATTGCCGGTCCCGCCAAACAACGTATTGGCATCGTCACGACCAAAGATCGTATCGTTGCCTGCGCCGCCGTAAAGCGTATCGCGGTTGTCATCAGGTGCCGGATCAATCGCGTCAGGTAGGTTCAGAACCTCTGTGTCCAGACCGCCATAGATCAGGTCATCGCCGTCGTTGCCTTCGATGATGTCGTCACCTTGGCCGCCAATGATTGTGTCGTTACCTGTGCCACCGGTGACGCTGTCGTCGTCGATACCAGCATCGATGTAATCGTTGCCTGTGCCGCCGTCGATGCTGTCATCGTCGTCACCTGTGGTGATGATATCATCACCCACGCCGCCAAATACCGTGTCCAGATCGTTGTCAGGGAACTGATCGTTCTCATAGGGATCAACACCGGGGTAGTCATAATCAATGGCTGGATCGATATGGTTACCTGCGTCAATGACGTCGTTACCATCGCCACCTTCGATCAGGTCACTGCCAGTGCCGCCAAAGACAACATCGTTTCCAAGGCCACCGTCAAGCGTGTCGTTGCCCGCACCACCCGCGACAGTGTCGTTGTCGTTGCCTCCAAAGACAGTGTCGTCGTCCAGACCACCCCAAAGATCATCTTCGCCGTCGCCACCAACGAGGGTGTCGTTGCCGCTTGAACCTTCGATCTTGTCGTTGCCTGCGACGCCAGCAAGGCTGTCATCACCGCTGGCACCGAAAATCATGTCGTCACCATCGCCACCTGAAACAACGTCGTTGCCGTCATTGCCCATCAGTTGGTCGTTACCAGTGCCACCTTCGATGGTGTCATTGCCAGTGCCGCCAAAGACAACATCGTCGCCCTCGCCTGCATCAATGCTATCGTCGCCACCAAAGCCCATGATCAAATCATCGTTGCCAACATCACCTGGCAGGATTGCATCGTTGGCATCCACGATATCACCATCAGCATCTACATATGGGATGTCTGGGTTGATAATGTCGTTGCCGCTGGTGCCCTGCACAGTGCCGTCGTTGATGCCTGAAACCACAAACGTTGCGGTTGCCGTGTCTTCCAGACCACCCTCGTCAACGATGGTATACGTCACCGAAGTTTCGGCTGTGTTATTAAGACCCAAGCCGTCAAAATCGCCATTGGCGTCAAAGTCGACAGAGCCATCAGCGTTGATCGTAAACAGGCCACCATTGCCGCCTGCGACCGCAATGCCGACATTGCCTGCAACACCGTCAACTGCGCTTACAGTCAACACGTCGCCTTCTGGATCGCTGTCTTGGCCTGCGCCAGTGCCGTCAGCATTGATCGTAACCAAACCACCGTTGTCGCCCGCCACTGGCGTGCCAACATTTGCCGGATCACCGTTCACCGCACCAACCACCAGAACATCGCCCTCAGGATCGGTGTCAGAACCGTTGCCGGTATCGCCCGTGATGACGTTGCCAAGCGCGGTGGTGGCGGTGTCTTCCAGCCCGTCAAATACATCGTTAGTTGCATCGGGGCCCAGGTTGGCCTCGTCGCCAATGATGTTTTCGATCTCAACAAAATCGATAATTCCGCCGGTTGGAACACCGTCTTGATCAACAAACACAACGCGGCCGTCAATGCCGTTGCCGTTGCTATCAGGGATCGGCTCACCAGTTCCGTCTGGACCAGTCAGGATATATGGACCCTGCCCTGTCAGATCAAGAACGTCATTGTCGTCGCCACCAGCGCCACCATCAACGGTATCGCCTGCGCCGCCGATGATCAGGTCGGCATCAGAACCGCCATAGATGACGTCGGCACCGGCATCGCCGGACAACGTGTCATCGCCACATTCACCAAAGATGGTATCGTCGCCGTCACCGCCTGAAATCGTGTCGTCGTAAGTGCCCGTCACTGGTGTACCACCGGTATCGCCAGACAAAGCAGGGTCATAGGTCGGGTAAAAATCTTGATATTCAAGAACCGCAGTATTGCCGGATCCAGTGTTCATTGTCGGGCCAGTATCCGAGGCAATTCCATTATCATTGCCATCGATTGCAAAAAACTCGGTTGGCTCAATGCTGCCACCCTTGATCGATACACCAACAGTCACCGTTGCGCCGGCCAGTTCTGGGTTTTGCTCAATAACCCAGTCATTCATCTGGCCATAGAATGCGTCGGCGTCGTTACTGATCCGTGTATCGGAATTGCCGTCTGGAAAGTTGTCCACTTTGACAGAGTAATCAATCAGGCCATCGCCGTCGGTGTCATAATAGAACACCATGTTTGAAATATCCTGAACGCGCTCGGGAAAATAGTCTTCTTCTACGGTGTCGTCGCAAACCCCTTCGCCGTCACCGCGAAGCGTGTCATTGCCGTCACCACCAAGGATACTGTCATCACCTGCACCGCCGGATACGGACTCATCGCCGGTACCAGCGTCAATCACGTCATTACCGGCATCGCCGGACAACGTGTCATCGCCACCTTCGCCAAAGATGATGTCGTCGCCGTCGCCGCCATCAATTTTATCGTTGCCACCGACCAACTCAGTAACCTCGATGAGGCTGATGTTATCCATCAGCGGGCTCGTAGAGTCGTTTTCGCTTTCTAATTCGCGGAATTCCAAACGGTCGGTGCCGCCGGTCCCCGTCACTTCAACAGTGAAACTGTCCCAATCGGTGCCCGCGCCTGGAGCGATAACGGCAACAACTTCGCCGTTCCACAAAATTTCAATTGAATCGGTGTCACTGCCACGCTGTACAGCATCAAGGCTCACCTCATAAGTATGGCCTGCTTGGGTTGATACGTCTTGCCAAATACTATCAAGCGCAAGGCCTTGATCCAATTCAACAAAGTTAGATCCTTCGGTGCCATTCACACCAAGAAATCCGTCGGCCCAAATTTCAACGCTACCAGTGGTTGACTGCCAACCTGTTAAAGTGCCTTGGTATTTATAGGTGCCGTCGGCAACACCTGCTTCTAGACCACCGTTCACCAAAAGGTTTTCACCTGTCGGCGTCGCCCCACCACTGTCACCGTAAATGACATCATTGCCAGTGCCGCCGTCGATGCAGTCATCACCCGCGCCGCCGTACAGTTCGTCTTCGCCCGCATCGCCCATCAGCAGGTCATTGCCCGCGCCGCCATACAGCGTGTCGTTATCGTTCATGCCTTCAAGAATGTCGTTCCCAACGCCGCCAAACAGCAGGTCATTGCCGTCTTGACCGCAAAGCGTATCGTCGCCAGTGCCACCATAAACCTCGTCATCGCCGTCGCCAGCAAGAACAAAGTCATTGCCAGCGCCAGCTTTGACCAGATCGTTGCCGCCAAACGCGCGAATGACATCATCATCTTCCAATGCGCCAGGAAGAATCTGGTCATTGGCATCAACGCGATCACCGTCAACATCGACATAGGTCGCGTCAATGGTATCGCCCGCGTCCGTGCCATCAACATAGCCGTCCGGCCCTGCATCGGCACTTTCAAACACAAGGTCATCAATCGCGCCGGAGCCGCATAATTCGATTTCCATCAAATATACGCCGTTCATGTCAAATGTGACGACATTCTGACTGTTGTCACCGGTCCCGTCGACCCATTGCTCGCCAATGAGCGCGCCCGCTTGGTCATAAAATCTGACCATTGCGCCTTCTTCGTTATCAAGAAACGTGAGGCTTCCAACTGTCGTTTCGGTATCAAATGCGATGCTTAGGGTGCCGCCAGTGGCATTGTCATCAGGGTCGCTGCTATCGCCATCTTCAGAAATGATCAGCGCGCCCCCAAGATTGGATGTCGCAAGATCAGTGTCGCCGCCCGTCGGGTTGGCAGTGTCAAAAATCATTGCCTGATTGGATCCGCCAGATGCGGTGATTGTAACGCCCAGTGCGCTATACTCGTCATCGACAACTGTCCCACCGGACAGGTCGTTAAAATTGATCACAGTCATACTGTACTCCTAAACTCACTGGCACCGCCCTCGTTGAAATCTGTCACAATCAAAGAGGCCCCAAAAAAGGACCGCTCCAAATTGGCACAGTTTCCAAACAAGAAAACCACTCATAAATATTTCTGGAAACTTCGGAACAACCCTCAGCATTCGCAGACATCACACTTCGTCCAAATCTAAACGACTCAGACCCGAATCTCCCCAAAAGATCGGTATGTCCCCCAGTTGGACAATTTTTATGTTATATACTCATACGCCTGAATTGACCTGAACTCTAGGTGCTCAAATCACTTTATATTCGTCGAGCGA
>ENA-OSJC01002662-OSJC01002662.1-marine-metagenome-genome-assembly--contig:-NODE-2662-length-13291-cov-3.717118_pt1 | contig 13291 bp, 14 predicted proteins | sample MGYA00237885_ERZ534234 | MGnify/ENA primary metagenome ERZ534234 (study PRJEB26413, sample SAMN06343907) | marine metagenome | isolation source: coastal waters | place: Atlantic Ocean: West Antarctic... | reverse complement strand
GAAAAAATACACAATGAATCAATGCTATTAAAAGAATAAAATTGTTTTTTTTAAAATAACATATTGATAATTAGAAATATTATTTCTTTTTTGCATTAACTACTTTTAATAATCCATAAAAACCAATAACTAAACCCAAAAAGACTCCAATTAAAACCCAAATTGGTGATGAGTTATATTTTAGATCAAGATACCATCCTAAAAATGTGAAAATTAGAATTGATGCAAGCAGAGAATATGATGCTGATGCAGCCGGTCCAGACTGAATCACTACACTTTGGAAAGATTCCATAGATTTCAAAAAGTTGAAATTATTTTTTTGATTTTTAAATGACGTTATGCGCTTTTCTCCATAGGGTTATTTTTTTTTAAGGAAAGGTCACACTTGCCTTCAAATTGAGCTCCATCTTCAATTTTTAATTTTTTGTAAACAATATTTCCTTTTAGAACACATTTACTACCAAGGATAACTTGCCCACTTGAATTGATATTACCAATAACCGTTCCGCCAATTCTGATATCACCTCCAACTATATCTCCATCTACTAGTGCCTCTTTAGATATTCGAACAGGACCTTTCGTTATAATATCACCATTTACTCGTCCATAAATAATTATGCCCTGTGATAGTTTAATGGGACCATTTATTTCTGCATCAGGCCCGATCATTGTTTGAACATTTTTAAAGTTGATACTACTCATTGCTTAAAGTTAAGTCCATTGTTGAATATTCTGGAAAATAAAAAAAAGGATCCATTGGCTCAAATTCTTTCCAAACCTCAAAATGTAGATGAGGCCCTGAAGAAATACCAGTACTGCCAACAAGGCCTATTACTTCTCCTCTTTCAACTATTTCAAGTTGGCTTTTAAAATTTTGATTGTTGTGCCCATAAAGAGTGAAGTAATCATCACCATGGTATAAAATGATTTGATTACCATATTCATAAGTCCAGCCCGAAAACACAACTACGCCTGATGCAGCAGCTAGGATAGGTTCTTTTTCTTTAGCAACAATATCAATGCCATGATGACTTTTAGTAACGAAAAGTCCTTTTGCTCCAGAGTGTTGACTTATAAAGCCACTGATTGGTGCAAATGAAGGGATATTTTCAATATATGATATATCTGATTTAATTTTTTCAAAAGTATTACTGGCAGAATCAAAATTTTGTTTAATAGAATCAATTTTAAAGGATGAACCTAAAGATTTTCTGATTAGATCATCCATTTGTTTTATTCTGCTCAAATCCCGAGTTAAATCCAGGACTTTTAATCTCTCAGATGCAAACTGATTATATTGATTTTTAATATCTGAATAATTTGACAAGTTTTGAATAGCATAGATAACAATTATAATCGAAATAACTAAAAATAGAATAATTGCAGTAACAAAAACTTGAATTCTTTTTTTAGATATAAAATAGGATCTTGATTTAGAATCATCATCCGGGATTATCATAAATGTATATTTTTCAGCTTCCATTTAAACGTTTAACTATTTTTATTAATGATTTCAATAATTCTATTTAGGTCCTTATTTGAATAGTAAGAAAGCTGTATAAAACCACCTTTTTTACCAGGTTTAATTTTTACTTTTGTACCCAAAAATTCAATCAATTGATTTTCAAGACCTAATGTAAACTTAGTTTCGATATTTTTTTGCAGTTTTTCTTTTTTAGCAATGGTAATATTGCTTTTAGACAATAATTCAGTCGCCCTGACACTTAGGTTTTGGGAAATAACCTGAGCCCAAATAGTATGCATACTTTTAGTTGTTTTAGCTTGTAAAATTGCACGAGCATGCCCGGCTGATATTTCGCCAACTTTTAGACTTTTTCTAATATCCACAGGTAGTTGCAGCAACCTTAAAGAATTTGATATAGTCGCTCTATTTTTACCAACAGACTTAGCAATGGCATCATGGGACATATCAAATTTAGAAGTTAAAACAGCATATGCTTCTGACTCTTCTAATGGGTTTAAATTTTCACGTTGAATGTTTTCGATTAAAGCCATTTCCATCATTTCAGAATCATCTTTTACTTGAATAATATATGCAGGTATGCTTTTCCTTCCTGCTTTCTGAGAAGCCCTCCAACGACGTTCACCAGCAACAAGCTCATAGCCTGTCTCTTTTTCACGAACGGTAATGGGAGTTAAAACTCCTTTTTCTTTAATTGAGTCTGCGAGTTCAATTAGCTTTTTATCATTGAAAAGTCGACGTGGTTGATTCGGATTAGGCTTAATATTATTTAATAAAATTTCAGAAAAGTCATTTAAGCTTTTAGAAACACTTTTCTTTAAACCTATTTTTTGTTCTTTTTCTGGTCTAATTAAAGCACCTAAACCCCGACCTAATCTTTTAACTGACACGTTGAAGTATTTCCTCAGTTAGAGTCATGTAATTTCTCGCACCAGTCGAATTAGCATCATAAAGTAAAACAGGTTTTCCAAAACTAGGTGCCTCACTTAACCTCACATTACGATGGATATAGGTCTTAAATAGCTTATCCTTAAAAAAGCTATCTACTTCACTGACCACCTGCTTAGATAAATTAAGTCGACCATCATACATCGTCATTAATATCCCTGTAATTTCTAATTTTTTATTAAGATGTCTTTGTACTAATCTAACCGTATTTAATAATTGACCTAACCCTTCTAAGGCATAATATTCGCATTGAATGGGAATGACAAGCGAGTTTGAGGCTGTAAAAGCATTTAAAGTTAGAAGGCCTAAAGATGGGGGACAGTCTATGATTATGATATCATAATCATTTTTTATTTCTTTTAATGCTTTTTGTAATTGGAATTCTCTTGCCATAATACCAACAAGTTCAATCTCGGCTCCAACTAAATCATTTGTAGAACAAATCAAGTCAAGGTAGGGAAAAGAGGTTTTTGTAATTACATTTTTTATTCCACTTCCTTTAAGAAGTATATCGTATATAGAACCATTGGCTTTTTCAAAAAGAGTTGAAAGTCCTGTTGTCGCATTTGCTTGAGGATCTAGGTCAATAAGAAGAGTACGCACTTCAGTAACAGCCATGCTTAAAGAGACATTAACTGCTGATGTAGTCTTTCCTACACCACCCTTTTGATTTGTAAATGCTAAAACTTTTGCCATAATAATTAAATCTAAAATTACCTTAAAATTTAGGTTACCTAATTCAATTAGCATCTATAAAGATAGAAAATAATTATATTATTATTATCACTAACTTTAACCTTTGATATCAATAAACAAAATTCAGTTATTTAAATGAAAGCACTTATAAAAAAGAATCCTGATATTGGTCTTTGGCTTGAAGATATTCCTGAGCCAACCTGTAAAACAAATGAAGTTAAAATAAAGATTACACATACGTCCATATGTGGTACTGACCTTAATATATACAATTGGAATGAATGGGCTAGAAAGACTATAAACACTCCTTTAACAATTGGTCATGAATTTTGTGGAATAGTTTCTGAGATTGGACCGGGAGTAACTCATTTCAAAGAAGGAGATAGAGTCTCAGGAGAGGGTCACATTACCTGCGGAAACTGCAGAAACTGTAGAGCTGGAAAAAGACATCTCTGTCAAAAGACTCTCGGAATAGGCGTCCATAGAAATGGTGCTTTCGCTGAGTATTTAGTTATTCCAGAATCAAATGTTTGGCCAGTACATGATGAAATATTATCAGAAACAGCCTCTTTTTTTGACCCATATGGTAATGCTACTCATGCAGCTCTATCCTATAAAATGGTTGGTGAGGATGTTCTCATAACTGGGGCTGGACCTATTGGAATAATGGCCGTCGCAATATGTAAGTTTGTAGGGGCAAGAAATATTGTAATAACTGATGTAAATGATTATCGATTAGATCTTGCAAAAAAATTAGGAGCAAGCAAAACTATCAATGTTAAAAATGGATTGATTACAGACTGTTATAAAGAATTAAATATTTTAAGTGGATTTGATGTTGGTTTAGAAATGTCAGGTAATTCAAAAGCCTTCAAAAGTTTACTTGAGCACATGTACCATGGTGGGCGTGTTGCATTATTAGGTCTCTTGCCTGAATCAACCAAAATAAACTGGGATGATGTTATTTTTAAAGGGCTGCAAATAAAAGGTATTTACGGAAGGGAGATGTTTGAAACGTGGTATAAAATGACTCAAATGTTAAGGAGTGGATTAAATATTTCAAAAGTTTTAACACATAAAATACCCGTTAACGATTATATTGAAGCATTCAAAATTATAGAAACAGGTAATTGCGGTAAAGTTGTTCTTGAATGGTAAATTATGAATCCTAAAAATCACTACAGTGAAATTCTAAACTCCATTAAGAAAGAGGGTTTATACAAATTAGAAGCTACTATCACGTCACCTCAAGGTGTCAATATAACTATTAACCAAGATAAAGAAGTTTTAAACTTTTGTGCTAATAACTATCTTGGCTTATCCAATCATCCTGAAATAATCAATGCCGCAAAAGAAGCTATGGAAAAATATGGTTTTGGTATGGCTTCAGTTCGCTTTATTTGTGGAACACAAGATCTACACAAAAGTTTGGAGTCTAATATTTCTTCTTTTTTTAGTACGGATGATACTATTCTTTACACTTCATGTTTTGATGCAAATGGTGGTCTGTTCGAAACTCTACTCGGTCCAGAAGATGCTGTAATATCAGATTCTTTAAACCATGCTTCAATAATTGATGGTATCAGACTATCAAAAGCACAAAGGTTTCGGTATATGCATAACGATATGATAGACTTAGAGAAACAACTTAATAATGCAAAATCATCTAGATTAAAGATTATAGCTACGGATGGAGTTTTTTCCATGAACGGGCATATTGCAAAACTTGATAAAATTACAATGCTCGCTGAAAAATATAACTCTATGGTTATGGTCGACGATAGCCATGCCACAGGCTTTGTTGGAAAAACTGGGAGAGGATCAGCTGAATATCATAATGTAATGGATAAAATAGATATTTGGACTTCTACGCTAGGTAAAGCTTTAGGTGGTGCCTCTGGAGGATTTACTACAGGAACCAAAGAAATAATAGATATACTTAGACAAAAATCCAGACCGTATCTTTTTTCAAACACAGTTGCACCAAGTATTGTGGCTGCAGGAAATAAAGTTTTTGAAATTTTAGGAAAAAACACCAAATTTAAAGATCAACTTGAAAAGAATACTAAATATTTTAGAGAAGAAATGACAATAAACGGGTTTGAAATTTTAGAGGGAAGTCATCCGATTGTTCCAATAATGCTTTATGAAGCATCTATTGCAAAGGAGATGGCAAAAAAAATGTTAGAAGAAGGAATCTATGTTGTTGGTTTTTATTTCCCTGTTGTTCCGAAAGGAAAAGCCAGAATTAGAATTCAAATTTCAGCGGCGATGGATTTTCAACATTTAGATAGAGCAATTAATGCTTTTCAAAAAGTTGGAAAAGAAATGAAAATAATTAATAATAAATAGATTAGGTGATTACTTGCTAGAGTAATTGTGCTAGGAGTATATTCATCGACTTTTTTAAGACTTAAAATATAAAAATAAAATGCAAAATAATTTAACACCTAGATATCTAATAATTGGAATAATCCTTGCTTGGGCTATATATGCTCTTATGCCAACATGGCAATATCAGAATATGACGGAGGAGAGAAAAGAAGAATTACGCACTACTGGTGAATTAGATAAGATTGAATCTAAAATAATTAAACAAGGTCTAGATCTAAAAGGAGGAATGTATATAGTTCTGGAAGCAGACATTCCGACTCTTTTAATAAACTTAGCTTCAGTTGATGATGATAGGCTGAAATCTGTAATTAAGAATGCACAGGAGATATCAATAAGCCAAGGCCTGAACTTCTTTACAGCTTTTAAAAATAATGTAATACAGGATGATATTAAACTTTCACGATACTACCACGAGTATGGATCTTCTCTTGATGATATATTATTCTCGCTTGAAGAGGAGGCCGATGATGCAATTAATCGTGTATTAGAAATATTACAAAATAGAGTTGATCAGTTTGGTGTTTCTGAGCCAACTATTCAAAAGCAGGGCAATCATAGGATTGTAGTTGAACTTGCAGGGATTCAGGATTCAGAGAGAGCTAGAGCCCTACTACAGAGTACTGCTTTGTTAGAATTTTATCTTGTAAAAAATATAGCTGTTACAAATGAAATGATTTCTCAGCTTGATGATGCACTAAAAGGAAGAGATGATCTTAGTTTACTTTCTAGTTCTCAAAACCAAATGCCTAAAGAAATACTTTCTGAACCTTCAACTGATGATAGTGCAACTTCTGTATCTGAGCTTTTTGGTGATTCTGAAAATTTAGAAAAAAACTCTAATGGAAATAACCAAGATAGTACTGATGAACCTTTTATTGATGCCCCTTTTTCTAATTTATTAACTGCAATCCCAGGCGATATAGCTGTTGAAGAAAAAAATGTTTACGCTTTAAAAAAACTATTATTAATGCCCGAAGTTGAATCACGACTAGGTAATTCGAAAGGTCAATTTTTATTAAGTCAATCTTTACAACCACTCTCAGCGAATTCAGCAAAAAAATACTATAGACTATATTATGTTGAAGAGAAACCTGAATTAACCGGTGGGATTGTAGATGAAGCACGTGCGGATTTAGGAAGTTTAGGAAGTGGTTCAGCTGGTCAAGCTGTAGTCTCCCTTACAATGAATAGTGACGGCTCAAGAACATGGTCAAGAGTTACTGGAGCAAATATAGGCGAGCGTATTGCAATTGTCCTTGATAAAAAAGTTCACATGGCTCCGTCAATCAGAGAGAAGATCCCTGGAGGAAGAACTCAGATTGAAGGGTTTGCAAGCATCACCGAAGCTAAAGATTTAGCAATAATTTTAAGAGCTGGTGCTCTTCCTGCCCCGGTAAATATTATTGAAGAACGGATAGTTGGTCCGAGTCTTGGTGCCGATTCAATTAAACAAGGAACACAAGCTGTTATTTTAGGTCTCGTGCTCGTTTTAATATTTATTCTTTTTTATTACAAGCTTGCTGGAGTTATTGCAAGTTTCGCATTAATTTGGAATATTTTAATTGTTTTAGCTGTATTAGCTTCTTTGCAAGCGACTCTAACTCTTCCCGGAATTGCAGGTTTAATATTAACAATTGGAATGTCAATTGATGCCAATGTTATTATTTTTGAAAGAATAAGAGAGGAATTGCGTAAAGGAAAAACTCCTAAAACTGCAATTGATTCTGGATACAATAGAGCGATCACAACAATTATTGATGCGAATGTGACAACTCTCATAGCTTCACTCGTTTTATATCAATTCGGAACAGGTCCTATTAAAGGATTTGCAACGGTATTATTCTGGGGAATATTAATTAGTATGTTTACTGCCGTATTTATCACTAGGACTATTTTTAATGCCTACGTATCACGTAAAACACTTTCAAGCTTGAGTATATAAAATGAGAATTATTAAAAAAACAAACATTGATTTTATAGGAAAAACTAATTCTGCAGCTGTGCTATCTACAGTCTTGATTTTTGCTGGAGTACTCTCAATGATTTTAAATAGTGGCCCAAAGTTAAGTATTGATTTCAAAGGAGGAACTTTTATTGCTGTTAACTATACGGATCCTGTTGATATAGAAACAATAAGATCTGAGCTCAGTTCAATATCTATTGATGGTCAAACATTTGATTTTGGTAATGCAGAAATAAAATATTTTGGAGACGAGTCCAATATTGCTGTCCGGATTTCAAGTATCGAAGATGAGCCAAAACAATTCTCAAAAAAATTCACTGATATATTAGCAAATATTTTTCCAGATAAGGTTCCAACCGATCGAAGTAATTTTATTTTATCCGTTGAAAAAGTGGGTCCTAAAGTTGGAGCAGAGCTCAGTAGTGATGCTATAATGGCTATGCTAAGCGCTTTAGTACTTATACTTATTTATGTTTCAATTCGATTTGAATTCAAATATGCTTTGGGAGCGATAGCAGCACTAACTCATGATGTATTAATAACGCTTGGAGTTTTTTCTATTTTAGGATACGAAGTCTCTTTAGCTGTAATCGCGGCATTTCTAACTATAGTAGGATATTCTTTGAATGATACGATTGTAATATTTGACAGAGTTCGTGAAAATGCAAAAGCACTTAAAAACATTCATATTAAAGATGTAATTAATCAAAGTATCAATGAATCTTTGAGCAGAACAATTATTACATCTCTGACGACCTTTTTTGTAGTTTTAATACTGTTTCTTTTTGGAGGCGAAGTTATTCACACCTTTTCATTTGCTATGATTGTAGGCGTATTAATAGGAACCTATTCTAGTATATTTGTCGCAAGTCCCGTTGTGATTAAAATGGCATCAAAATAAGAAATTTTAAATTATCTACTAAAAAAAGCATCGAATATGATGCTTTTTTTTTACAGAAATGAATACTTTAAAACCCGAAGATAATCAAATTGGTTTTATGAGTACCTCCTTTGGAATCTTTAAGATTAATGCAAATATAAATGGTTTGAATAAAATACAATATTTTGAAAAAAAACAAAAACTTAGAATCCCATTAAAGTATAACAATTATAATAACATAGTTAAAAAAACGATCAAACAACTTCAAGAGTATTTTTCTGGAACTAGAATTGATTTCTCCATACCAATTAATCTCAATTCATCACCTTTTTATAAAAAAGTATTATTGCAAGTTTTAGAAATTCCATATGGTGAAAAAACATCTTATAAATCTATTGCTAAAATCTGTGGCAATCAGAATGCAAATAGAGCTGTTGGGACAGCAAACTCGACTAATCCTATACCGATTATTATTCCATGCCATAGGGTTATTCCATCTAATAACTCTATCGGTAAATATCGATACGGAATAGAATTAAAAAAAAGGCTTTTGGAGCAAGAGGGTCATTCTTTTGATGATAACCTTTTTTTCATCTAGATATATTTATAACTTTAGTATTATATGAACTCTATTACAAAATACTTTAAATCAAAATTATTTGCAGGCCTTGCCACACTTCTCCCATTATATTTAACCTTTTTTGTAATTAAATTTTTATTTACTACCTTAGAAGAAATTTCAGAACCCTTACTTCTAAGGTTTAGAATAGATATACCTGGGTTAGGAATATTCCTTACTATTATTTTAATTTATATTCTGGGTATTCTTGTCACTAATTTTTTAGGTCGTAAAATTTTTGATCTTGGTGAAAAAATTGTTAAAAAAGTTCCTATTGTAAATATTATATACACAACACTCAAACAAATAACAGATACCTTTACAAAAGGATCAACCGATGCGTTTGAAGGAGCTGTTTATATACAATATCCTAGAAAAGATTTATGGACCATGGCTTTTATTAGTGGTCAATCAAAAACAAAAGAAGGCACTCCATACTATCATTTGTTTGTTCCAACAACACCAAACCCAACATCCGGTTTCTTTCTTATGATTCCTCAAAAAGATGCAATACCCACGGGAATGTCAGTTGAAACAGGTTTGAAAACAATTATATCTGGAGGTTTACTCGCTCCTGATGAGAATCCACTTCCATAGATGTTAAAACTTTTGCCCTACCCCTAAATGTAAGGCTCCTGAATTCCACTTATTATTCCTCCCCCCCCATCCATAATCCAAACGTAAAACATGTACAATTGGGAATGGAATTCTAATGCCGAATCCTGAGCCATAAATTGGCAACTGGTCTTCAAGTTCTTTGATACTTAAGGCTGTTAATCCAATATCACTAAAAAGAACGAAGACTAAGCCAAATTCTACTCCTATTGATGTTATATACTTTGGTATTATTTCACTTCTAATTTCTAGGGAAGAATAGAATAATTCATGCCCAAATCTAAAACTTTGAGATTCACCATAATATAAGGTAGAATCAGGTATTTTCCATCCACGTACTGTAGAAGCTCCTCCAAGGTAGTCTAGCCAGACTTCTTCTATTTTACCCCATTTGTAATTAAAAGATGTATTCAGAGCAATTATTGTTTTTTTATCAAAACTTTTCAAACTATGATAAATCGAGTAAGATTGATTCCATTGGTTAAGCCAAAATCTTTTAGAATCAATACCCACACTTTTTTTAAAAGATTGGGATAATAAGATTCCTTTACTCGGATTCCAATAAAGGTCTCGAGAATCATATTTTAATAAAACTCTAGGAGTCAAATAGTGAAAAGACTTTTTTTCAATACTATTTAAAAAAGTTTTCTTTTCTAATTCAATACTCAAAGCTGTTTTTAAACTTTCTCCAAACCATTTCCCAAAGTTTAGATTAAAACTATTAACTTCAAGATTTTTATTTAAAAATAAATGCTTAAACAAAGTTCTTCCAAATTGAATATCCATTGACACGTGATTTCCAAAGATCCAAGGATCATTAAACTGTAGTCCATAAGTATCTTTTCCACCAAGACTACCACCTAGTATTAAAGATTGGTTTCGTCCTTTATAATTATTTAAAACCCAAAATCCAGTAAGTGACCAACCCGTATCTTCTTCATATGTGGGCAAGGCAATTGGAGGTATTCGCTGAAAAGATTCAGTAAGAAAGTATGTCAGAATAGAAGAGCCATCCTCCAATGGAATAGCTTTCCAAGTGACTTGACTGAAAAGGCCTAAATTATCTATTCTATTCCTGTCATCATTTGCAATAGTACTATCTAAAGAAACACCAATAGGATGTTTAATTTCTCTTTCGACTATATAATCTAAAGTCTTTTTATTACCACTAAATTCAATTGTATTTATTTTAGGGTTATAACTTTCAGAAGAAAGATTCGTAAATAAAAGAATTAGAAATAAAAAAAGGCCTTGATGAGGCCTTTTTAAAAGAACACTTAAAATCACTGGTTAGATATCAATTCCTTGAACCATTAATCGTTTTTTATACTCAATACCTTGTTTTGAGTAAGTATCATCAATAGCTTTTTCAAGCTTATCAGTCACTTTCAAACTCTTTGTTTCTACTTTTATATTTCTTTCATCTAACTCTCTAACTTTATATGTAGAGTTAACATCTTCATAAATATGCCAAACACCATCAAATTCTTTTGGACTTCCATATTCCATAAGAACTTTATGTTTAATAATGTCTGATGCTGCTAGTTGAGGAAATCCTGTATCTTTTAATTTTACTTTTTTAGTTATGCCTTCTAGTATAAAATGTGAATCATTATTATTTGTTGTACTGTAAATAAAATCAACATTTACAAATTCTAACATAATTAATTCATGTGTTAGTCTTGAAGTATATTGAAATTCTACAGAGGCTCTCTTAATTGGTAGAACAAATCCTTCTCGAGTTGTTCTATTATCATCATGATATATTACTTCAACTGTTGTATCTGGTATTATTGATAAAACAGCTGGAAGATTAGATTCCCATGGAGCTAAAAGCTCATCCCTAAAAACCCAACCGTTAGGTATTCTTTTGACTGGGATTACCGATTCAATATTTTTTCTAGTTGTGACTTCAGTTTTTAAAAAATCATTAACAATAACTTCTCTGTTGTTTTTAGAGTTGTTATCATTCTTTTCTTCTTTTTCAGATGATTTTCTAGATCCAAACAACTGTAACTCACCTGCCTGCATTGGCATTAGAAAAAACAAAATTAAACTAGATGTGACTAAATTTTTCATAATTTATTATTTTATAGTAAATCCAACCTTGGATATTTAAAAGTAATTAGCCCTTTAATTTACTGTAATTAATACAATGGAACATTATAAAAAAGGCTCTCCCAAAGGAGAGCCTTTTTGAGATAATAGTAACCTTAATTATTTCCGTCCCCTTGCCATTGGAGATCTAGAAACATTTCCATCTTTATCAATAAAGTATAGATACCCAGATTCACGTGTAACATCTGCATCTGCAACTTTTTCTGCGTTACCTCCACCTTTGCCTGCGCGCGCCATTTGAGAGCGCCAAACATTGCCATCTTTTCCAAGATAATATAAGTAACCTTTGTCTTTTGATACCCCTGTCTTTGCTACTACTTCAGCCATCGAAGACCTCCATTCAAGTGTTAAACTGGTTTTTTGGTAGTGGAGACAAGGTAAAAACCTTAATTCTCTCATTTCTAATTGTACAACATATCTGGACATTCTGTCAAGTTTTTTTTCTTAACCTCCTGAAAAGTAGAAAACTATCAATTTTCAACAGATTCAAATTAGCTTTTAATAGTGTCTCATATCGTCATGTTACTTTACATTTTAACTGCTTATTTTTTTATGTTCATACTTAATCTGCTATAATTACATCATAATACATTTAGTCTTTAATTTGCTATAATAACATGATTATTAAACAAAAAGCAAAGGACCTAAAATGAAAGCATTACAATTAGTAAAATATTGAAAATATTTTAAATAGCTTAGATAGAACTCATTAAGCTATTTAAAACAAGCTACGATTATTGAGTTACGAGTTCTCAGTAATGTCTGACAATTTTGTTAGACATCAATAAACACAAACAATGATGTTTAAAAGGTTTTTTTTTTGTGAAGTACGCCCGAGAGGATTCGAACCTCTGACCCTCGCCTTAGAAGGGCGATGCTCTATCCAGCTGAGCTACGGGCGCATATATCTTTTTTGGTATGATATTTTACAAAAAAAATAATATATAAATCAGAATAAACATGATTTGATTTGATATTATTTAGACTGCTTTTTTATGAGAATATTTAAAGTCATGCAATAGAAGTAATTCAGATTAAAAAAGGGAGCTTAAATAACTCCCTTTTAAAAATATCTTAACTGAAGAACATTAATATTAAATCGGTGTAAATCTATTTTTTTCCAATCACATCTAAAAGTTCTACTTCAAAAACTAGAAGACTATTTGCCGGGATTTGAGGTCTAGCTCTTGGACCATATGCAATTTTTGGGTGTATGAAGAATTCATATTTTGAACCAACTTTCATTAATTGTAACCCTTCAGTCCATCCCTTTATAACTTGGTTTAATCCAAACTCAGTTGGCTCACCTCTATCGATAGAGCTATCAAATTGGCTTCCATCCATGAGACGTCCTACATAATGAACTTTAACTCGATCTTCTTTTTGAGGTATTACACCATCTCCTTCTTTTAACACCCTATACTGTAAACCGGTAGGAGTCTCTTTTACATCAGGATTTTCTTTTTTATTCTTAGCTAAAAATTCTTCTGCAGCTTGTAAATTTGTACCACCTTGGTTTTTTTCTTTTTCTCGTATTCTATTTTGAAGAGTAGACATAATCTCTCTTCTCTCTTT
>ENA-OSJC01002661-OSJC01002661.1-marine-metagenome-genome-assembly--contig:-NODE-2661-length-13298-cov-7.325921_pt1 | contig 13298 bp, 15 predicted proteins | sample MGYA00237885_ERZ534234 | MGnify/ENA primary metagenome ERZ534234 (study PRJEB26413, sample SAMN06343907) | marine metagenome | isolation source: coastal waters | place: Atlantic Ocean: West Antarctic... | reverse complement strand
AAACCAAAATTACCTGGAGAAGGCTCATCCGAAAACTTTGATAAAAGGTTAGTTGGTTTTCTTCGTATAGGTTCGGATTTTACCGATAATTATTATCAAATAGAGGTTCCGTTAAAACCTACTGCTTTTTCTAATGGTTCATCTAACAGGTTTTCCTCAGATCAGGTTTGGAATCCAGAATCAAATTCAATTGATTTTTCTTTGGAAATACTAACAAAATTAAAAGCTTTGAAAATTACTGGTAATTCTAATTTATCAGAGGTACTATATTTTAATGAAAACCTTGAAATTATTGATGAATTTTCTTCAATATCAAGCTTACCTGGTGATAAAAAATATAAGTTTTCCATTAAGGGAAACCCTTCTATTGGAGCAATAAAAATATTGATGATTGGAGTGAAAAATCCTTCAACTCAAAATGGAGATATTATATCTGGTGAAGTGTGGTTTAATGAGTTAAGACTATCGGAAATTGACGGAAAAGGTGGCTGGGCTGCTTTAGGTTCTTTAGAAGCTAATCTAGCAGATGTAGCTAATTTTTCATTATCTGGTAAAATTTCAACTGTTGGTTTTGGTTCAATTGATAAAACACCTAACCAGAGAAGCCGAGAAGATTACAAACAATATGGATTTATTGGAAGTGCTGATTTTGGGAAATTTCTTCCTCCAAAATGGGGAATTCAAATCCCGTTATCTTATAGTATAAATCAGCAAGTCACAACACCAGAATATGACCCTTTTTACCAGGACATTAAATTAATTGATCGAATAAATTCAGCTCAAAGAAAAAGTCAAAAAGATTCAATAAGAGAACAAGCAATTTCTTTTAAGCAAGCTAAGAGTATAAGCTTAATTGGTTTGAAAAAAAACAGATCTGAAGATCAAAAAGAAAGGATATATGATATTGAAAATTTTGATTTTTCTTATAGCTATAACCAAGAAACTGAACACGATTATGAGATAGAAAACTTAACTAAAAAGACAGCTAGAGTAGGAGTTCAATATAATTTTAGCATGGAACCTTTTGTTATAGCGCCTTTTAAGAAAATTACTTTTATTAATGAAAAAAAATATCTCGATTGGTTAACAGAATTCAATCTTAACCCCTTATTATCTAGCATTTCATTTAACACTAATATCAACAGGACTTTCAATAGCCAACGCTTTAGAGAAGTTTATTTAGAGGGCGCTGATGCCTCAAAACAAATTTCATTACCAGAAATTCAACAGAGAAATTTTCTTTTTGATTGGGATTTAAGTTTAAGTCAAAATTTGACTAACTCAATGAGATTGGATTTTTCAGCATCAAACAATCGTATTGTTAAAAATTATTACAAAGACGATTCTGATGGAAATATCACGGTAGATAAAGAACTGGAAATTTGGGACGGCTTTTGGAATACAGGAGAGAGTACTTCACACAATCAATCATTTCGATTAAGCTACGACTTACCTTTAAAATTATTTCCTTTAATTAATTTTATTTCCAGTAACTATAATTATTCTGGTGATTTTAGTTGGGAACGGGGTTCTGATGCGATGGCTCAGGTTGAGGACGAATTAGGCAATATCTTAGGAAGAGTAAACAGTGTTCAAAATGCTAATACTCAAACCATCAACACTTCCTTTAACATGTCTAAATTTTACAGAAATGTTGGATTAGAGAAAAAGAAAAAGCCAAAAAAAATTAATCAAAAAATTACAAATGCAATTATTGGTTTAGCCACTAGTTTGTCTAGATTTAAGTTAAGTTACACTGAAAGTAATGGTCAAGTTTTGCCTGGCTACACTCAATCTATAGGCTTTTTTGGGACATCTAAACCAACTCTGGCTTTTGTTTTTGGAAGCCAATCAGATGTAAGGTACGAATCTGCAAAAAAGGGGTGGTTAACAAATTTCCCAAGTTTTAATGAACAATATAGTGAGGTTCATAACACAAAGTTTGACTTGGTTGCAGAATTAAGTTTAATTAAAGACTTAAAAATTGATATTAATGCAAATAGAACTTATTCTGAAAATTTTTCAGAAAATTTTAAAGTAGTTGATAATCAATACTATCCTCTAAACCCCAATTCATCTGGAAACTTTGCTATTTCATCAATTTTAATTAAAACATCATTCAAAAGTAGTGATCAAAACAAATCTCAAACTTTCCAGGATTTTCAAAATAATAGACTCATAGTAGCAAATAGATTGGCGGCTATTAACGGAAATTCTAGTGGAGGTTTTGATAAAGATGGTTTCCCAACCGGCTATGGAAAAAACAATCAATCTGTTTTAATACCAGCATTTATTTCTGCTTATTCAGGTCAAAGTGCTAATGATATTTCTTTAAGTGCAGTTAGAAAAATTCCTTTACCAAATTGGTCTGTTCAATATACAGGATTAATAGCTATAGATTTTTTTAAACAAAGGTTTAAAAGGTTTAGTTTAGGACATTCTTATAGATCTAATTATACTTTAAACAATTTTAAATCAAATTTAGAATTTGATTCTACCAATAATCAATTAAAAGATCTGTCAGGAAATTTTTTAAATGAAATTTTGTATTCCAATATAAATCTCATAGAACAATTCAACCCTCTTTTGAAGGTAGATATGGAATTAAAGAATTCGTTGAGAATAGTTATGGAGTTGAAAAAAGACAGAGCTTTATCTCTAAGTCTTGACAATAATTTATTGACAGAAGTGTCGGGAATGGACTACTCTGTAGGATTAGGATATAGAATTAAGGATCTTAGGATAGGAAGAGGTCAAGGTTCTTCAAAAGGAGACTTAAACATGAAAGCAGATTTAAGTATGCGAGATAATATTACGATTATAAGAAATTTAGATATTATTGACAATAAAGTTACTGCTGGTCAATCAATATGGTCTATGAAATTTTCAGCTGATTACTCTCTAAGTAAGGGCTTTAATGCTGTATTTTTCTATGATCATTTATTTTCAGAATTCGCAATTTCAACCGCTTTCCCTCAGACCACAATAAGATCAGGAATTACTTTAAGATATAATTTTGGTGAATAAATTTTTATGAAAAAAATATATTTAAAAACTTACATTTACCAAATTAAAATATTAAAAAAATGAAAATTAAATCTGAATTAAAATACACCAAAGATCATGAATGGGTTAGAGTCGATGGAAATCAAGCAGTAATCGGAATTACAGATTACGCACAAGGTGAGCTAGGAGACATTGTTTATGTTGAAATTGAAGCCCTTGATGAAGATTTACAGAAAGAAGAAGTTTTTGGTTCAGTTGAAGCTGTAAAAACAGTTTCTGATTTATTTTTACCTGTTTCAGGAAAGATATTTGAGGTGAATAATGATTTAGAGGATAATCCAGAATTGATCAATGAAGATCCCTATGGAAAAGGATGGATTATTAAAATGGAAATCAAAAACATTAAAGACCTTAATTTGCTTCTAGATGCAGAATCTTATAAAAAATTAATTGAAGGTTAAAAAGTTGTGTTTAAAAAACTAACAATTTTATATACTATACTTTTAATTTTTGTTTCTGTAATCCCAGTTCCTAATGTGCCAATACCAAAATTCGATCTTTTTCAATGGGACAAACTTTTTCACTTTCAAGCTTATCTGTTAATGTCACTAATTTGGTTAAGACTTGGGTATCTAGAAAACAAAAATATTAATTGGTTATACTTAGTTTTAGTAAGTCTTACCGCTTTAACGACCGAGATTTGTCAAGGAATTCTTCCTATTGGGAGACATTTTGAAATATCAGATATTATTGCAAATTTTTCTGGAATTCTTGTAGGATTCATTATAAGTTTTTTTTATATTTTAAAAAAAAAACATCGTTAGCTCTCGTTTTAAAAAAAAAAAATTATTTTAGCTTTAGTTTATAATTAATTATGCAAGCAAAAAAGAATCCAAAAGCTGATTTAAGAAGGTACAGTAGTCTGAATTTTGCTCTGGGGCTATGTATAGTTCTTTTTATATCTTGGCAATCAATTGAATTTAAATCTTATGAAATACAATACGATCTAGAATCTCTGAGTGTTGATGACGATGACGATGAAGAAATTCCAATTACTGAACAAATTAAAACACCACCACCACCACCACCACCACCAGCACCTGAAATTATTGAAATAGTGGAGGATGAAGAAGAAATTGAGGAAACTATTATTGAATCAACAGAGACTGATCAAGAAGAAGTAGTTGAGGAAGTTGAGGTGATGGAGGAAGAAATGGACATGGATATTCCATTTGCGATTATTGAAGATGTGCCATTATTTCCTGGTTGTGAAAATGTTCCTAAATCCAAAAGACGTAAGTGTTTTCAAGAAAAAATAATGAAGCATATTAATAAAAACTTTAGATACCCAGAAATAGCTCAAGAAATGGGTATTCAAGGTAGAGTTTTTGTTCAGTTTATGATTGGAAAAGATGGAAATATTAGTGGAATTAGAACTAGGGGCCCAGACAAAAATTTAGAAAAAGAAGCTAATAGAATTATTTCGAAATTACCTAGAATGACACCAGGAAAACAAAGAGGAAGACCCGTAAGAGTTCCATTTAGTATTCCAATTACTTTCAAATTAAATTAGACATCTTTAAAAGTCTTAAATATCAATTAAATAATTGTTTTCTCTGTTATTCTATGTTAACTTTGCGCCTGTGTTAAATCTCAAGGTGTAGTTCCCTTAAAATAGATTTTCAAATTAGTAATTAGTCCACTATGTATTTGATTAATTTTAAAGATTTTTTTGAATTAACTAAAGCAAGATTGGCCATTAGTGTTGTTTTTTCTTCACTAGCAGGGTATTTGATTGCTACTGACTCGTATGATTTGTCGATAGCTCTATTGCTTGTTGTAGGAGGGTACTGTATGGTTGGAGCTTCAAATTCTTTTAATCAAATTCTTGAAAAAGATTTGGATGTTTTAATGGACAGAACTAAAAACAGACCGATTCCAACAGGAAGGGTTTCTGTAACTGTTGCTTTTATAATTTCGGTATTATTAACTCTTATTGGGATTGTAATTTTATATAAAATTAATCCTAAGACTGCTCTTTTTGGAGCTATATCTATTTTTATTTATACATGTTTATATACTCCGTTAAAAACGATTACTCCTCTCTCAGTTTTTGTTGGTGCTTTTCCAGGCGCAATTCCTTTCATGCTTGGTTGGGTTGCAGCTACTAACAATTTTGGAATTGAAGCAGGAGCATTGTTTACCATTCAATTTTTTTGGCAATTTCCACATTTTTGGGCACTTGGATGGATGCTTGATGAGGATTATAAAAAAGCAGGAATAAATATGTTGCCAACAAAAAAAAAGGATAAAGCTACTGCCCTTCAAATAGTTATATATACCATATGGATGATAATGATTTCTGTTTTTCCTGTAAGTGGTTTAACTGGAGACCTACATCTTTCTATTTTTTCTGCAATTTTAATTGGAATAATTGGGTTGGCTATGCTTTATTTTTCCATTAACCTTTATAACAAGATGAATACTGTTTCAGCAAAAAAATTATTCATCTCAAGTGTGGTTTGCCTGACTTTAGTTCAAGTAGTTTATGTAATTGATAAAATTTATATATGGAGTTGAATGAAAAAGAAATTCGTCTAAAGACAATAAAAGCAAAAAAAATGATGCTTTTGTTTTCAATGCTTAGTATTGCCATGACCTTCGCAGGTCTAACAAGTGCTTACATTGTTAGTAAAGCTAGACCTGATTGGTTGAAAGATTTTGAATTGCCTTTCTCATTTGTCATAAGTACAGTAGTTATATTTTTAAGTAGTATTTCTATTTCTATTGCTAAAAAAAACGTAATAAAAAATGATATTTCTAAAACTACATTATGGCTTTTTGTGACATTTGGTTTAGGAATAATATTTATAATATCTCAATTTTCTGGTTTTAACGAATTAATTGGACTAGGATATTTTTTTACTGGAGCTCAAAGTACCATAACTACTTCTTTTTTATATGTGCTCACAGTATTACATCTAGCACACCTTTTTGCAGGACTAATAGTGCTTATTGTTGTGATAATTAATAATTATAAAAATAATTATAAAATTGAAAAATTAGGTTTTGAATTAGCCGTTACCTTTTGGCATTTTCTTGGAATTTTATGGCTGTATTTGTTTGTTTTTTTATATTTCTTTAGATAGTAAAAATATGTAACTTTGTAACCTTAATTATTAAAGATAAATGAGTTCAACAATTTCAACGACAGAAGAGGAAGAGGATTTATGGGGAGGTGGAAACAAGCCTTTTAGGGCTAGTTATGGGAAACTGATGATGTGGTTTTTTATAGTTTCGGATGCTTTAACTTTTTCTGGATTTTTAGTTGCTTATGGCTTTTCTAGATTTAAGAATATAGATTCATGGCCGATTGCTGATGAAGTTTTTAATCATTTCCCTTTTTTACATGGCGTTGATGCCCCTATGTATTACGTTGCCTTGATGACATTTGTTTTAATATTTTCGTCTGTTACTATGGTTCTAGCCGTTGATGCAGGTCATCATATGCAAAGAGATAAGGTTACTTTTTATATGGCTTTAACAATTATTGGAGGAGCAGTATTTGTAGGATCACAAGCTTGGGAATGGAAAAATTTTATAAAAGGAGAATACGGAGCTGTAGAAACAACAGGTGGTCAAATTTATCAATTTGTTTACAAAGACAATCCAAGGAAAAGAATAGGACTGGAAGAAATTGCTTATGAAATACCTGATGAAAGGCTTCAACATGAAAGTAAAAAAGGCGTATGGTTTTATGATGAGCCTAACTTACCATCTTTTACTATAGAAGAAATTATTACGGGATTTAATTCAAACTCAGATATAGTTATAAAAACTGAAAAAATTGATAAAAAAGGACATAAAATTATTTTAAGTAGAGAAGAGTCATTAGAACAAATAAACCAAGCTAAATATGTAGTAGAAGGGGCTAATTTGATTCGTAATGAATATGGGAATAGACTATTTGCTGATTTTTTCTTTTTCATTACAGGATTTCATGGCTTTCATGTTTTTTCTGGAGTAGTAATCAATATTATTATTTTCTTTAACGTTCTTGTAGGTACATATGAAAGAAGAGGCCATTACGAAATGGTTGAGAAAGTCGGATTATATTGGCATTTTGTTGATTTAGTTTGGGTTTTTGTTTTTACATTCTTTTATCTAGTTTAATTTATATATATGGAAAATAGCACACATAAATTAGAGATTTTTAGAGGATTTTTAAAGTTTAAATCTAACCAGACAAAGATATGGGGAGTATTGATATTTCTTTCAATAGTTACAGTCATTGAAGTTGTTTTGGGAATAGTTAAGCCTGAAATATTGATGCATACTTTTTTGGGGGCCAAAATCATTAATTGGATTTTTATTATTCTAACTTTGGTAAAAGCATATTATATTGCCTGGGATTTTATGCACCTTAGGGACGAAACAAATGGATTGCAAGTCTCAATAGTTATTACTTTACTTTTTTTAATTGCTTACTTGGTGTTTATTCTTCTGGTTGAGGGCAATTATATTTATGATGTGATGTACGAAGGTTTTGTCAGTTGGAATTTCTAATTTATTCTAAATAATTTTCTTTTATGAGGAAGTATTTTGTGCTTACCATTCTTTTTGTTTTACCGTTAGTTGTTTATCTCTTTTTTGCATCAGGAATAAATCACTTTGCTAAACTTCCTGTACTTACAAAAGATGTAAAAGATATTTCTAGTATTTCTAGCGAGAGCTTAAAAGACAAGATAACTGTTCTAGGTTTTTTTGGAAAAAACATAGAGGATAAGTATGGTGATGCTGGTAATTTAAATCAAGAAATTTTTAAAAGATTTAATGAGTTTAAGGATTTTCAGTTTGTAATGATTCAGCCTAAAGGGACCAAAAGTCTAACCGATGAATTGGTAAGAGAAATGAACAGACTTACAAAAACAAATTTTAAGAACTGGAAATTTGTTACTATGAGTGATGAGGATTTAGTAAGTGTTTTTAATAGTTTAAAAACTGATTTAGAGCTCGATTCAAATCTTGGAACTTCACATGTTTTTATTATAGATAGAAAAGGAAACTTAAGAGGAAGAGATGATCGGGAAGGGACAAAGTTTGGTTATGACTCTAGATTTGTTGCCGATATAAATAATAACATGGTTGATGATGTGAAAGTTATTTTAGCAGAATACAGAATGGCTCTTAAAAAAAATAACATTTATAAAGACGAGCTTTAAAATGAAGAAATATTCATACGTTGGAATCTCCTTTATAGTATTGATATTTGGAATATGGTTTTTCCCTAAAATCATGGATAGATTAGAAGGTGATAACATTAAGTACGACACTAGACTAGATAATTCTAAAGAATTAAATTTCATAAAACTAAACGGAGAAAAAAAGAAAGTTCCAGATTTTGTTTTTTTGAATCAAGACAATCTTTTTATTAGTAACGAAGACTACAGAGGCAAGGTTTTTGTTGTAGAGTTTTTCTTCACCTCATGCCCTTCTATTTGTATTGAAATGAATAAAAACATGAACATATTAGATAAGGAGTTTGGGGAAAGAGATGATTTTGGAATTGCTTCTTTCACTATCGATCCTAAGCACGATACTCCTAAGGTTTTAAAAGAATACTCGGAGCTTTTGGAAGTGAATTCTAAAAATTGGCATTTTTTAACTGGTGAAATTACAGATATTTATGATCTTTCAAACTCTGGATTTAATATTTTTTCATCTATTAATCCTGATGTGGCAGGAGGGTTTGAACACCAAGGCTTTTTTGCTTTAATTGATCAGGACGGCTATATTCGTTCAAGAGACAATGAAATGGGTTCTCCGATAGTTTATTATCTGGGAATTGAAGAAGAAAATTCAGATATACAAGGAATAGATATGTTAAAAGAAGATATTTTAAAATTATTAAAAGATGGAGAATAGTAAATCAAAAATATATAATATCTTAATTGTAGTAGTTTCTATAGTTATTCCTTTAGTTGTTGCTATTTTATTTACTGTCAAAATTCCCGATGCTACCCCTCTTACATTTCTCCCTCCAATATATGCAACTATCAATGGCTTTACAGCTGTCTTATTAGTATTGGCGCTTAGGGCAATTAAGGCAGGTAAAAGAGTTTTACATGAAAGAATCATGAAAACATGTATTGCATTGTCTTTGGTTTTTTTGGTTATGTATATCGCATACCATATGACTTCTGATCCTACTCCTTTTGGAGGAGAAGGAATTGTAGCTTATGTCTATTATTTTATATTAATAACACATATTATTTTATCTATTATTCTGATTCCACTAGTCTTAACTAGTTATATTAAAGCTATTCAAGCTCAGTTTGTATCACATAAAAAAATATCTAAAATCACCTTTCCTATTTGGCTTTACGTAGCAGTAACTGGAGTGGTAGTTTACTTAATGATTTCCCCATACTATTAAATGAATTTGTTTTTAATTACATATAACTTTCAATGTGCAATGTGTAGAGCTGTTTTGGAGTCAGGAGCAGATCAAAAAGCAGCAGAAAGCCTAAATGATGGGATAGTATATTTAATGATTATACCTTATGTACTTGGATTTTTTACTTTAGTATTTCTTTATTTTAGGTTCTTTAAAAGAAATTTGTAAAAAATAATATTTTTTTTATCTTTGCTAATATGTATAACAAAGTACTATGTATAATATAACAATATAATTTAAATTATGAAAAAAACAATATTGATATTACTTATAATTTTAATTCTTAACTCTTGTAGGTTTGATGTTAGCCCGAATGTTTCAGTAAAAAATGATATAAACCTAACTATTGATGGAGAGAATATAGATGGTCTTCAAGGAGAATGGACTATATCGGTTGAAGAAAAAGATGAAAAAGATAAAAAAAAAGAAATCATAATTATAACTATTGAAAAGAACGAATTAGATTAAGTTGAGCACTGAAAACTTTAAAATACAGATAAGAAAAGGTCTTTTAGAATTTTGCATTTTGCAAATAATCTCCAGAGATGAGGTCTACACATCTGATATTATTGACGAACTTAAAAATTCCAAAATATTAGTTGTTGAGGGAACTGTGTATCCTCTTTTAAATAGACTTAAAAAATCTGGATATATTCAACATGTTTGGCGTGAATCTGATCAAGGACCTCCTCGTAAATATTATTCTATTACCTATGAGGGAACTCTACATATAATGGAATTGATTGTTTCGTGGAGTGAGTTAGACGCATCAGTCAAAAAGTTATTAAAAACTAAAAAATGAACAAAACATTTACAATTAATATAGGTTACTCAATTTTTAATATTGAAGAGGGGGCTTATGAGATCTTAAATAGATATTTAAATTCAATAAAAGATTATTTTTCTACAATTGATAATGATTCTGAAATCATTAAAGATTTTGAACTCAGAATTGCAGAAAATTTTTCATCAAAAATTTCATCAAGTAAGCAGTGCATCAATTTAAATGATGTAAAAGAAATGATTGAAATTATGGGTTCATTAGATGATTTTAAAGAGATTTATAAGGATACCAAATCTGACAGTCCTAAAGAAGATAAAAAAAGCAGTAAATTATATAGAGATTCAAGTAATAGAATTATTGCTGGAGTATGTTCTGGAATTGCAGATTATTTTAAAATTGATCCAATAATTATTAGAATTTTATTTTTTATAGCTGTTCCCTTAAATTTATTTGTATATATCATTTTTTGGATAGGAATTCCCTCCAAAGATTCTGATCCTAATCTAAGAAAAATACTTTACAGAGACAAAGAAAATGGAGTGTTTGGCGGGGTTTCTAAAGGTCTTTCAAACTACCTAAAGATTGATGTTAATATAATAAGAATTGTTTTTGTAGTTAGTTTGTTTTTTGGAGGTGTAGGACTATTATTTTATTTCTTACTATGGTTTTTTACAAAAGAAGCCAAGACAATTGGAGAAAAAATGAATATGTCTGGTTTCAACGTAAACTTATCTAACATTGAAGATTTTATAAAAAAAAAAACGGGAACAGTAAGTGATAAAGAAAATAGTTTTACAAAATCTCTTCTTTTCCCCTTTAGATTAATAGCACCACTTCTTGAAAAGACAATTTATTTTTTAGCAAAAATTTTAAAACTAATATTGTTTTTTACTGTATCCTTTGTTTTTTTATTATTGATCTGTATTACAATTGCTATAATCCTTATTCAATTTAAATTGATGGGTTATGCTTTTTTAAATGAAATTATAGAAATAGTCCCCTTTTATTTCATTGTTGTCTTGTGTCTTAATCTTCTTGTTTTAGTTTTTATGCTAATTGTTTTAACAACTAAAATAGTTTTTAAAAAAAGTGTGATTAATCGTTATGTTTTTATTGTCATATTTGCAATTTGGTTTATTCTTTTACTAATTAATATATTTTCTGTTCCTGGTATAATTATAGACTTACATGAAAATGATATTTTTAAAGATTTAATTTTAAATAATTTTGAATACAAATACCAAATTTTTTACTAATTACATGAAGAAAACATTGTATTTATTCTTTTTATTATTTCTTTGCAATATTAATGCGCAATCCACGCTAGTTAAAGTATTAGACTCTTTAACCTTGACTCCGGTGCCATTCGCTACAGTTTATTTTTCAAGTAATAAAGGAATTATAGCTAATGAAAATGGACATTTTGAACTAATAAAAAAAGAGCTAAGAAATGGCGACTCTTTGTTCATTTCTTCTATGGGTTACAAAAAAGTTTCTTTTGCTCTAAATCAATTTAATGATAGTATAGTTTTTTTAAGTCCAAAAGTAATAGTGTTGAATAATGTAATATTAACCAATAGAAAATTAAGTTCAAAAGAAATTATTGAAAAAGTAAAAAAAGCAATAGATAAAAATTATCAAACTCAATTACGTGAAAACAAAATTTTTTATAGAAGTGAATTTAGTGGAATAACAGAAAGGTTTGAACTAAATAAGTTTAAATCATCTATTAGTGAAATTAATTCTTCTCTAATTGATAGTTTGTTAAATAGTTTGCCAAAAGAAAACAAAGGTATTACGGAGATTTTATGTTATTACTATGGCAATCAAGCGGAAGGCAACCAAAAAATTAATTTAATTAAATCTAGAGAAACTTATAATAAAGAGGATGAGATGTTAAAATCATTAAATTCAAAAATTGAAAAGTCTCTACAAGAAAACCTTAAATCCAATTCATATTTTAAAATTCGATCTGGTTTATTACCATTTTCCGGTGATTTAAACTTTGATGATCTTTGGGATGTTGAGGATAGTACTAGTCAGGAGGCAATTAAAAAAGCTCAAGATTCAGAACTTAAAAGAAAACAAAATTTTGCAAACTCAAGAAAATCTAGAATTACCAATGTTTATTCTAAACTTTTTTATAATGACGGAACCGATTTAGATTTTATTTTAAAATCCAACAGATATAAATTTAGTATTCCCAAACTAACCTATTTAGGAAATCAGTTGGTATACATTATTGATTGTGTCCCAAAAGGATCTAGAGACTTTAAAGGAACTCTCTATATCAATTCAGATGACTTTGCAGTTGTTAGAATTGATTTTAAAAATGTAAAACCTTTATTCAAATTAAAACTTTTAGGAATTTCTGTAAATAATTATTTGCAAGAAGGCCGAATGGTGTTTTCTAAATTAAATAATGAAAATTATTCTTTGAGTTATTTTCAGTTTTCTTCTGCTAGAAAACTAGGAATTGATAGACCTTTTAAAATTATTGAAAAAAATAAATATGTTAAAGGAAGAAGAAAGCAAAATCAGATATCATTTAAATTAGATTTAGTTTTTAATTCAATTAATACACAAGAATTACAAGTTTTTGAATCTAAAGTTATTGATGAAAAGAACTTTCAAAAAATTAAGGAAGAAAATAAAGTTTTGCCTGAGTTTTTAGATGAGTTTACTACTAATTTCTGGGAAGAGTTTTAAGCAACGAAACTTAGCTTGACATTCAGAACATTACTTTGGCATTCAGAACATTTTTCAATTTAGTATTGAAAATGCTATTACATTTGATTTAAATTAAAATATGAAAAATTGTTTTTTAATTAAACTCTATTCTGTTTATGAAGTTTTAGTAATATTAATACTACAAAAATATTCCATAAAAAGAATTAAATTTGGGCACAATTGTTGATTAAAAGTAAAAGCTATTATTTATAAAAATATGATTAAAATAAAAGATTTACATAAATCCTATAAAATGGGATCTAATTCTTTGCATGTTTTAAAAGGAATAGATTTTGAAGTAGAAGAAGGAGAGTTAGTAGC
>ENA-OSJC01002659-OSJC01002659.1-marine-metagenome-genome-assembly--contig:-NODE-2659-length-13301-cov-4.686101_pt1 | contig 13301 bp, 12 predicted proteins | sample MGYA00237885_ERZ534234 | MGnify/ENA primary metagenome ERZ534234 (study PRJEB26413, sample SAMN06343907) | marine metagenome | isolation source: coastal waters | place: Atlantic Ocean: West Antarctic... | reverse complement strand
TTTGTAATTATTGTTGGAAGTCCATATGTTCTATGCCAAGAGCGTACAAGATGGTCTGAGCTAGCTTTTGAGGCAGCATATGGTGAGCTAGGCTTATATGAAGTTTCCTCCGTAAATAGATCATCAGTTTCATTTAGATCACCATAAACCTCATCAGTAGAAACATGATGAAAGCGAAAGAAATCTTTTTTTTCACCTTTAAGGCTTGACCAATAAGTTCTAGCTTGCTCAAGTAATACGTATGTCCCAATAATATTAGTTTGTATAAATTCACTAGGTCCATCAATAGATCTATCAACATGAGATTCAGCAGCAAGATGCATGACTAAGTCTGGTTTATATTGATTAAAAATTCTCAATATTTCGACTTCATCTAGTATGTTTACTTTTTCAAATATGTACCTATTATTTCCTTCGACAGATATAAGTGACTCTTGATTACCAGCGTATGTTAAATTATCAATATTAATAATTTCATTTTGAGAGTTATTAATAATATGACGAATAACTGCAGAACCAATAAAGCCAGCACCTCCTGTAACTAATATTTTTATTTTGTTCATGTTGTTTTAATTATTTCTTTGATACAATCATTTAGGGACTCTTTCCAATTTGAAATATTTAAGTCAAAGGTATTTAATATTTTATCCTTATTCATTATGCTAAATAGTGGCCGCTTTGCTTGTGAATCAAAATCTTTTGTTTTAATTGGACTAATTTTACAATTAATATTAGCCAATTCAAATATTTTCTTGGCAAAATCAAACCAACTGCACGAGCCTAAATTTGAATAATGATAAATCTGTGTTGGTTGGTTTGGTTTAATAAAAGTTTCGTTTTGAGTAATAGTTAATATAGTTTTTGCTAAATCAACTGCGTAGGTCGGCGCACCTATTTGGTCACTTACTATACTAAGTTGATTTCTTTCAGAGCCAAGTCTTAGCATCGAAGTTACAAAATTTACATTAAACTCAGAATATAGCCAACTAGTCCTAATAATTAATGCATTATTTGGCATATTATTTATTATTGCTAGCTCTCCTAGTAGCTTAGTTCTACCATAGACATTTATTGGATTAGGAGGGTCATTTTCCTTGTATGGCTTACTACCCTCACCATCGAATATATAATCTGTAGAAATATGGATTAATTTAGTTTTTTTATTTTTTAATACCAAGGCTATTTGCTCAATAGCAATATGGTTTATTATGTTTGCCTCTTTCTCTTCAGACTCTGCTTTATCAACAGCAGTATAAGCTGCACAATTCACTACGATATCAAATTGATGAGTATTAAAATAATTAATGATACTATCTTTGATTGATAGATCTAACTCCTTTCGCGATGTAAAAACAAACTGATTATGATGTTGATTTTTTGAAATAATTTTATTGATTGACTTACCTAATTGACCATTTTTACCAATAATTAAGATTTTCATTTTGAGAGCTTAAACGAACAAATCGTTGGTAACACTGAGTTCAGGATAATCTGTATCTTTTTGAGATAAAGACAGTTCTTTGAATGGCAATTTCCAGTCGATATTTAATTGCTTATCATCAAATGCTATACCACGCTCATGCTCTTGAGAATAGTAGTTGTCTACTCTGTAAGATATGATTGCCATTTCACTCAACACAATAAAACCATGAGCAAAACCTTGGGGTATGAATAGCTGGTGTTTATTTACATCATTAAGTTCTTCAACAACATGATGGCCAAAAGTAGTACTGCTTTTTCTTAAGTCAACCGCGACATCTAAAACGCTTCCCTTAACTACCCTTACTAATTTGCTTTGAGAGTATGGCTGTAATTGGTAATGTAGCCCCCTTAAAACACCTTTCTTTGATTGAGATTCATTTTCTTGAATAAAATTTATTTCAGAGCCAGTCGATTTATTAAAAAAATCCTGTTTAAAGCATTCCATAAAATATCCTCTTTCATCAATATTAATAGAAGGTTTTATAATTATTACATCAGGTATTTTCGTTTTAAGAATATTCATTTTTACTTATAATTTTGGAGTTGTTAATGATCATTTGCAATTTGAGTTAAATATTGCCCATATTGATTATTGTTAAGTGGCTTAGCTAGTTTAAGTAGCTGATCTTTAGATATATACTCATTTTCAAAAGCAATTTCTTCAATACATGCTACTTTTAAGCCTTGTCTTTTTTCAATAGTTTCAATAAATTTTGAAGCCTCAAGTAGGCTCTCATGAGTTCCAGTATCAAGCCAGGCATAACCTCTTCCCATCAACTCAACTATTAGTCGATCTTCTTGAAGATAAATTTGGTTTAATGTTGTAATTTCAAGTTCACCTCTTGCAGAAGGTTTTACAAGCAATGCTTTTTTTACAACATCATTGGGATAAAAGTATAATCCAGTAACTGCATAATTACTTAATGGTTTACTGGGTTTTTCTTCAATACTAATAGCCTTGCCAGCATTATTAAAGTCTACAACACCATAGTCAGAAGGATTCCTAACTTGATAGCCAAACACGGTTGCTTGCTTATTTTTAGATGCAGATAAGATCGCATTCTTTAATATAGATCTCATTCCATCACCATAAAATATATTGTCTCCAAGAATTAAACTAACGTCATCATTACCAATAAAATCTTTACCTAATATAAAGGCATGAGCCAAGCCATCTGGTCTTTCTTGGACAATGTAGCTAAATTTCATTCCGACATTACTTCCATCGCCTAAAAGTTTTTCGAATCTATTTAGATCATCTCTTGTTGATATAATAAGCACCTCTTTAATTCCAGCCAGCATTAGTATAGACAGTGGGTAGAAAATCATTGGCTTATCGTAGATAGGCAATAATTGTTTAGACGTTACTTTTGTAAGTGGATAAAGCCTTGTACCTGAGCCACCTGCCAATATAATCCCTTTCATATGATTTTTATGTAGAAGTAATTTTTATGATAAATTTTTAAAAAACCTAATTTTTAAAACTAAATAATCATAAGAAATCACTAAAGATTAATAGTGACATACTATAATTTATTTAATAATTTATAATCTGTATATAATGATACAGTCAAATACTTTATTAATATTTTTTTTGTTATATTAGTTTTTTGAAAAACAATCGTATTTTTTTTTAATCAAATTTTTAAAAATTAATAAAAATGCTTCTTCTTAATAGTCTTAAAGATAAAGTAATGCTTAATTTAAATATTTTCCAAAGTAATTATGTCAAAAAATAAAGTAGCTTTGATTACAGGCGTAACAGGTCAAGATGGTGCATATTTATCAGAATTTCTATTAAAAAAAGGTTACGAGGTTCATGGAATAAAGCGAAGATCTTCATCTTTTAATACAGAGAGGATTGACCATCTTTATGAGGGTCCTGAAAATATCAATCGTAACTTTATTCTTCATCATGGAGATCTTTCTGATTCTATGAGCATGATTTCAATCATTCAAAAAATTAGACCAGATGAGATTTATAATCTTGCTGCTCAGTCTCATGTAGCTGTGTCATTCGAAACTCCAGAATATACAGCCGATACAGTTGGTATTGGGGCGCTTCGAATCTTAGAAGCAATTCGAATTTCTGGTTTAGAAAAGAAAACCCGTTATTATCAAGCATCTACTTCAGAGCTTTATGGTGAAGTAAAAGAAATTCCACAAAATGAAAATACTCCTTTTAATCCTAGATCTCCTTATGCTGCGGCAAAGCTATATGCATTTTGGATAACTGTTAATTATCGTGAAGCATACAATATGTATGCATGTAATGGCATCCTGTTTAATCATGAATCACCTATTAGAGGTGAAACTTTCGTAACTAGAAAAATAACTAGAGCTCTGTCGCGTATTTCTCTCGGACTCCAAGACACTCTTTATTTGGGAAACTTAAGTGCACTTCGTGATTGGGGTCATGCAAAGGACTATGTAGAGGCTCAATGGCTTATGCTTCAGCAGGATAGGCCTGATGATTTTTGCATTGCTACTGGCCGACAACACTCAGTAAGAGATTTTGTAAATCATGCCTGGAGTTATTTGGGTAAAGCTATTGATTGGAAAGGTGAAGGCGTTGATGAAAAAGGCTATGATTCTGATAGTGGGGAATTACTTGTGTCTGTTGACTCCCGATATTTCAGACCCACTGAAGTGGAAACATTATTGGGTGACCCAGCTAAAGCTAAAAATAAGCTAGGATGGGAGCCTTCAATTTCTTTTGAAGCAATGGTGAAAGAGATGATGGAAAATGATATTGACATTGCAAAGCGCGACTCACTAGTTAAAAAGCATGGCTATTATGCTCCAAATAATTTTGAATAGTTCTAAATAGAATCTTGAAAATAACTGATAAAATTTATATAGCAGGCCACAGGGGTCTTGTGGGATCAGCAATATTGAGACAATTACAGCTCAAAGGATTCTTAAATTTGATTACCCGTTCAAGTGATGAGCTTGATTTAACTAATCAAAGAGAAGTAAAAAAATTCTTTAAACAACAAAAACCCTCTTATGTAATTGTTGCCGCAGCACGCGTTGGCGGTATTCATGCTAATAATATTTATCCGGCAGAATTTATTTACCAAAACATAATGATTGAAGCCAATATCATACATTCATCTTATGAGAATGGCGTAAGTCGATTATTATTTTTAGGAAGTACCTGTATTTATCCTAAAGAAGTGAAACAACCAATGCAAGAAGATGCTTTGCTAACTGGTAGGTTAGAAAAGACAAATGAGCCTTATGCTTTGGCTAAAATTGCAGGTATTAAGTTATGTGAATCTTATAATCGACAATATGGGACAGACTTTCGTTCAATAATGCCAACAAATCTCTATGGTGAAAATGATAACTTCCACTTGGAAAATTCTCATGTAATCCCAGCTTTATTGAGAAAAATTTATTTAGCAAAGTGTCTTGAAGAAGAGAATTGGGAGTCCATCAAATATGATTTAGATAAAAACCCAATAGATGGTATAGATAATAAGAGTTCTCAAAATGAAGTTCTTGCTGCTTTGCGTGGATATGGTATTCATTTCGATTTAATTACAATGAGTTCTAGTGTAAATATTTGGGGGTCAGGAAATGTTAAACGAGAGTTTTTATATGTAGATGATATGGCTTTAGCTTCAATTTTTATTTTGGAACTAAATGAAAAGACTTACCAAGAAAATACTCAGCCAATGTTGTCTCATATCAATATTGGTACTGGCTTAGATATTAAAATTAGTGACTTAGCTCAAAAGATAAAAGAAATAGTTGGATTTAAAGGTGTTTTATATTTTGATACCTCTAAGTTAGACGGTCCATCAAGAAAATTAACCGATGTATCTAAAATCTCATATATGGGTTGGAGTTCTGAAATCAATCTTGAGGAAGGCTTAAGAAAAACGTATGATTGGTATTCGAATTAGGAATTTTTTATGAAAGAAATAAAAATTGCAATTGTTGGATTGGGTTATGTTGGCCTCCCACTTGCTGCTGAGTTTGGTAAAAAAATAGAAACAATTGGTTTTGATATCAACAAAGTAAGAGTTGAGGAGCTCTTAATTGGAAAAGATAAAACTTTGGAGGTTTCGGAAGAGGAGTTGTCGGAATCTAAAAGGCTTAGTTATACGAGTGATCCTGAGGATATTAAGAATTGTAACTATTTCATAGTGACAGTTCCCACACCAATTGATATTCATAAATCACCAGACTTAAATCCACTTAAGGAATCTAGTAAAATAATTGGAAGTTTTCTTAAAAAAGATGATATTGTGATTTACGAATCAACAGTATATCCAGGTGCAACTGAAGAAGTTTGTGTTCCTATACTGGAAAAACAATCTGGGTTAATTTTTAATGTTGATTTTTTTTGTGGGTATAGTCCTGAGAGAATCAATCCAGGCGATAAAAAACATCGAATTACCAATATCAAAAAGATTACTTCAGGCTCTAATAATACAACTGCAGATAAAGTTGATCAGCTGTATAGTTCAATAATTACTGCGGGAACCCATAAAGCTAGTAGTATTAAGGTAGCAGAAGCTGCTAAAGTAATTGAAAATACTCAAAGAGATGTTAATATTGCTTTAATTAATGAACTTGCTCTTATTTTTGATAAGATTGGTATAGATACGCAAGAGGTTCTTAAAGCTGCTGAGTCAAAATGGAACTTTCTTCCTTTTTATCCAGGCCTTGTTGGCGGGCATTGTATTGGTGTAGATCCTTATTATCTTACTCATAAAGCCATTGAAGTAGGCTATGAGCCAGAAATAATTCTTGCAGGAAGAAGGCTGAATGATAAGATGGGTTCTTATGTTGCAGGACGCGTTATTGAGCTTATGAATTACAAGTCAATACCTATTAAGAATGCTAATATTCTTATAATGGGTCTAGCATTTAAAGAAAACTGTCCTGACCTAAGAAACACTCGAGTTGTGGACTTGGTTGAAAAATTTATAAGTTTTGAATGTAACGTAGATGTTTATGATCAATGGGTAAATAAGATTGACGCTCAAAAAGAGTACAATATTTTGCCTATTGAGTTCATTCAGAAAGGTAATTATGATGCTATTGTTTTAGCAGTTGCTCATGAAGAATTTAAAAAAATGTCAGAGAAGGAGCTAAGATTTGCTGGCAAAGAAAAGCATATTCTTTTTGACGTCAAATATATGAAAAAATCTGAAGAAGTTGATGGAAGACTTTAGTTTTAGAATTCTTTAAAAGTAGAATTTTATGTATGAAAAAAACTCAAATATTCTACCATCTAATTAAAAATCTTATGAATTTATTTCCATGGCTATAAAATGTTTTTGAATCTTACCAAATCTATTGCCCAAATATTAACTCTTTTTAAAGGAAGTGAAAAGAAAAGGTTGTTCTTGCTTTTTTTTGGTATGTTTGTAATGGGAATATTTGAAGTAGTTGGTGTGGCGTCTATTGCTCCATTTATAGCAGTTGTTTCAAATCCAGAAGTTATCCAGGAAAATTACTATCTTAATTCTGTTTATACTCGCTTTGGTTTTGAAAGCGAAAACAGTTATTTGTCTGTTTTAGGCATCTCAGCAATAGTTCTAGTGCTTTTTTCAAACGGCATAAGTGCCTTTATCAACTGGAAAATTATTTCATTCAGCAGAAATCAATCGCATTTAGTTGGCTATCGATTATTAAAAAAATATTTATCTCAACCATATATATTTTATTTAAATAAAAATACTTCAAATTTATCAAAGAACATACTTTCTGAAGTTGATCGAGCAGTGAATGGTGTAGTTTTACCTGGTTTACTTGCTCTTTCAAGAGCGGCGATTACTGTTTTTATTCTAATTTTTTTATTATATTTAAGCCCTTTTCTAGCAGTTATATCTATTGTAGTTTTAGGGGGTGTTTATAGTTTTATTTTTATGGTCATTAAAAAGAAATTAAATTCATTTGGTGAATCAGCTTCTCAATCTGAAGCTGATCGATATAAAGCTGCAAGCGAAGCTATGTCTGGGATTAAAGAGTTAAAATTACATCATTTGGAGGGAATTTTTTTAGAGCGTTTCGAAATACCCAATAAAAAGACAGCAGTCTTGAAGGCCTATAGTCAGCTCTCTTCGATTCTACCTCGGTACCTTCTAGATGCTATTGCATTTGGGGCAATATTGTCCTTAATGACTTTTATGGTGTATATGGGTAAAACAAGTGGTGAAATTATTCCAATTGTAACTATATTTGCATTGGCTGGGTATAGATTAATGCCGGCTTTACAGCAAATTTATGCAAGTTTAACCCAATTAAAATTTAACTTTCCTGCGCTTAATATTCTTGTAAATGATCTTGGAAATATAGATTATGTTTTAGTTCCTAATAAAAATAATAAAAGGACTCTCAAGTTTACTCATCAGTTAGTTGTTGAAAATTTATCCTTTAAATATCCTGGTACAGAAAAACCAATTCTAAATAACATTAATTTAATAATTGAGTCACATAAAACTATTGGCTTAGTTGGCTTGACTGGCTCGGGAAAAACATCACTTATAGATATCTTGCTTGGTTTGTTAATTCCAACAAATGGCAAAATATTAGTAGATGGTAAAGTATTGACTCCTGATAACATCACAAGTTGGCAAAGAAATATTGGCTATGTTCCTCAAGATATATATCTTATTGACGATACTATTGAAAGCAATATAGCTTTTGGTGAGAAAATAATTAATTTTGAAAAAGTAAGGCAAGCTACAAAAATTTCAGAATTAGATAATTTTATTAATACTTTGCCAAATGGCTATAAAACAATTGTTGGCGAAAGAGGGGTTAGGTTAAGTGGAGGACAAAGACAGCGTATTGGTATTGCTCGTGCTCTATACCATGATCCAAATGTTTTAATACTAGATGAGGCAACCAGTTCACTTGACAGTGAAACTGAATCATCTATTATCAATGCAATTAATAATCTTTCCCATAAAAAAACTATAGTTATGATTGCTCATAGGGTAACTACACTTAAGGGATGTGACACCATCCATTTGATAGAAAATGGTAAAATTTCAACTAGTGGTTCATATAAGAACTTACTTTTAACAAATAAGATCTTTAAAAATATGGCGAATAGCTAAATTTATTTATGGATAAGAGAATAATTTTATTAAAAAATATTGAAGTATTTGTTTTTGACTTCGATGGTGTTTTAACAAATAACCAAGTTCATATTGGCCAAGATGGCCAAGAACTAGTCAGCTGCAGTAGGTCAGATGGGCTGGCATTTGATGTTTTTCGTAAATTAAAGAAGCCAGCGCTTATTTTGTCAACAGAAAAGAATCTTGTTGTTGCTGCACGCTCAAAGAAATTAAAAATTCCTTGTATTCAAGGAGTTAATGATAAAGTTGAGGCAATAAAAAATTATGCAATTAATGGCAAATATAATCTTGAAAAGATTTTATTTGTTGGAAATGACCTAAATGATTTTAAAGCTATGAAAATTTGTGGATACTCAGTATGCCCATCAGATAGCCACTATAAAATTAAACAAATTGCTGATATTGTTTTAGAATCGAAAGGTGGAGAGGGTGTGGTTAGAGAGTTAGTGGAAAATATATTAGAAATTGATCTTTTAGAAGTTTTATATAATTAATTAGGAGTAGTAATGTCAATATTTATAGTTGCTGAAATAGGAATAAATCATAATGGTGATATGACATTATGCAAAGATTTAATTGATACTGCGAACGAGTCAGGTTGTGATGCAGTTAAATTTCAAAAGAGAGATATTAATTCTGTTTATACTAAAGAATTTTTAGATTCTCCAAGAGAAAGCCCTTGGGGGTCAACACAAAGAGATCAAAAATCTGGGTTAGAGTTTGGGAAAGAAGATTATAAAGAGATTGACAACTATTGTAAAAAAATAGGTATTGAGTGGTTTGCATCTGCATGGGATTTGAAAAGCCAAAACTTCTTAAGTAGTTTTGACTGTAAATATAATAAAGTTGCCTCTGCAATGATTGTTTATAGTGACTTACTTCAAGTAATAGCAAAGGAAGGAAAACATACTTTTATTTCGACTGGTATGGCAACATATGAAGATATCCAAAATGCAGTAGATATTTTTAGGTCTGCAAATTGTTCTTTTGAACTGATGCATACTGTTTCTACTTATCCGATGAGAGATAATCATGCAAATTTAAATTTAATTGGTACATTAAGAGAAAAATATAACTGCAAAGTTGGTTATAGTGGGCATGAAGTTGGTTTGGCAATATCTTATGCAGCCGCTGCATGTGGCATTTCATCGTTAGAGAGACATATAACTCGTGATCGGTCAATGTATGGCTCAGATCAGTCTGCATCAATTGAAGCTTCAGGTTTGAGGCAACTAGTAGGTGCTGTAAGAAAAATAGAAGACGCAATGGGAGATGGTATAAAACGAATTTTGTCAGAAGAAGAGCCAGTTGCTAAAAATTTGCGTCAACATCTTGTTTTAAATTAAACAATAAGATGAGAAATAAAGTTGGAGTAATGCAGGGCCGTTTACTAAAAAAATATCAAGGTAGGTACCAAGCACATCCATTAGGTTATTGGGATAAGGAATTCTCAAATGCAAGGGATGTAGGCTTAGATTGTATAGAGTTTATATTAGATTTTAATGATTCAGAACTAAACCCGCTTCTTTCGGAAGATGGAATAAGTGAAATACTTCATGTTGTTGAAAAAACAGGCGTTAATGTAATTTCAATCTGTGCAGACTATTTTATGGAGGCCCCACTTCATTCTGAAGATTTAAAGGTAGCCTCGCTAAGTCAAAAGATTTTATATAAATTGCTAGATAGTGGAAAGAAATTAGGAGTTACTGATATAGTTTTGCCATGCGTAGACCAGTCCAGTCTTGTTGGCAATGAAGTTATTGATCGTTTTGTCAAAAATTTATACCCACTATTAGATATTGCAGAAAATAATAATATTAATCTCTCATTAGAGACTGATCTTGCTCCTCAAGAATTTGGAGAGCTCCTTAACAGATTTGACTCTAATCGATTGTCGGTAAACTATGATATTGGTAATAGTGCTTCTCTTGGTTTTAATCCTATTGAAGAGCTGAGTTTATATGGCCATAAAATTACTGATATACATATTAAAGATAGAGTTTTTAATGGGGGTCCAGTAGAACTTGGAAAGGGAGATGCAGACTTCAAAAAAATCTTTCAAAAGTTGAAGGAAATTGATTACAAAGGTCCATTTATTATGCAGGCTTTCCGAGATGAAGAGGGTGTAGAGATTTTCAAAAAGCAATTAACATGGATAACTCCATATTTAGAAAGCCTTTATGAATGAAGTTATTGCTATAATTCCTGCTAGAGCAGGTTCTAAGTCTCTAAGAGATAAAAATATTGAGCTTTTATCTGGTCATCCATTAATTGCTTATAGCATTGCAGCTGCGAAACTATCTTTAAAAATTGATAGAATTATTGTTTCGACAGATTCTAAGTATTACTCTGAGATTGCTTTAAATTATGGAGCTGAAGTACCTTTTATAAGGCCTAAGGAGTTAGCTAGTGATTCATCGACAGATCGTGATTTTTTAGTCCATGCAATGCAATGGGTTAATAAAAATGAAGGTTCTTTACCAGAATATTGGGTCCACCTAAGACCCACAACCCCTTTGCGGAGCCCACTAGTTTTAGATGATGCTATTTCCTTGATTACTGGTAATGAAAATTCTACGTCACTCAGATCTGGCCATAAAGCTCCTGAATCGCCTTTAAAGTGGTTTTCAATGGATGAAAATGGTTACTTTAAAGGGCTAATTGATAGTGATGCAGAAAAAGAAGAAGTTTATAATCTCCCTAAAGAATCTTTTAGCAATGTATACATCCCCGATGGTTATGTTGACGTGTTGAAAGCGTCACATATTATGAGTAGTAAAAGCACACATGGTAATAAAATGATTGGATTTCAATCTCCAGTTTGTAGTGAAATTGACTCGATTGAAGAGTTCGAATATATTCAGTACGCACTAATTAAAAATGGGTCATTACTATTGGAATATTTAAATAAACTTACTATTAAAAGGGTTTAATATGGCAGGTGGCTCATTTTCACATATTCCAGTAAATGTTGATATTGTTAGTTCACGATATCGTTCGATTAAGACTGCTATACCTGTTCCAGAAAGTATTCCTCTTTTAGAAAAAATGTATATCTTGGAATCACGCTCAATGCATGGACAAATGCCAATTATTTGGGATCGTGCAGAAGATTTTCAAGTTTTTGATCCTTGGGGTAATATATGGATTGATTTTACAAGTACGATTTTTGTTGCAAATGCTGGACATGGAAATAAACGAATAACAAATGCAATTAAAAAACTTTTAGAGAAGCCACTTCTCCATACATATACATACGCAAGTATTGAAAGAATTGATTATCTTGATTATTTGATTGCTAATACTCCTCGCCAGTTTGAGAAAGCCTTTTTGCTATCAGCTGGCACAGAAGCAACTGAAGTTGCGTTAAAGTTGATGAGGCTGAATGGAGAAAAAAATAGTAAGAGAAAAGGAGGAGTTATTTGTTTTAATGGTGCTTATCATGGAAGAACAGTGGGAGCTCAAATGATGACTGGTAGCATGCCAGCTAAAGAATGGATTGGTTTTCAAGATCCAAATATTCATCATTTGCCCTTTCCATACCCCTGGGAAGAGGGTGTAAAGGATCCTAAAGAATTTTTTATTAGATCTTTAAATGCTCTTGCTATAAAACACAACTTAAATCTCAATAAAGATATATGTGGAATTATGCTGGAGACTTTTCAGGGCTGGGGTGGAATTTTTTATCCAAGAGACTTTATCAAAGAAGTTGCAAGTTTTGCCAAAGAGCGAGGAATTCTAATTGCTTTTGATGAAATGCAAGCAGGATTTGGTCGAACTGGTGAGCTTTTTGGATATTCACATTATGAGGTGGAGCCAGATCTACTTTGCTGTGGTAAAGGAGCGAGTTCAGGCCTCCCTTTGGCAATAGTTATGGGTTCTAAGGAGGTTATGGATCTTCCTGGAATTGGTTCAATGAGTTCTACTCATTCTGCAAATCCACTTTGTTGTGTTGCTGGTCATGAAAATTTAAAGGCAATGTTAGAAGATGGTCTTATAGAAAATGCAAAAAATCTAGGCATAATTCTTCATAAGGAGTTGAATGATATTAAAAATCTTTTTCCAGAGCACATAAAGTACGTTTTTGGTAAAGGTTTGCTTGCAGGAATAGTTTTCATAGATTCAAATGGAGTTCAGTTAAATCAGTTATGTGATAAGGTCTGCGAAAAAGCATTACAACGTGGGCTATTATTAGTTCATACTGGAAGAGAATCTATTAAGCTAGCTCCTCCTTTAAGTATAAATAAAGAGGCATTATTAGAGGGTATCTCGGTTTTACAAGGCTGTATTTCAGACTCAATAGATGAATTTGTATGATTATAAATATTAGACATACCGGAATTGTAGTTAATAATTTAGAAAATCAATTTAATTTTTACAAATCACTTGGTTTCAAAGAATTTTCTAGAGATGTTGAATATGGAACTTTTATTGAAAAGGTAACAGGTATTAAAGATACTAGACTGGAATGGATTAAGATGAAGGCTTCTGATGGTTTTATTCTTGAGTTACTTCAATATTTGAGTAATTCTCAAGAGTTTGAAGATATTAAGGCTCCATCAAACAAGTTGGGTTGCTCCCATATTGCTTTTACAGTTGATAATATAGATGTTGTTTGCAAGCATATTAAAAATCAAGGCGGTTCAGTAGTCAATGATCAAGTGATTTCACCTGATGAAAAAGTAAAAGTAGCTTATTGCCATGACCCAGAAG
>ENA-OSJC01002658-OSJC01002658.1-marine-metagenome-genome-assembly--contig:-NODE-2658-length-13301-cov-4.889973_pt1 | contig 13301 bp, 6 predicted proteins | sample MGYA00237885_ERZ534234 | MGnify/ENA primary metagenome ERZ534234 (study PRJEB26413, sample SAMN06343907) | marine metagenome | isolation source: coastal waters | place: Atlantic Ocean: West Antarctic... | reverse complement strand
TGATTTACCATCTTCAAAATATTCAGAGATTTTAATGAATAGTAAAAAGATTTTAGAGAATCATGTTTAGCAGAAGAAGAAGATTAAAAAGTCCTTTAGTTCTTTTTAGATATATGTCATCACAACCAGATTTTCTCCTTCTTTGTGAATGACTGCCAACCTGGCATTAGCCGATCTACGAGACTCTTCTCTTTATTTTTATTATCTTTGATCCAGATCTTGTACTTAACCTGTTCGCCTATCGGCGTTTCAGACGCTAGGGAGACCGTGAATCCGTGTGCGGCGGAGTTTTCACTGCACTCTTTCGTGGCTTCTTCAAGAGTCATCATAATACCTCCTCGTCCTTGTATATCATCCCCTTCCGGAAGTGGACCGCGAAATAAATCCCATTCATTACCCAGTGAAACGATCGGCGGACCCGGGGTGGCGTCTGACGCCGGTGGCTCCTGGATGGCGTCTGACGCCGGTGGGATCGGGACGGCTGAGGGAAGTGGCGGCGGGGGTTCGGGTTCGGTCTGGGGCGATGGTTCGGTCTGGGGCGGGGGTTCGGGTTCGGTCTGGGGCGATGGTTCGGGTTCGGGAATCACATCAACTACTCGGGTGTTTTGGTCCTTGGTATTCACTTGCCACATGCGTGATGGGGGTTCTGAATCCAAACGACCGTAATCTGTATTAAGGTTTTCCCCGAAACACACTTCAAAGAGACCACCAGGCAAAAAAACTGATTTTTCTCCGGAGTATCGGGCTAAATTGATTGCGTCGTTTTCGGCATCCAAATAATCGCGTCGCACGGGCAGCCCTGAAGAGCTTCCGGAGAAATACTTTTGATTTGGTGCGGTTTCTTCTCCCCTAGTCGTGCCTTGACCATTTGATTTTAAATTAGTAATTGCGGTCATCCATGCGGTCCTTTCGGGGGCGGTGTCGGCGTCAAAATTTATCTCCTTTAAGGTAGATAACTCGCCCCGGACGATGAGGTCCCTGAACTCGTCATCCATATTGTGAAAAGATTTCGCCCGCGCCACCTCCTCTCGGGTCGCGCTTGCCGCTTTCGCGCGCGCTGCGAGTTTCTCTGTGCTTACGGACCATTCTTTATTGCCCGCGAGCTCATCGCGCAAATCCGCCTCAGCAGCATCTCCATCTATTGGAATTAATTTAAACTTAAATGTACCCACCCCTCCCTCTCCATCTTTTACCGGGTCTTTATAATACTTCAAATGAATATTTTTTCCGGTGGATTTTTTTGTTGCGCCAGCCTCAATGGCAATAGATCCGCCATCACTTCTTTCAACCGTTATTTTTCTTAGATTATATCCAGTGTACCAGTCCACCCATTTATTTATTCTACCGCTATCACCAGTACTAGACGCAAGCACACGAAACGTTTCACCGACGTCGGAATTCGGACTTTCGCCACCCACCATGACCTTACGCTTTGTCTTCCGTCTAGAAACTCTCTTAGAGTATCTCTTCCTAGAAACTCTCTTAGAGTATCTCTTCTTAGAGTATCTCTTCTTAGAGTATCTCTTCTTAGAGTATTTCCTGGAAGTATTTCTCTTTCTAGAAACTCTTCGCCCAGTCCTTTTAGCCATTTATATATTTATATATATATTTTATTTTTACGAAATTATAAATAATTCATAGCGAAGACTAATTTCTTTGAGGGAATTGTATTGGCGTAGGGACAGCCGAAGAGTTGGCGGAATTTATTAAGAATGATTTACCATCTTCAAAATATTCAGAGATTTTAATGAATAGTAAAAAGATTTTAGAGAATCATGTTTAGCAGAAGATTAAGCAGTCTTTATAACTTCTAGTGATAGAGATAGTAGGTCACGTATTCACGAATCTATCATCTAGATGACAACCGGAAACATCTCACCAGCTTGGACTCCTGGCGGCACAGTCACTTCTAACTGCCGTCCATCTACAAGGGTTATATGGATCGTCGCCCCCGGGGCGGCATCATGAGGGCACTTAACCTCAAAAGTCTCTTGTGCCGCTGGCTGTGGCGCTGGCTGTGGCGCTGGCTGTGGCGCTGGCTGTGGCGCGGCAGCAAAGCCAGCCCGCGCCGCGTTCCCGGCGCAAGTGCGACCGCAGTAAGGATGACCCGGCGAGACAAGATTGACGTGGCAGAACTGACACTTCAGTCCGGACGGAGGCGCGTAACCGCCTGCTCCAGCTCCAGCTGCAGACGGCGCAGGCACGGTATACCCATTGCCCGACCCGTGCAGTCTGTTGGAACTGATCTCGTCGCGTATCCGCATCAGCAGCAGTCCGAGGTTGTTACCGGACTTGCCATACTGCCAAGGTCCGGTGTAGGTAACGCGTTTCCTTGTGGCCCACTCACGGTCCACACCGGGTCCTGTCCCCCAATAGTCGTCCTTGTAAGTTTGCTCGATGAGCACACGCGCCTTACCGACTGCCGTGCTGAGAAGGAGCTTCTTCAGTGTAGGGTCGTCATTGAACTTGTGCATCACAGCGTTGTACATGACCTGTTCCTTGATTGATGGATCGTTTTTGGTTGGGAGCTGACGGTGCCAGTCCTCGCGCACGTACGGCGCGTACTGCGGATCACGCACCATTACAAAGCACTCGCGCGCCGTCCCCAGGTTGCGACAGCGCTCCACCAAGTCAGGCCAGGCGACGAACTTCTGCGCCTGAAAGTAGTGCTCTGTGGTACTCCACTGCTTGCCGTCGATGATCAACCCGTTGCACCTCCAGAAGTTCGTAAACTCATAAAAGTCATCTTCACGCTCGTAGAACTGGATCTCATCAGGCAGATGGGTACCTGAAGGTCGCTCATCCAGAGGCACGGTGAGCTTCGTACCACCCGCTGCTTTTGCTTGTCCGCCGGAAGCCAAGGTCGGCTGATCTGTATACTCCCCAACTACTCGGGTGTTCTGCGTCGTGAGATTCACTTGCCATATGGCCTTGTCTGTTCTCAAAGCCTCCGCCAATCCCGCCCAGTCTTTATTACCGTTTTGACCGAAACGCACCTCAAATGTTCCATGCCTATTTGTAAGAGGCGCTGCTAGATCCCCGCCGGAGCGCGCAGTATTGATTGTGAAATTTGCCACATCTGTATAAGCATCTTTCTCTCCCGAGGCATTAATAGAGTAGTACTTCTTGTTATCTCCTGCCCCTGCTCCTGCTCCTGCTGCTCCTACCCCTGCTCCTGCTCCTGCTACCCCTGCTCCTGCGCCATCTCCTCCTGGTTTTGGACGACCGGCAATTTCCTCCCAGATCGTGAACCAACCTTCTGCCCTGGATGGGGTCAACTCGCTGCTTTGAGTAGCTGCCGACAGGGATCTATCTTTCGCAGCCAACAGCGCCTCCATAAATGAATCTCTATAGAGATCTAGACCCACAAGACCCAGACATTGTAATATACGACTAATTCTCTTAAAGTTGTGATTATCTTTAGTATTTAGTTGGTTCATGCGAGATCCATAATGCTGCGGATCATGAATTATTACCGCTCCATTGTGCACGATCCACCCGTAAAAATTAGCGATTATTTTAAAACTTTTAAGAAGGTTTGCCTGAATTCCGACGTCAGTCTTGAAAATATCTATTTCGGTGGGAGTCAGGGGGGAGCAAACTGTGTTATAGTGGGACGCCACATCCGTCGGGAAAATCCACTGGATATAGTTATGCCAAATCTCTAACAACTTATAATTTCTTAGAGAGGGGTTCGCAAATAGCCGAAGGAATCCGGTTATGGTTAAAGTCTGACTATTTCTGCCTCTAGAATCACTGAACTGAACCGATTTGTTACCCATGTAGAAATCTACGTTAGGTTGTGTTGGTGTGGGAGCAGGCTGCGCCACTGGTCGCGGCTGTGCCGCGACCAGGCTCGCGTGACACAAATTGCACACCCTTAGTTCTCCCGTGCTCCTAGTTTCATTGAGAGTGTGGGGCTTTCTGTCGGCAAGCCACTTATCTAAGATAGCGGTTTTTTGTGAACACTCACCACATACAGCTATTCCGCATCTACGACAATGATGCTGACTGTTAAACCACGACCCAGAAATACGTTTCTCACATAACATGCATTTACTGTTGTGTTCGCCAGATCCCGCCCATGTTGGATTCGCCATCCTTTCGGTGTGGGCTTCTGTCGTAATTGCTCCACCCTTTTGATATCTTTTCTTCTTGGTATATCTCTTCTTAGAGTATCTCTTCTTAGAGTATCTCTTCTTAGAGTATCTCTTCTTAGAGTATCTCTTCTTAGAATATTTCCTGGAAGTATTTCTCTTTCTAGAAACTCTTCGCCTCGTCCTTTTAGCCATTTATATATCTATATATATTTATTTTTCAGAGAAATTATAGAAATTATAGATAATTCATAGCGAAGACTAATTTCTTTGAGGGAATTGTATGAATATAATCTTTGATATGTTGCCATGTTGTTGGTTCTTTAGTCGCTAAGTAATTACGATGAATATCATAAATCATTGGCTTCATATGATAAGGGATTTCATTCTTATCGGTTGATTTATGAACGAAAACATTCTTATACATCGTATATAAATCATTACTTAGATCATGTAGTTTCTCCTTGTAATTATTAAATAGGTGTTGATGTTCAGGATAATAACGTAAATATTTCTTTAGATTTCCATTCCTTCGCAATTCAATATAATTTAATAAATGATTATTCATGTTGATTTTCAGATTCTTCACTTCATTGAAGTAAGGATTAATCCATTTGTATCGTAGAGATCCGCATTTGATAGTAAATCCCTTTGTCGCATAATTAATTACAGGACCTTCATACATTTTTAGAAATTCATTATCGGTATATGATTCATTTTTTGAGTAGATATTATCAGGATAATCACATTTATCAAGTCTGATAATATCATTTTCTGTATATTGATACACTTCAACAAGGATTAATTCATTTTCTCTAATAGGAGATACATTACGATTCTCAACATGTCTCATTACAAACGAATAAGACATGTTCTTATCCAGAATATCATAATCTAATTTAGAGCATTCATCAAACATTTGCTTAAAAGATTTCTTATTCGCCCATTTGTTATAACCGCCGATTTCTGAACGAGTAGAGATTAACCATTCATCATTGTAATGAAATAGATTGATCATCGTCCCATCAATAAGATGTTCATAAGTTATTTGACCGTTGAGAGTCGGTTCAATAGGATCTGATCCTAAGTCAGTCGCTTTAACGGGTCCTAAACAGAGGATCTTATTATTTGGAGATACGACTGCTCCCTTAAGGAACATTTTCCATAATTCAGAACCATCCGGTGGATTATCATACGGATAAGAAATAATCTTAAGTTGTTTGAAAGAATTCACTTTAAAACCTAGTTTCCTAAAATCAGAAATGTAAGAGGGATGAGAGTTTATATAATTTTGTAGTTCCATAGTTGGATAATATAATATATTATTTTGTTTTTAAGTAGTATATATTCATAATGCCTAAGAAAGCGAAGGAGCCGACTATGATAAAGCCAGATGGAGTAGATACAAACGGTAACGGAACTGAGGGAAGCCCCGAAATAAAATTGGCTGGAAAAGAAAAGACCTGGGGATGGAAGTATTTTTTGGGAATATGTTTTGTGATTGTTATTTCGGTTGTTGGATATCTGATATATCAGTCAGTGGCAGATAAACCAAAATCCGGATCCCCATCGCCACCTCCATCGGGGACAGATGTCCATACCGATCTAAGTTCCACCGGCGACTTACAAAGCGATAGCGAAGAGACTGTTCATAATAGAGCACATTCTGGAGGCGGGTCATCGCAGATGTTTACCCCTGGCATCACCAATCCGCTACCACCAGCACCACCACAATTACCACCACCACCACCAGCACCACCAGCACCACCAGCAGTACCAGCAGTACCAGCAGTACCACCAGCAGTACCAGCAGTACCAGATCCGGTAATCTCTGCTGGTTTTGATTATGACAATTGCAATTCAAGTTTGGGCGTCACCTCAATACCTGCCGCTGCGCAATGTGATACGGGCGAGATGTCCGATATGGCCAGGATGGCCCATTATTGGGATACTCAAATGACCCAGTGTGAGGGTGGAGAGTGCTCAGGTTTAACATATTCAGACGTATTTAATATTTATACTAACCCGGGTCCCGGTAGATGTCCCACGGGTAGCGCAGCTTTCGCGCTTTATCAATCCCATGCTGATGGATGTTCTGATGATATGACGCCAGATACCAGTGCCCCGTGTAATATACCAGACGCTGCAAATTTTGATAATACTCGGTGCTGTAATTTGTTGAAAGAGTATGAATGGGATGAATTTGATCTTTCACGACAAACTGCTGGAGCCACGTCTTCCATTTTCGGCCTAGCCACCGCTTGTAATTCTTCTCTTCCTCCAGGATGTAACCTAGAATCTATTAGTCAACCTAACTTTAATACACTGAAAGAATGTGTCCCTCTGGATACAGATCCTGCGAATCCCCCCCCTAGTGGAACAAGTCTAACTCCGGCTTGTGCATCACGATCCCACGAGCTGTGTGGACCAGCAAGAAAGGCGAACAAAGGGAACTGTCAATTATGTATGACGGGACATAGCGCTTCTCTTCTATCTGCTTGTAATATTCAAAATGCTGCGGAGGCAACTGCTATCAATGATCTATATTGTTCCGAACCTCCACAAAATAACCCACTCCTTCCCACCATCAGTCCCATCACCATCAACCCCACTCCCCCTAGTGGAACAGATCCGGCACCATGCTTTGCCCTCATAGGAACGTTACACGAAAAATGTTGTCCGGATGATGCGTGTGATGAGGATGGTATACCGAATACTTGCACGATTCCTTGCTCTCTGAAAATTAATGAATTTTTTTCACTTGGGTGCCCTAGTCTGATGGGGCTACATAACGCAGAATTGGACCAATTTAATACATTACATGATAAGTGTCAGGCGGTGTCCTCGACACCACCACCGCTACCGACGGGGTCTCTGGGTGGTTTGTGCGACTGTAAGGGGGATAAGGAGGGACCTACGTTGTGTCAAGAGAAGCTGGGGGTATTGCGGCGAAGAACATTCTGTACGGATAAAAATACTCCTGAAGAATGTGCGGCAGTCAATAGCACCTATCCCAATTTATGTGAATGGACCCCATCCCTAATATAGCAAGTTGATCTGATAGTGACACTATAATTTCCTAATTATCATTGAATATTTATTTTTACGATTTAAGTTTTATAAAAAAATATCTATTCACTATAAATGGATAGCGAAGATGATGAAATACCAATTCAGAATCAGGAAGAAGGAGATCCATTTATAGATGAGATTTCCGAAGGCGGTGTAGAAGAAAGTGCTGAAGTAGGAAGTGAATTAAGTGAAGATATTGGTGGTTACAATGAAGTACCGCTAGAGGAAGAAAGTAATCTTTCTTTTGATTTAGGAGATTCATATATTGTTTTACTTGAAAGTCGTTCTGAACCATTTTTAGCGAAGATTGCCGAAATATCAACCGGAGATAATCTTTTACTCATGACAGATGATAATGATAAAACTTTATCGTTTCAGTTTGATGGAGGTGAAATTATAATGAAGACGGAAGGTTATGAAATCATAGACATGATTCGGGTAAGACCTTATTCTCCAGAACAAGAAGATACTGAATATAAGGAAATGGAATTTGAGACAGAAGAATTATTTGAAAAGAAATATTCAGATTTAGCAATTAAAGATGATTTGTTATCCTCACTGATCCAATCAATGAATATCTATGGAAATGAATCATTAATTGGTCGGGTTCAAGAAACAGTTGATATCTTTTTGGATCTTATCAAACCAGAAATGAAGACCGAAAAATCATTCGCAAAATGGCTAATACCTATCATTGAAGATAATCTAAAATTATATGATGAAGAAAATACGATTCTTCAGGGTGAATTAAGAGATGAATTATTATCATCTGAAAACTATTATGATTACATCAATGGACCCCTGAAATTTCAGAAACCGATAGTGACTGTGAAAGGGTTCGGTCTAGAAACAGATGAATACTCCGGGAATTATCTAAGAAACTGTCTCCAAGATGATAATTGTTCAGGTATATTAGGAGCATATCGTTATGATGAGAGAATCAATAGCAAACCGATTTTACATGGAGATTCTGTATTATTGCCATCAAATCGGTTAAGATTTATTGGATTACTTGAAGAACCTTATAATGAGAATGTCTATTCTGTTAATCCTGAAACATTATCAGGATTTACAGTCTTTGAGAAATATCTCTATGAAAATTTAAATCGGAAAATGATTCGCAAGAAAAGATTAATCAAGGATTCGTTAATCGTGCACTCTGAAGATGATTCTGAAAGGAGAGAGAAAGATAAATTTATTATTCATCAGTTATCTGATAAAGATGATATTTCTAAACTACATGAATTTAGTTCATCTATGATCAATGAAAACATTGAATTGCTACTTTCGGATGATATTAATGAATCATTCTACAATTATGACGATATTGAGAAGATATTATTCAAATATGAAGTGGAATATGGGGATTTATCTTTTACTCTGAGAGAGAAAATCACTTCTCTAGTAAAGGAAAATATTAATCGGTATCATAAAAGTTATCTCAAGAATGTAAAGAAAAATCATAATAAGCCGTTTCAGATTAAGAAGATATCATTAACCGAAGAAAGAAAATCAGTTCTAGCGAAAGAATTAATCTCAGGGATGACTAAGAAGAAAGAAAGAAATAATTATCTTCAGAATTATATAGATTTATTCACTCGTCCTTCTGATAAAATAACTGAATCTTCTGAATATTTATACAATAAATATAACGATGAACAAGTCTTATGTAAGCATTATTTATACGAAGTAAATATAACGAATGATAATGATTTATTCGCGACAATGAAGAGTAAATATGGATTACCACCGGAGGATGGATTCATATCCTGTAAAGTTTGTGGAGGATATTTATGTCATGAGGATACAACATTAATTGATGGATATGAAGGCGATAAACCGATGATTACACGTGAAACAATTGTAGATACTGATAGCAAATTAATGATTGAAGAATATCTCTCTGAAAAAGAAGGCACTGTTAAGACAATTAAATTAATCAGTGGATCTATTGGTATTGTTTTAACTGATTCAGATATTTATGATATTTTATTATCTTATGAGTTATTAGATCATAATACATTGGCTGATGTGAGATATGATATGCTTGGAGTGGTTAGCAGTGATATTCACCCTCGTGTTAATAAAGAAATTCAGAAGATAAAAGAATTAGAGAAGAAGGAAAAAGATAAGAAAAAGAAAAAAGAATTGAAAGAACGTCGTGAAAACATCATGAAAAAATTTCAAGGATGGTTAAAAGATACAAATATTATACTCATTCTAACATCATTGATATCATTGTATGTACAGACCGCAGTTCCGTCTTATTTTATCGGAGATAAAGGTGACCGATCTATTGAAATTATTGATGTTGTTGAGAAAAAGATTAATAAAAATGTTTTAAAATATCTCTCAATAAAGATAAGAAGATTATCTGAAAAATATGAGCATGAAAAAATATGGAAGCATTGTATAGGATTATTTAACGAAAAAGAACATGGTTCAAATGAGATTGAAACGCAATTGGGTCTAACGGTTCAGATGTGTATGCAACCTAATTTTCCGATGATAATTACACGGATAACAAATTATGAAGAGTTTGTTGAATCGTCAAAACACGATTATTTGAAAGAAGAGTGGGAAATGTTCAGACCTCTGAAACAAAATACATTGGTCAATGGGATAAATTTATTCTTAGATAAGGTTAATGATGCGAACTCAAATTATTATCGGAAGGTTTATGGCGGAACAACCGTTGAAAATAATTCTTTAATAAGACCATTAAAATATAACGAGGAAACATCAGTTTCAAAATTACTTGATATTCCCGAAATCGGTATTTTTAAGAATAGTTCATTTAGAACTATCTTCCGTTATGTTGTTTCATTGTATGGTAAGAGACCTAGCAATTTGTTTATCACCTTGACATTTAATCGCCTACTGGACACCTGTGATAAACCTGAAGAAATACTAGCGATAATGAAACAAAATGGATGGTCATCGTCAAGTAATTCTTTTAAGATATTGGACTTTGTTGCTTTAAGGAAGAAAGTAATCCCCGAAATATTATCTCTGTATGGCGATAAAAATACCGAAATTAATTCATGTTATACGAATGAAAAAGCATGTAATAGTTTCATTCATAACGCGATAAATACATATGATCTATCATTGCTAAATACAAAACCTAAGAGAATCTATTTTTATAGAGCACCAGTCGTATATCCGATACTACCATATGGTCGTCTAAATGAATATGAAAGATATGATTCTTCGGGTAAGCAAATAAAAAACGTAGTTGATATGGTTTTTGAGAATTACAAATACAATGATATGAATCAAATCGCTAAAAAAACAATAGATAATTTCTATCCGCAGTTTTTGTCAAAGATATCCTTATCGGATAAAGAACCTATCATAAAGAAAGAAGAATTCAAAAATATAGAAAATAATGAGGAAAATTTTTACATGATACTTGAAACAAATCGCCAGAAGAATTCATTATTACATCTCCCTATGATTCATGCGAAAGATAAATATACAAAAGATGATTATAGTCTAATAGAGAGATATTCTTCGCTAGAGAATAGGTTCTATGAATACATAAAGAATCATTTATCATCGGACTCATCGGCATCATCTGACTCATCCGAAAAACAAGATATCGGAGAAACTCTGATTAATATATTTGAAGACTATTTACAGAAAGATGAACTTGATAATAATATTGATCTCAGATTAAGAAATATCTTTTCATCTGTTATTTCAGAAAACAATGAGAATATAGAGAGAATTTCTAAATTCTTGGCGCGTTCCGATGAAATTGAAGTGAATCAGAAGAAACGATTTGAGAGTATTTTCAGAGAATATAATCCAGGACAAAGAATCTCATTTAAATCTGAACAAATCTCGTCAATACTGAATTTATTTCTGAATGATGTTAATCTGAAATACAAGCATCTTAAGGGATATATGATGGATATTCGTAATATTATGGCTCATCTTTGTAATGACGGACCGAAGATAAATATGATTCCTAAAGAATGGAAAGTAACGGATGCGATTGCCGACCAATATCAGGCGTTCATGGAGAGAGATGGTAATAGTGTTCATTTATTGCTTCATAATAAGATCTTTACAAAATCAAAAGATAATTATATCGGATTCAATCGTTATATCAACGATGATAAAGATAATATTCATTATTTCAGATTGTTATTCAGATATCTTAAGCCATCTTTTGATGATTTGGATAAGTTAAAGGGTCAGAAGAATTCAAAATACTCTGAAAGATATTCTGATATCTATATGAAATTTCATTTCATGAATTTATTTGATAAGATTGTTCATATCATTGAAGAGTTAAAAGATTCTCAATCGGAGATAACAAGTGATGCGAATGATTTATTTCAGTCGTTAGAAAGAGTTGATTCAGAGTGTACTGAAAATATGATAGAAGTTTATTCTCAATTCTTGATGGATTTATTGACTCATGTTTTATTTCAGCATTATGATCCATCATGGTTATTTTTGAATGAACAGAAACTTGATTTATCTAATCGGTTATCAAAACAAAAGGAAAGAGAAAAACAAGTATTAGTTGGCAAACTGGATTCAGCCACAAGAGAAGAAAGATTTGCTATCATGCAGAAACAGAAGATGGGTATTTCATTGTTCTATAAACAAGGAGCTGCTCAGGCCAGTGAGTATGTTAAGAGCGATGAACATGCCTCTCATAATGAAGATGAGAGAATAGAACGATTGAAGGAGATTATGTCTCAGAGCAATGTTGAATTAGATGTCATGAGAGCTGAATCCGAAGAAGTAGAAGAAATTCCTCAATCGGTTTACGTTGATCCTACTCTTGAAGAGGAAGGATATGTAGATTATGATGAATATGATCCCGAAGATGAAACTTATGATGATGAAGGATTAGACGGAGAACAAGAAGCAATATTTAATGAATAACTCTAAATTTGAATACTTTTTTATTACTCAATAATATGAATCAAGAATTTATTATCATTGACCCACGACCTTTAGAAGCATTCAAGGACAAGACTTTTTCTGATTTTAAGAAAAGAGATGTTATCAATAAATTATTTAAGTGTATTGAAGAAGGTAAGATAGAAGAGGCATGTTATTGGGTAACGGAGTGTATTTGTTCGGGCTATTCACAGGAATTATTTGAGAAGTTAATAATTCATTCGTCAAAGATAGTTCATATTAATTCTCCTAAATTACCTGAATATTTATGGAGAAAATACAATTCATTTTTATCATCTTATGATCATATTGGTAAGAAAGAAAAGGATCAATTAATACATTTAAGAAATACACAATCGGTAAGGAATGTATTTTTTGATTTAGTTGTAACGATATCTTTATCTCCCAAACCGAAAAGATTTGATAAATATCCGAAAGTTGTGGACCATGATTTTCAGTATTCAACGATTCAGAGCAAATTGAATGCCACAATGCAGATATTACCTTCTCATGTGATTAAATTTACGGATCCTGAGGAGTTAAGAATTATAATGAATGAATTTTTCTTTCATTTGAAGAATATCAATGGTGGATATGAAAAAGCATGTTACTGGGTAGCATGGTTAATTCAGTGGGAGAAGATAAATAAAAAGAAAAAAATTAAATTTGAAATAGAATGTCGTGATATTAGTGAAGTCAATCCTAAATATTGTAAAGATTGTATATGGTTATTGTGGGAAATTATTCTGAGTGAATGTAGTGAAAGATCTAATGATATCAAATTACAGGTTCAGAGTTTATATCGTTTATTCAGACATGATTATACAACTGGGAAAAGAAACGCGAGATTACCTTATGTGTATCATGCGATAGGATATTTAACTTTTCCTGTTCAGTTTAAGATACCACTTAGAAAGGATAAAAATATCTTCTTACAGACCCAATGTAATGTTAATTATATGTTTAAGGCAAAAAAGAATAATGAAGTGAAGAATTATATTGCTCCTCCAGAAAAAGTTAAAAAAGGCACTGGATCAGAAAAAGAAATCGCTTTATCTAAATTCAACTCATTACTTGATATTGATGAATTAACTCGTTAATTTATCTTCTTCTACGTCTGGTTTTACTTTTTCTACGTTTAGTATATTTTCTTTTAGTAGATTTTCTACGCTTAGATGTTCTGCGTCTTTTAGATTTTCTTTTATG